>Ga0256833_1003033_pt1 | contig 11606 bp, 12 predicted proteins | sample 356284metaG_FD_190535 | JGI IMG/M metagenome (GOLD analysis project Ga0256833, IMG submission 190535) | Hydrothermal vent microbial communities from Mid Atlantic Ridge, Atlantic Ocean - 356-284 | ecosystem: Environmental > Aquatic > Marine > Hydrothermal vents | place: Atlantic Ocean: Mid...
TGGAATCCCCCTCCATCGCCGAAATAGCCTTAAAAACCAACCGTTCCCAGGAAACAATCCGCAATCACATTAAACATTGTATGCAAAAAATGGATGTTCATAACCAGGCAGAACTGATGAAAAAACTCATTTCAATCAGCGTTCTCAAATAGTATTCACTCAGTGCCCCCCCCGAAAACACATAGAACAAACCAAAGCACAATAGTATGCAAAGGGAAGCAATTAGTTTATCTCGAAGGAAGTGTTAAACAAATCATCCCTGATTTGTTCACCCCCTTGAAGCGAAAATATGATTTCCACTTCACTTAAAAAATGTGAGTTTTGGCCGAGCAGTTACAATATATTCATGTTTTGAATATATTTAACCGCTTCCAACACATTTGATTTAACAATAATAGATGAAGGGCAGTTTTTCTGTACTTGTTGACCATGACCAGTAAGCACCAAAATAGGCGTAACACCTATTTTGAGCGCTACGTTAACATCTGCCATTTTGTCACCAATCATATATGAGTGAGGCAAATCAATGGCAAAATCACGGGCTGCTTTTTTTAACAAGCCGGGTTCTGGTTTCCTACAATTGCACTGTGTTCCGCTGGAATATTCAGGGTGATGCGGACAAACGTAAAAACCATCAATTTTCGCCCCTTTCTTTGCTAGTTCCTGAACCAGCCACTCGTGTAATAAATCAACATCGGCTTGTTGATAATATCCTCTGGCAATACCGGATTGATTTGTCACTATAATAGCCAACATCCCCATTTTGTTAATGAGTTGTATAGCTTTAACAGCACCGGGAATCCATTCCCAACCCTCAATTTTATACAAATAGTTTTTTTCTACATTAAGCGTACCATCACGATCTAAAAACACGGCGGATCTTAAGCAAGCCGCATTTGATTCATCCTTTTTCGGGTACATTTTCTACTTTTTAAAATATTAAACTCATCATTATAAGTTAAACGGATATAATAGTGTCAATCAGATAATATTCGCTCGAATCTTATGAAAAACATAATAGATCTTAACAACAAAACGCTTTTGATAACGGGTGGGGCCGGGTTTATTGGAAGCTCACTTGCCCATTATTTTCAAACCAACTATCCTGAAGCCCGCATTATCATTTTTGACAGGTTTCGTTCTGGTGAAACATTTCCACATGGTAACTTACTCAGCTTTGGCCATTACAAAAATCTATTGGGATTTACCGGTGAGGTGATCTGTGGTGATATTACCGACCCAATCGATTTAGCGCGACTCCAGGATTACCATTTTGATTATATTTTTCATCAGGCGGCCATTTCAGATACCCGCGTGTATAATCAGGAAGCAGTGATAAGAACCAATGTCAATGCGTTTCTGGATCTTTTGAATATTGCAAAAAAAGATAATGCTGTCGTAATTTACGCCAGTTCAGCAGCAACTTATGGCTCCCTGCCCTCACCGCAAACTGTTGGACGAGAACATCCTGAAAATCCTTATGGGTATAGCAAATACGCCATGGATCAACTTGCCCGACGCTTTGCTAAAGATTATCCAGATATGTCCATCGTTGGATTACGTTATTTTAATGTATATGGCCCTGGGGAATTTTATAAAGCCAAAACCGCATCAATGGTGGTACAACTTGGCCATCAAATTTTAAGTGGTAAAGCACCCAGGTTATTTGAACATTCTGATCAAATTTTACGGGACTTTGTCAATATTGAGGATGTTATTCAGGCTAATCTCTTAGCCTGCAAGCCTGAAAAAAATGGCGTCTATAATGTAGGTACCGGCATTGCCCGAAGCTTCCAGGATATCGCAGATATTTTACAACAGGAACTTGGTACCAATCTCGGCACGGAATATTTTCCTAACCCTTATTCTGGTTATCAAACACATACCCAGGCAGATATCAGCCTGTCTCAGGAATACTTGAATTATCATCCACAAATTACATTGGAAACCGGGATAAAAAAATATATACCTGAAATCAAACGCCTGTTCGAGGAAGAGATTCAATGATTCAATTTAAGGACAAATCCCCTAAAATCCTGGTGATTGGTGATCTGATGATCGATCACTATTTATGGGGAGATTGTGACCGAATTTCGCCTGAAGCACCGGTTCAAGTTGTCAATATTAACAAAGAAAAATTACAGCTTGGAGGTGCCGGTAATGTGGTAAATAACTTAATCAGCCTCGGCGCCCAGGTAGAAATTATCAGCGTTACAGGGAATGATGAATCTTCTGTCAGACTACGTGACTTGCTCGCTGAAATTAGCGTCAGCACAGAATATTTAATCAGCCAACCGGACCGTAAAACGACCCAAAAAAGTCGTATTATTGCCACGGGCCAGCAAATCGTCCGTTATGATAATGAAACCACAGAACCTATCAACGAACAATCACAACGCGCCGTTCTGTCTGTAGTTAAACGACTCATTAATTCTGTAGATATTATTTTATTGTCTGATTATGGGAAAGGTGTCCTGACAGAAACACTGACTCAGCAAATCATAGGTTGTGCCAATACAATCAATAAAAAGGTCCTGGTTGACCCCAAAGGACTGGATTATTCCAAATATAATCAGGCTTATTTACTGACACCCAATAAAAAAGAGGCCTCCTTAGCGACTGGGATTGATATAACGAATGAAGCGACTCTCTTAGAAGTAATTTCTCAGCTTAAATCAAACCATCAATTAGCCGTTTCTCTTATTACATTAAGCGAACAAGGCATTGCTGTGCTCCAGCATTCCCTACAAATTCATCCCACCCAGGTTCGTGAAGTTTATGATGTAACAGGTGCGGGTGATACCGTTCTGGCCGCCTTGGGCTTTGCCCTCGCCTGTGACATTGAAATAAGCGAAGCAGTAGATTTTGCCAATCTGGCTGCAGGTGTTGTGGTAGGAAAAATGGGCAGCGCTACCACCACCCTCAGTGAAATTGTCGAATATCAATCCAGCCTGAACCATTCCACGAGTGAAGCACATATCAAAACGCAAAATGAAATTGAAAACCTGGTGACTGAACTGAAAAAACGCGGAAAAAAAATTATTTTTACCAATGGCTGTTTTGACATCCTTCATGCCGGTCATGTTCGTTATCTGGAAACAGCAAAAAGTTTTGGTGATGTGCTTATTGTCGGGTTGAATTCAGATGACTCGGTTAAACGATTGAAAGGTACAAACCGCCCTATCAATAATGAGTCTGATAGAGCATACCTTCTCGCTGCGTTGGAAGCTGTCGATTATGTAGTGCTTTTTACGGAAGATACCCCACTGAATTTAATTAAACGAATCAGACCCAACATTCTGGTTAAAGGTGGAGACTATGAAGGTAAAGCAGTAGTGGGCCAGGATATAGCAGATGAACTTAAACTAGTGCAATTTGTCGATGGAAAAAGTACAACTAAAACCATCGAAAAAATACAAACCTTATAATTGCGCTCCCTTCCCTTTAGTAACATTTATGAAAAAGACCATAGCAACCGAATTTAACGAACATTTAAACGTCACACAAAAATGTATTACCACATTAACTGAATCTTTAGAAACCGCAGCAATCCATTGTATAGAAGCGCTCAATCAAGGCGGAAAAATTCTCATCTTTGGTAATGGTGGATCAGCCGCGGATGCCCAGCATATTGCGGCTGAACTGGTAGGGCGTTATCTATTGGATCGTAAGGGACTGGCCGCTATTGCCCTTACAACAGACACATCGGCACTCACATCAATTGGTAATGATTTTGGCTTTAATCATCTATTTTCCCGTCAAGTCGAGGCATTAGCACAAACCGGAGACGTACTGATTGGCATTAGTACCAGTGGAAATAGCGCAAATGTTATCAATGCGCTGACTTTGGGTAAACAAATAGGCTGTAAAACACTGGGCTTTAGTGGTCAATATGGTGGTGCAATGATGGAGTTATGTGATGTGACACTGGCCGTCCCCAGCACGCACACACCCAGAATCCAGGAAATGCATATCCTGTTAGGACATACACTTTGCCATTTAATCGAACAAAACATCGCCAAAAGCAACACCCTGTCGTAAGCAATCGGAATGTTATGTTTTTTCATGCCTGGCAATTACTTTAAGCAATCTGGCTGGAGTTCTAATCCGTAATTGCTTGTTAACGTTCATCCGCCCGAAAACTACCTCGATGTCCCGAGCACTCACCCCAAATTCCTTGGCCAAAAAACGCACCATATGATCGGTCGCTTTTCCGGCAACCGGCGCGGCAGTGACGCTCACCTTCAACTGATTGCCTTTAGGTTTACCAATCGCATCCCGTTTTGCATTCGGTGTACCCAAAATATTTAACACCAAAATATCACCGTCCCATGCATAAAACGAGGTCATTTTCTTACGATTGAAGGATTGTTGCTCAGTCATTTTTTCGTCCACCTTAATCTGTAACCCCAGCACCTTGTCCTTCAGGACGAGGTGCTGGGTAAATTTTAACAGCCTGTATCACATCTTCTGCTTTAATCAAACGCATACAATCGTGATGCTGAAGCGGACAAACCCGGTTCATGCACGGCTGACAGGGTAAATCTTTTTTAACAATCGCACTTTTTTCGTTTTGCCATTGCGCCGTTTCTTTATCCCGAGTCGGCCCAAAAACCGCAACAGTCGGCACCTGAAAAGCAGCAGCCAGATGCATGGGGCCGCTATCACCGGTAATCATCAAATCCAGCCCTGCAATTGCATCAATCAGCTCATCGACAGAGGTTTTCCCGGCCCGGTTTTGATAATTTTTAATATCGGCCTGTTCTAATCCGGCCGCAATATCGGCGGCAATATTAACTTCATCAGGACCTCCAAAAATCACAATATCGTATTGACAGGCTAACGCTGCCGCCACTTTAGCGAATTCTTCAGGATACCATCTTTTAGCAGAGCCATAACTGGCGCCGGGGTTGATTCCTAACAAGGGGCGCTGCGATTTATTCTTGACTATGTTCCGATAAATTTTAAGACGGCCAGGCGGAACATTAACACCAAAACATTGATTGATGAACTGATTGTATTTCTCAACCTGATGCCCTGCCCGGAAAGCGTGTTTATCAAATTGGTATTTGTTCTCTGCCTGGAGAAAATATTTAAATACACGTGAACGAAACGACGACCGGAATGAAAAAAACACATCAAACCAGCCTAATTGCCGGGCGGTTTTAAACAAGGCAGAATAGGATTTATCCAGTACAATCTTCTGAGCCAAGCGTGGATGCTCCGTAAAAACAGCCACAGAAACGCGGGATCCGAGGGCAACCCATTCGGCTTCTGGATAATAACTCAGAAGATTTTCAATAGCGGGCGTCGCCATCACGCAATCACCCAGCCATGTTGGGAGTTCAATCAGTATTTTCAAATTCAGTTCTATATTTTGAAATCAACAATCCAAGCACAAACATAGATAATATAGCGTGTTCATGATGTAACGTAGTATTAACAAAACCAATCCCTAAGTTAATCATTATAACAGCCATTGCTGCCATCACTACCCAATCAATTTTTCTATTTTTAATAAAATAAAAAACCATATAACTGACAGACAGCCAAAATAGTATCAAAACAGAAAAAGCAATAATGCCTCCCCCTACCAAATAGGCATAATATAAATTATGTGGATGAGAATATGGCATATATAGCTGTTCATTCATAGAACCTTTGCTCTTAATTACAGCATCCTTTATGTCATTTAACCCTAGTTTAGAAAAATTATCAAAACCTACGCCTAAAATAGGATTGGTTAAGAATGCATAATAGCTAAATCTTCTAATTTTCTTGCGTGGTGATTCCGCGACTAAAGAAGTACCATTTTCTATTTCATGAAAAATTTTTGGCGGATTATAAACAATACTTGATATAACAATAATTGTACTAATAATTAATAGACTAAGATGAGACTGTTTTAAAAAAAAAGCCTTAAAAAATAGTATTACTATCGTTGTGATAATCATCAGGCCAAAAGCTGCTCTGCTTAAGCTATCTGTAATACCATATGCTAAAAATAAACTCGATACTAATAGAATTATTTTTTGAACCTGACTCGTCTTTTGAGAAAAAACCAATATAGATAATGATAAAGCATATGCAATAGTTAAAAAAATAGCTGTATGATTCACATGGCCAACAGAATTTAATTCGATACAGCCTCCACCTCCAGGACAATTTTTATAAGTATATATTAAGGTAAATACTGTCGACAAAATAGCTATTATCGACAAAATAATAACTTTTTTATCAGAAAAAAAAGTTATTCTGGATACGCACCATCCAAATAATAAAAACCTAATAGTATCGTTAATATTCATTGGCATTTTATGAACAAATATTGCATTTATCCCAACAACAAATGTAATCATTATCCAGGCAAGAAAAGTCCAATCAATCAATATCCAACCTTTCATCCAGAAGCTTTTTTCAATAAAAAAACATGAAAAAACAAAAAGAACAAATAACCAGTTTTTAGGCGCTTCAAAAAGTGGTAAGAATATCAAAAGGAGTAATAACAAAAAAAAAGTCGCATCCCGCTTATCAATTTGTCTGATATATTCACTGATCATAAAAATTCTCTTATAGCATTCAAGGTATTCACTGTATTTTTTTCTATGGTGTAATCACGCACTTTTTTTCTATTTTCAGATTTAATCCTATCTAAATAATCTTCATTATCAAGAATATTATAAATAGTATCAACAATAGAATAATCAGATGGACTACTCATTATAAATTTATTATCTAGAATTTCACTTGCCCCATTCTGCTTTGTTGTAAAGACAATATTTTCAAATGCCATGGCTTCTAAAACAACATTAGAGAAAGGTTCGTAATGAGTAGGCAAAACAAAGATATCAGAAATGGCATAAAAATCAGAGACATCTTCTCTTGGACCTGTAAAAACAACCTTATCACCTATATCAAGTTTAATTGCCAGGTCATAATAAAGTTTAATATTTTTTTCTTTACCAACAACTATGGCCTTTATATTATAATCTTTTAACCTGGAGATAATTTCCAAAAATTCTCTAACACCTTTCCTCTCGAACCCACTCCCTACAAAAAGAATAATTTTATGATTATCTAGTTTAAATAAACTATCAAGCCTATTAAAGGCTTTATTTCTATCAAAATCACAAATTTCTATGCCATTGTAAATAACATGAATTTTACTATCATTAATTCCATAGGCCTTAATAATTTGATTTTTAACCATTTTTGAGTTGGCTATAATAAGTTTGGCATTGTTGAAACAACGCTTTTCTATATACAAATAAATACGATGAAGCGGATTAAAAATAGATTTATGACAATACTTCAAAAATACCTTATGAACTCCATCACCTGCACGATAAACATCAGGGCAAGTTATTCTTTCCAGCGAAAAGTAAAATCTATTTTTTTTTGTTGAACAGACTTGAATATTAAACAACAATACTCGAACCCATGAAGGAATAAATTTTGGAAATCTAGAATAGATTATTTGATAATTGATATTTTTTTTATCTAGAACTTTGGAAAGGCGCTCCAAATATACCTCAGCTCCTCCTGTTTTTGTTTGATTGGCTCTAATAAAAAATATCTCTTTCATATTTAAACTTTAAAAAACAATACCATATAAAATAAACAATAAATACACAATAATATCATTATATAATATCATTTATAATATTTTTTACATCTTCCACTTCAATTTCCACCATACCTTTACATTTTTTTACATATTTGTCATAGAAAATTGTATGGTTTGTTCGTGAGATAATTATGTGTTGTCCGTTTATCTGATTAGCATTTATATTTTTGTAAGCAACCCTGGTATTTTCACAGTTATTCCATGGCCCCCATCTTAGAGATTGGCTTGCACCAAATAATGCTATAACTGGAGTACCAGTTGCTGCTGCAATGTGCATGGGTGCCGTATCAACACCAAAAAAAAACCTTGCTCTGAAAGATAAATACGCTAAATGCTTTAAAGATAATATACCAGAAAGATCAAGAGGAGATGTTTTGCATAATGAAAGAATTTTTCTGATTCTATCTTTCTCTTTTTGAACAGGGGCACCTGTTATAATCACCTTAATATTTTTCTCTTTTTGCAGAAAATCTATTATCTCTGCCATTCTTTCATCTTCCCAACACTTGAACATCCAGCGTGATACAGGATGAATATGAACATAATCAGTAATTTTATTATCATTTAAAATCTTATCGATTTCTTGTTCTATATTCTTAGGCCAGAAGACTGAAACAACTTTATTGTTAATATCTTTTTCAAGAAAGTTGATAAATTGCAAATCCTTTTCTACTGTATGCTGCTCAATTTGATCATTCCCCATAAGATCAAATACATTAATTCTTGAAAACACTCCTTTTCTAACAGAAAACCCCAGTTTCATTTTTGCATTACTAAAAAATGTTAGTTGTGCACCTCGTTCTCCCTCAGTAAGATTTATCACGAGGTCATATTTATTACTTCTGATTCGTTTTGTAAACTTTATCTCTTCTAAAAGTCGAAGAAAAAAATTTAATTTCTTTATTTTTGCACGATTATAAACAATGATATTATTGATATATGGATTGTCAGCTAATATATCCTCACACCCCTTGTTCAATGCAAAATCAATCGTTGCTTCAGGATAACAATGTTTCAGATTTTCTATTAGAGGCGTTGAAAGTAACACATCACCGATATGCCTGAATTTTATGACCAGAATCTTCATTGATTAATCTTCATGAATCAGGTTGCTATAAACCTTTATTATATTTTCTGTCATTATCGCCTGGGAATAATGCTCTGCAATAAAATCTCTTGATTTTTTAGCATAATATTTTCTTAACCGTTCATCCCTAATCATTCGAGTACATGCTTCATTTAATTGCTTCTCATCGTCCTTATTAATCAACATAAAATTATCTTTTTGGTACAAATCTGCGGTACTACCCGCATTGGTCGCTATAACTGCAGTATGCATAAGCAATGCTTGCATCACGGACTGTGGCACACCTTCTCCACTATCTGATGTCAGGACAAATATATCAAGCGCACATAATAATTCTGGGACATTATCTACATGACCCAGCATGGAAACCTTATCTTCAAGTCCCAAATCATTAACCATTATTTCCAGGTTTTTTCTTTGAGGACCATCTCCTACCAATAGTACCTTTATTTTTTTGTTCGGGTTATGATCATTCAAATACTTAACCATGCGAAGAAAACGATCGTGACGCTTAAAACGTCTCAACACAGCTACAGTACCGATAACTATATCATCTTCATTTAAACCATACTGAACCCGACATTGTGTTCTATCATATTTATCTGGATTAAATTTCTCTATATCTACCCCTGTCGGAATAGATTGAATCTTATCAGGTTTAATCCTATTAAATTTAATCATATCCTCCCTAATACTTTCCCCGGTAGTAAAAATAAAATCACTCAGTTCATTGATGAAATTTAACCGGGAAGTCCTTATTCTATTTGAAAGGTGCCGCGTTCTAATAAATTTTGCACCGGATAGTTTTGCTGCAATTCCACCTACCCATGTATCCTTTCCGCTATGGGTATTTACAATATCGATATTATAGTTTTTTATAATTCTTATAATTTTTATTAAAGTTAGTAAATCTGTATTACCTTTAAATGGTAATGTAAAAACCTTAATTCCTTTCTCTAAAGCTTTTTCTTTAATTACAGAATTTTCACGACAAGCCAGATATACAACCACGCCTTGTTTCTGTACAGCAAGCATTTCATTAATAATGCGAATTTCCTGCCCACCCCAGCCATCAGACCATTCTGTATGCAATACATGAATCATTTACTATATTTCCAAAAAGTATACTGTGCATAAACACAGGAAATAACCAAACCTCTCCAGCCATCTATAAACCCAAAACGCAACAAATACAATTTTACAAAAACCCAAATTGGTGAGAATACTGCTTTAAACTTATTTTTTGGCTTATTGCTTAGGCCAGCATAATATTTTTGTTTGTTTATAAACTCAGTAACATTGTCATAAGCCATATGTACCATTGGACTTTTTAAATATCCCTTTTTTCCATTAACTTCGACACTTTCATGCACCTGAACTTCATTAAATTTCCCTAATCTTCGATTAAATAATCTGATACTATAGTCTGGATACAGCCCACAAGTTTTTATATATTGACCAAAAAAATCATTCAACCTTGCGACATAATATGCTGAATATAAAGGTTCTTTTAGCATATCTATTATTTCTTTTTTCAAACTGTCAGTTATTCTCTCATCCGCATCCAAAACGAAAACCCAGTCATTTTTTGCCAATTGTATAGCTTTGTTTTTTTGCTTACCAAACCCTAACCATTTTTGTTTCTCCACTCTGGCATTCAAGCTTCTTGCTATTGCGCAAGTATTATCAGTTGAATAGCTATCCAAAACCAAAACTTCATCTGCAAAACTTGCTGACTGTATAGCTTCACCAATATAGTTCTCTTCGTTTTTACTGATTATGACAACTGATAATTTAACCTTCTCCATTCACTTACCCGATTAATAATTGCTTTGCCATTTCAACAATAACATTCGGCTCAATCAGCTTGATTGAAAAATCATTTTTATCCAGCGCATAATGATCAACCTTTGAGGGCGATTTGATGGCTTTGTTGATAGCGGTTTGATAAATCCGGTTGACAGGTGTCGGGCCAAACAAGGTAATCGATGGACGATTCAGCCCCCAAGCCATATGTGTCGGACCGGTATCATTGCCAATCAGTAAATCACAGCGATCAATGACCTTTTTTAAATCATTCAAATCCAGTTTTGGTAACACCTTGATATAGCTTGACTGTTGAGCCATCCACTCGGCTTTTTCCCGCTCCTGGGCATTACCCCAGGCGACCTGACAGATTTGTTGCAAGCCATTCGCCACTTGAACAAATTTTTCTTTCGAATAGCAACGACTTTCCCAGGTGGAACCAATAATAAACACTACATAAGGCGCATCAGGTTCTTGAAAATGGCTTTGATAAAACAAGAAAGGCTGTTTTTCCACAATCTGCTGGTGACTAACAGAAACACCTAAAGGTTGACAACATACCGCCACATTACGGTCAATCGTATTCTCATGATAGGCGATATGGATTTTGTCATGATAAAGCCAAGAGGCAAATGACTCACGAATGGAATGCCGATCAAAGCCCGCCACTTTTTTGCTGTTCAAAAGCCGTGCCACAACAGCCGACTTAATCAGTCCCTGCGCATCAATCACGACATCATAAGGGCCTGTTTGACGTAACTTGTTGATTTCTGCCACCAAACCCGACCAGGATTTTTGTTGTTTTAATGCCTGAATCTGGACCGTATGAATACGATTTATGTCGGGATTATGCACTAAAATCGCTTTGAAACGCTCCTCGACAATCCAGTCTATTTGCGCTCCAGGATATTTTTTTTTAATAAACTGCAAGGCCACCATGGCATGAATAATATCGCCCATGGCGGACAGTTTGACAACGGCAATTTTCATGAGAGGTGCCGCCAATCAGACGTAGCTCAACCATTCCTGATGATCATCCCGACGACCATGCACATAATCAAAATACAGGGCTTGCAGCTTTTCAGT
>Ga0256833_1003034_pt1 | contig 11604 bp, 6 predicted proteins | sample 356284metaG_FD_190535 | JGI IMG/M metagenome (GOLD analysis project Ga0256833, IMG submission 190535) | Hydrothermal vent microbial communities from Mid Atlantic Ridge, Atlantic Ocean - 356-284 | ecosystem: Environmental > Aquatic > Marine > Hydrothermal vents | place: Atlantic Ocean: Mid...
GGCCGGTCGAACATACTCAAGATCACCGTATGGACGTCTTCTCCCAAATGATCGTGGAGCACCCGCATGATGTCTTGATAGGTTTCGGCTTGATTGAAAGCAGCAACCGCCGTATAGAGGTGCTCGGTAACTTCGAGGGCTTCTTGCGTTTCTTGGAACAGTTGCGCGTTGGCCGCCGCAGCCCCCAGCTGAGCCACCACCGTCCGCAAAAGGCGCTTTTCACGCTCGGTAATGGCCCCCGCCGTATGCCGCAAGAGGCAAAGCGTACCCAGGTGACGGCCACGGTAAACCACCGGGGCGCCCACATACGAGCGAAAACCGGCTTCAACCCAGGCGCCCACGCTCACGTGCTCCGGCGCCTGAGTGAGGTCTGGAATCTCAAAAATATCGCCTCGGCGGTAGGTTTGCCCACACGGGCTGGTGGCAACGGGAATACCTTCTGCTTCGAACTTTTCCCGAAGCGCAGGTGGCAAATTCCAGTGTGCCACCAGACGCAAGGCTTCAGGCGAAGAGGGGCTGAACTGAGAAACCAACCCAGCATCCACCGCCAACAAATGCTGCAATTGTGCCAATGCTTCGCCGTAGATGGTGCCAATATCCAGCGATTTGCTGACAGCAGTCGTCAGTTGATGCAATGCCTCCAGTTCTTCAGCGCGCCGCTGAGCAGCCTGGAAAAGTTGGGCGTTTTCCAGGGCCAGAGCCAGTTGCTCGGCCACCTGCTCCACCAGGCGTTGTTCGTCTTCCGACCATGTTCGTTCCGGGGAAGGGTCAATGGCTTCCAGAAGCGCGGCTTTCGCCCCTGTTTCCAACGGCACGGCAAGGACGGCGCCTTCATCGCTGCTGGCGGCCACCGGTGCTTTGCGCGCCAGCGCTTCCTCTCCCGCAGGTGTGAGCGGCCGCGCTGCTGGGCGCAACGCGCCCCCCTCGCTACGCACGCCTAATGGCATGTCTGCCCCCGCCTCAACCCATGGCCGGCGCGCCAGCGCACCTTCATGCCGGGGATACCCGTCTCGCCCATCTCTTTGCTGCAAACGCACAAAACCATAAAGCCCTTCCTCGCCCTGTTTGACAATGTACAACAACCCGGGTCGCTCTCTCTCTTCTGCATCGACCCATTGCACCGCGATCTCTACCGGAAATTCCCCCTTTTGCAACGCCACACGCACAGAAGCCTGAGAATCAGGCGTCAGCGCGAACCTATCCAGTCGCTGCCCTACGACTTCTTCCACTGGATAGCCCAAAAATCTCGTGACGCCTTCTTCGCAAAGCACGTACCGTCCTCCGGGCTCACACTGCCAGCGCCACCCGGCGACAGGCTCAGGAGAGACGGTCAAGGCCTCAGCCTCAGGAACGTCTTCCTGCAAAATTTCGAAGAGTTCCTCAAGCCGTTTGTGCAATGCTTTCTTTCTGGACATAAGCCATCAACTCCTGTGCGAGTTGGCGATACTGCATCGCGCTGCGAGTTTTGGAGGCAAAGTGCGTCACCGGCAGGCCAGCGATCGCGGCCTCCCGTAATTTGGTGTCCGTCTCGATCACCGTGCGACATAAACCGGTACCAAAAGTTGCCTCCAAGCGGGCGCGAATGATGCGATGGGCACGATTGCGCCGGCGAAACATGGTCAACAGAATGCGATAAACCAGCGTCGCGTTATAGCGTTCGCGCACCCTCTGCAACATCTGAAGCATGGGTTTGAGCGCATAAGCCGAAAAATATTCCGCTTGGGTGGGCAACAAGGCCAGGTGAGCAGTCACCAATGCCAGTGTAGTCAAAACGCTCAGCGAAGGGGGACAATCCAAAACCACGATATCATAATCTGGCAGCACCCCTTCCAGCGCCTGCTTGAGCACAAATTGGTAATGGGGGCGACTGGGAAGGTAACGCTCCACCAGATGCACGTTCTTGTTGGCAGGCAACAGATCGATCCCACTGACAGAAGCAGCGAGCACCACCTCGCTTGCAGGGGTGGCATTGAGCAACACGTCGGCAAGCGTGTGGTGCATCTGCTTGGGGTGAAATCCCAACCCTAAGGTCAAATTACCCTGTGGATCCAGATCGACGACCAAAACCCGTTGCCCCCGCTCAGCCCACGCGCCCGCAAGGCTAAGCGCCGTCGTCGTTTTGGCAACACCGCCTTTCTGGCTACAAATTCCTACCACGTACGCCATAGATATCTCCTTACTCGTCCGTAAAGCCATCATCAACAAACACGATCTGCGTCTCATGGGCTCGCAGCGCCCGCCGTAGTTCTTCGACCGCCGTCTGCAAAATTTCTCGCGGGTCGTTGCTGGCCCGGATCTTCGTGGTAATCTCCGTCACCAGGCGTTCTCGTTCGGCAGTGCGCACAGCCTGCTGGAAGAGACGGGCTACCTCCACCGACGTGGCAATTTGGTGGGCAATTTGCTCCAACAGACGAAGTTCATCCTCTGTTACCTCGGTTTCCAGGTCGGCAATGTCCAGGCCAAGGGTACCGATGACCTCGTCACGCGCCAGCAAAGGCACTACGATCAGCTGCTTGGTAGCGCGCTGCCGAAGCAGGTCGCGAATGTCGGCGACACGCGGGTCCGTTTCGATATTCCGACAAATCACAGGCCGATGCGTACGCCGGGCTTCCTCGATCAAGGGATTGCTGAGAGGCAACTTGACACCCACGATGTCCTGCGCAGGCGCATTCGGTGCCGAGGCCGAAGCGACCAGCGTCCCGGTCTGGCCGTTTTCGTCGAAAAGTACCACACCACAATGGAGCAAATCGAACCCCTCCTGTAAGCGCCGGGTCAGATCGGCCAACAGAGCGCTCAAATCCACCTGAGAAGCAGCGGCAGCGGTAATCTCGTAGAGCAACTGCAGCCGCCGGGCGTGTTCCCGTACCTGCTCCAACAAACCCACGTTGGCAAACACCGCGCCAAGGCTACTCGCCAACTCTTGGCTCATCGTCAGGTCTTGCTCTTCATAGGCACCTGGAAGCGCCGACTCAAGCATCAAAACCCCCGAAAGCTCCCCAGCATATATGATAGGCACCAGCATTGCCGCGCGACTCTCGCTTGACAGGGGGTGCCAAGTGGAATGGGTTCCGCCTGTTACCCGCATCACCTGCCTGTTGGCTACCACCTGAGCAAAAAGAGGGTCGCCGTCCACCGAGCGGCGCGGGCGGCTTTCCACCAACGTCGGCGCTGCTTTCCCCGCCACCGCCGCCAACACCATCACCGTCGAAGGCGCTCGTCTATCCGGCACCCACAAGCTCACCACATCGCGCGGGCGAAAACGGGCGATCCCCTCCACAGCCGCCCGATATGCCTCTTGCAATCCGCCAGCAGTCACCACCGCAGCTGTGACTTCACGAATGCGCTGAGAACGCTCCACAAAAGCACGCGTGACAGCAAACAGACGAGCATTGATCACCGCGATGGCCAACTGGTCGGCCAAAATGCGCAACACCCGAATGTCCTCTTCGCCAAAGGCATAGGCCTGGGCCGACTGGACGTCCAGCACGCCAATCAGTTCATCCCCAACCAGAAGAGGAATGCCCACCTCGGCGCGCGTCTCCGGCAACAAGGGATTGAAATGATGGATATCACTTTTGGTGACATCGTTGACGACCACCACCTCACGGCGCGCCAGAGTCTGCCCCACCACCGAATGCGACCCCATAGCGAGGCGATGACGTCGCTCCTTCAAGTGGCGCCCTGCTTCGCCTGTGGATTCTCTCACATAAGCATATTCTCCCCTCTCATCCAGCAAGAAAACCGAAGCATGGTAAAAGCCAAACCGTTCTTTGACCAAATGCACTGCTTTACGCAGCAGTTCATCCAGGTCGAGCGTCGCGCTGGCGTCGCGGGCAATCTCAGCAGCGATTTGCAACTGCGCCGCGCTGCGCTGTGCCTGGGCGTATAGGCTGGCAGCCTCCATGGCTATGCCCACCCGCTCAGCCAGGCGCTGCAACAAGCGTTTTTCTGCGGGCTTCCAGGGAGTGCTCTTACGCAAATGCGCCAGCGCCACAACCCGTCCGCGTGCCCGCACCGGCAAACGCAACAAGTAGCGAGCCTTCTGAGACGATTTACCCTCGGACAGAGCCAATTCCCCCTCAGCGCCGTTTTCGGCTTCCACAACTTCTTCCGGCTCCGATGGCACCTCCCCAACGGCAAGCGGCTCCTCCGCCGCGACCGGTTGAATTTGCTCATTGGCGCCGATGCGATATCCCAATACACGGCGCGCTCGCAAATATCGTTGCCAGCTCCGCCGAGCCAACGCATCGTAAGCCTGCCGGGCCGACTTCAGGGCATTTTCCGTTTCCTGCAACAAGCGGGCGTTGGTCAAAGCAATCGAAAGCAAATCGGCCACTGCCTGCAAAGCCGTAATATCCTCTGGAGAAAAAGCCCCCGCCTGATCCATATGCACATCCAGCACGCCCAAAATTTCTTCACCGCTGCGCAAAGGGATCGCAAGCTCCGCCCGCGTGGCAGGTAGCGCCTCGAGCGGATACTCGCCTTCGCCAAACTGCGCCGCGTGAGGCCGCCCGGTGGCCAACGCCCGACTGGCAACACCTTCCCCCAAAATGCTAATGGCGTATCCTGCGGCCAACAAACGCTGGGCAACCTCTGGTTGGCGGTTATAAGCCCCCCGCAAAAGGGCTTCGTTGCTCCCTTCCTGGGTGAGAAACACCCCGACGTGATAGTAACCGTAACGCTGAGCAATCAAGCGGGATGCCTCAGCGAGAAGTTCGTCCACTTCCCGTAAAGCAGAAACGGCCCGCCCGATCTCCGTAGCAGCCTGCAACTGCGCTGTACGGCGTTGCAGGGCTTGTGTTCGTCGCTCCACCTCTTCTTGTAAGGCCTGGTACGACTGCTGAATTCGGTCGGCCATCAAATTGAAAGTGTGCGCCAGACGACCAATTTCGTCCTGCCGATTCAGCGTCACGCGCTGGGTAAAATCTCCCTCCGCGAAAGCATCCACCTGCCGAACAAGCTCGTTCAAGGGTTGAATCACCAAGCGTCGCGTTTCGACCGCCGCCGCCGCCAAGAGCACCAGAGCCACCACCGTGGCAATCGGCAAAGCCAGCGAGCCATGGCGCATCGCTCGCTGCAGATCTTGGAACTGCGCCCGCCGGTATTGCTCGCTTTCCTGGATAGCCTGCTGCATTGCCAGCAAAAGTTTACGATGGGTAATTTTCAAGGTTCGCAAACGAATCTTAGCCGAGGGCCAATTCCCCACTTTGGCAGCCGCGACCATCGTTTGCCCTAAGGTATATTCATCCTTCAGGTACGATTTCATATGGAGAAGAGATGCACTGAGCGCCGAATTTTGTGGCAAGTTCTCCCGCAAAGCATCCAAATCGTTCTCATCTTTCCGCAACGCATCCAACCAGCGTGAAAGTTGCGCCTCCAGATATTGTGCATCTTGCGCGTCGTAAGCGCGGTCCAAGGCGTCCATCAACCGATAGGCATCCAGCATGGCGTGCGCCGTGGTCGCTTCCACCTCCAAAACCTGAGTTTGAGCAACCGACAAATGGTGAACACGATACAACCAGACGGAAAGCCCCACGCCGCTCAACACCAACAACACGGCCACAAGCCACGCAAAGCGCAAAAAACGATGCCACAACGATTCGAACTCGGTTCGATATTGCTCTGCCAGACGTGCCATCTCCATTTACTCCTCTGTTGCCGCGCCCACCAGATGGATTTCCGCTTCTTCCACGCCAAGCACCTGGCGCAACTGACGTAACGCCGTTTGGACAATTTCATCCATTTCCAAAGAACTTCCGATTTGAGCAGTGAGCTCACCCAACAGACGATCCTCTTGAGCGCTTTGACGGTTTTTATAGGTAAGATAAATATTTTCGAGCGACACGGCCAACTGGCGGGCTGCCTGTTTGGCAAAAGCCGTATCTTCCTCACTCCACGGGGTAGAACTTTCGAGCACCAATTCGCCCAACGAGACACCGTAAACTTCCACGGGTACTTGCAGGCGGTATGCCGTTGCCCCCCCAGCCCTCGCTTCCTCCCCTTGCTCCGGTTGTTCCACAGCCACTTCCAGGTCTGAGACCTCCATTTCCTGCCACACTTCTGCCAACACCCGGCGATGGCTTTCCGCCAGGGCCTGCAGCCCCCGACGGCTCTCTTGATACAACCGGGCATTGTACAACGCCACGGCCAGGTTATCCACAATATTTTGGAGCACCGAAAGGTCGTGTTGGTCAAAAGCCTGAGCACGCTCCGACTGTACCGTCATGGCTCCCAAAACCTCCCCATGACTGATCAAGGGAAGCGCCAGTTCGGTACGCGTCAAAGGAAGGTGAGGGTTCACGAAACGCACCGCTTCTTCGCCCACATCCATCGCAATCCGTGGTTTGCGATTGCTAATTGCCCACCCGATCATCGAAGCACCGCCAATGGCCAATCGATGGCCTTCCGCCAGCATTTTGCGCCCCGCCTCGCCTGTCCCCGCTTTGAGGACCGCATACTCGCCACGCTCGTCCACCAGGAAAATACCCACGTAATACAACTGAAACCGGTCGCGCACCAAGTTAACGACACGCTCAAGCAACTCATCCGGGTCGAGGATCGTATTGATGATGCGTGCGATTTCGCTGGCCGTGGCAATGTAGTCCAACCGCCGCTGCAATTCCCTATCTCGGGCTTCCAAGCGCCGACGCTCCTCTTCCAACGCCACATTGAGTTGCTGGCTTTCCTCCAAAGCGTTCTCCAAATTGCTCCGGTAAAACGACACGACGACCAACACAATGGCAGCGATGGCAACCACCGCCACGCCGGTACGCGTCCAGGCCGAAAACAACAGCGAGTTCACCAGAAGCTCATTGGGTGGAGGGGGCAACATGTGATGCGATATCGCATATCCCAAGGCAAAATGCAAAGCCAATGCGCCGACAAAGTTGAGGTAGTTATGCGGAGGGGGCAACAAGACCGCCCCGATGACCACCACACCCATCAACCACACGCGCCCATCCCCCCCAACGCCCACACCCAGATACGCCGACACGGCTACGGCATACAGCACCGCCAACATGCCCCATACGCGCCAGGCGTATGCTTGCTCCCAGCGGCCAGCCAAAATCAACAGGCCAACAAAGACGATTGCCGCCACATACCCCGCCGCCCTGCCGTATTGCGCTGCTCGCAAGGCATAGAAAACGTTGACGCCGCCAACCCCAATGGCCCCCAGCCAAGCGACCCAGAGCAAAATATCCAAAACCCGGCGGCGGAAGTCCAATGCTTTCGTCAACGGTGTTGTTGTAGGCATTATGGTCATCCGGTCTCTCCTCAAGAAGTGCCGTTCTCCATTTCCTGCAGACGGTCCAGACGCAGCCGCACCGCGCCGCGGCGAGCATTCAAAACCCGTGTCAGTTGACCCAGCGCATACGACAAGATCTGCTCCACGTCATCCGTCTGCTGCGCATGTTGCACAATGCCAAACAACGTCTGCTCACGCCGATGCGCCGTCTCCATTTGCGTCATCATCCGTACCTTGCTCAGCAACAACGCCACCAAGGTGGCAATTGCCTCCACAAAGTCCAGGTCGCGTTCGCTGAAGGCATGTTCTCGCTCGGTGTGCTGCAACACCAACACGCCCATCAAGCGTTCGCCTACCATCAACGGCACACCCAACCACGAGTTGGCCGGCTTCCCCACGATCTTGGCGCCCAGGGCTTTGGCCTGCGCTTCCATGTTCTCCGCAATCAACAAAGGCCGCCTGGTATTGATGACGTGAGAAATCAACCCTTCTCCCAAGGGAAAAGGCTCGATCTGCAACACATTGCCACCTTGCTCATAAGCGTAAGGCACCGTAATCATCCGCCGCAACGGATCGTACAAAGCGACAACGAGGCCAATATCACCAAACATCTCGGCAATTTGTGCCCGCAGCACCTCATAAAATGCCTCCGGCGTCGTCGCCTCGGCAATGCTTTGCCCCAAATCGACCAACATGCGGAATTCTTGCAACCGCTGACCAGCCTCCTCCAGCGCACCGACCCGCTCCAGCGCCGCACCCGCCACGTCGGCCAGCGTCACATAAGTTTCGACGCGCGACACGCTCAAAGCATTGGGCTGCTCATCTCCCACCATAAACGTCGCCGCCAATACATCACCGTTATAAACCGGCAGAAAAACCACCGAACGGCAGCCAAGTGCTTTTGCAGCGCGCAACAACGCCCCAGGAACCGTCCCACCTCGCTCCGCATCGTGTATCAGCAAGGGCATGTTGCGCGGCAGGTAACGCCTCAACTCCGACGACGCGAGCCCCAGCGTGTCCACATTCGGGGTCAGAAAGCCCTTCTGAGGATGATGAGCCGCGCGTAACACCATCTCATCGGTCAAAGGCTGGCGGACGAACATTGCACCGATGAACGGCAATTGCGTCACGGCCTTGGCACCGATTTCCACAATCTGGCTCTCTTTTTCGGCTTTGGCCAATTCGCCCACAATGCGATAAAGCACCTCAGCCTCGCCTCGCCCAGCCTCAGCCTGTTCACGCAAACGGGCATTGTAAATCGCAGCCGCTAACTGGCTGGCCAAGGCCTGCAGCGTTTCCACACTGTATTCATCAAAAGCATCGGGCGATTTGCTCTGGACGTCCAACACACCTAACACCTGATTCCCCACAATCAAGGGGATCCCCGCCTCGGAGCGGGTTTCCGGCAAGAGGGGATTTTTGAAATGGACGACCTCTTCACTAACATCCGAAGCCACGCGCGGCTGCCCGTGAGCAGCGACCCATCCCACGATGGAATTGCCCCCCACCTCCAGACGATGGCCGCGACGCTTCATTTCCTCACCCGCAGGGCCGGTGGATTCTTCCAACACAGCATAACCACTCTCATCAAGCAAAAACACCGAGGCCTGATAATACTGCGGGAAGCGCTCGACGATCAGCGCCACACTGCGACGCAAAATCTCGCGCAAATCCACCGCCGAAGTCGCCAACGCCGCCACTTCAGCAGCCGTTTGCACCTGTGCCGTGCGTTCCTCCACCTGAGCCTCCAGCGAGCGATAAAAGTCGCTCAACTGATCGGCCATATAGTTGAAGGAATGAGCCAAAAGGCCAATCTCATCACCGCGCTCTACGGGTGCCCGCATCAGCCAATCCCCCTCCGCAAATCGTCGGGCTACCTCGGCAATTCGCAAGATCGGCCGCGTGATGTAAGTGGCTACTCCCCAAACAACAGCCACAAGCAAAACCACCAACAAAAGCAACGATTGCAATGCGTAAGGGGTCAGTTCGTGGGAGCGACGAGTCAACAGCGTCCTCGGCAATTCCATGCCAATGGCGGCGTTCAACATCGGCACCCACTGGGCTGCGGCAAACACTTTTTGCCCCTCAATCGGGGAAGTGTATTCACTATCCACCGCAGCATTCGCGCTGCGGAAGCCCTGCGTCTGGAACACCGAGGGCGCCGGATATGCTGTCAACGCATTGGTTACAGGGTCAATGGTGAGGTAAGTGCCGTCGTAAAGCAGCAAGAAAGCACGACTGCCAGGGTAACGACGCGCCAGCCCCCTCAACAGCCGCTCCATAGCCAGTTCCTCCGAAACCCCCACAATGTACATACTTTTACCACTCAACGCATCTTTATAGGAAAGCACCGTAAAAAGGAACGTCCGCTGCCTTTCGGAAGGCAAAGGCGAGTAATTGTAAATAGGAAAATGAACGCCTCCAAAAACATCCGGCGCAAAAGCCTCAGTGGTGGGAGCAATCGCTCCCATCCATTCAATCCCCCCCATCCCCTGGAGCGAGCGCCCGCTCAAGCGGGCAATGACTTTTGCCAAGGGGCTCTCCTTCACCTGCAACCCCACCCAAGCAGGATTGCTGCTGGCCAAAATGGCAAAATCCGTATCCAGGATAAAAAAGTCGTTGAAAAGGGGGTACGTCTCATAACGATTGATATCTTCCAGATCGGAGAGCACTTCCTGTTGAGCCGCGGCAAAGCGCGGCTCATAGTGACCACGCGTCAACAGCTGGTGAGCCGCGGCAATGAATTTGTGCCGGTGCAAGATGGCGTCAATCCGGGCACTTTTTGCCAACAATTGGTCATTGATCTCACCCCGCATCTCGCTTTCAGCCTGATGCAATTGCTCAGCCAGCTGCTGTTGCAAATACCCCTGGGCTTTATAGGTTAAAACCAGACCAATGACCAGTACCGGCACAAGCACCGCAGGCAACAAAATCGCCACCATTCGGCGCGCCAAGCGCCCGCGAAAAACGCGGGACGTCGAGGGATAAGACTTCGGTTGTGTATCGCTCATGCAAAAAACTCCATCTCACAGTTCCCACACGGGCTCGCCTCGGAGAATGCGGCGAATCTGGTCAGGAAAGCGATCCGGATCCAACGGTTTCCCAATAAAGCCATCGAAGCCCGCCGCTTTGGCTTTGTTGATCTGCTCCCGGCTGGCCTCCGCCGTCACCGCCACAACCAGGGTGTCCTTCAACGTAGGTGAAGAGCGGATTTTGCGCAGTGCGCCGTAGCCGTCCTCATAAGGCAAGCGAATATCCATCAAAATAAGGTCAACCCGCGGCAACGTGTCGGCATACTCTACCACTTCATAACCACTCGTCTTCCATTCACAATGAATGCCCATATACCCCAACATCCGGGCGATCAACACAAAATTCGCGACGTTGTCCTCCACCACCAACACAACGGCCTCGTCAGGATTTTCCGGCAAACGGCGCTTGCTCCCACGGATGGGGGTGGTGTTTTCCTCGGCCATACTCGCTCTCCTCAGCCTGCAGTATCCGGGGGCAAAAAAGCGGCTATCTGGCGCGGCAAGGCGTCGACGTCCACCGGTTTCTGAATGTAGCCATCGCACCCGGCTTCCAGCACGCGCTCTCGGTCACCCTTCATCACGTTGGCCGTCAACGCGACGACCGGAACATGCTTCCACACCGGATGGCCTTTAATGTGTTTGGTGAGCGTAAACCCATCCACCTCGGGCATGTTGATATCCATCAAAATCAGATCCGGCACCCGTTCGGCCAAAACGGCCAGCGCCTCTTCCGCATTACCGGCTTCCAACACCTCATAGCCTTCCGCCGCCAGAATTCGCCGAATCAATAAACGGTTGAACGGATCGTCCTCAATATAAAGCACTACGGCCATAATCAAACCTCCACAAAGTTCACCACGCTTTCCTATTTTATCAGCAACGGGAGATGCTCAACGTAACAGAACCATTGCGCCCTTCACACACAACTGCAACACAAGCGTCATACAAAAAGAGCATCTCCCTACTATAATATGTGCACACCACTGCAAGTCACTTTAGCCTGCCCAGCCCGCGTTTTAGAGAAAACACCATGCTTCCCATCTCCAGCATTCATGCTGCACCACCGCGAACGAAAGAAGAACACACCTATCAGGTATGCCGACATTGTGGCTTTCGCCTGATGGAGGTGTGGCTGCCAACGGATGCCACCTTTCCGTTGCCGGTAGAACACTGCCCCATTTGCGGCTATCGGCGCGATGCCAATGGGATCACGCGGGGCAAACCCATGACACGCGAAGAAAAACTCTTCGCGTTCGACCGCTGGCTATGGCAACATGGCCTGGACAGGAACCTCCTGCAAAGCCACTACCACCTCCGCCCGGAGCA
>Ga0256833_1003035_pt1 | contig 11602 bp, 14 predicted proteins | sample 356284metaG_FD_190535 | JGI IMG/M metagenome (GOLD analysis project Ga0256833, IMG submission 190535) | Hydrothermal vent microbial communities from Mid Atlantic Ridge, Atlantic Ocean - 356-284 | ecosystem: Environmental > Aquatic > Marine > Hydrothermal vents | place: Atlantic Ocean: Mid...
ACACGCTAATTAATTCGCGAATTAACTCTTAAATCAAATAGATATTTTTTATAAAAAAATTTACTACAATCATTGCAGTAAAGCAAATAATTTCTATTATATATTTTATATCATTACCATACACAAACTAATACTCTTAAATTTTCAAGGTATAATTAATGCGGTAACAATAAGCTAAAACCTCTCTAAAATCTCATAAGCTGTATTTCTCTTAGCTGGAATTTCACCTACATCTTTTATGAGTTCTATCATTTGGGCTTGATTCATAGAGTTTGCTGCTCCTGCTGCTGATACCACATTCTCTTCCATCATTGTGCTTCCTAAGTCATTTGCTCCCCAAAGTAGTGCCATTTGCCCTATATAGCTACCTTGTGTCACCCAAGAACTTTGTATATTTGGAACATTATCTAAATATAATCTTGCAACTGCCAATAGTCTCAAGTATCTATTTGAACTCTCTTTTTTAATCTCTGGATGTTTTGCTGCTAATGCTGTATTTTTACCCTGAAATGACCACATAATAAATGCTCTAAAGCCACCTGTTTCATCTTGTAATCTTCTTACCTCATCAAAATGCTCTACAATATCTTCATCTCTCTCTAGCGTTCCATACATCATTGTAGCAGTTGATTTTACACCTAACTTATGTGCTTGTCTATGCACATCAATCCATACATCTTTATCAAGCTTTTTAGGTGCAATCTGGTCTCTAACCCTATCGCTTAAAATCTCTGCTCCAGCTCCTGGTATAGAGCTTAAACCCTTTGCTTTTAGCCTTGAAATAACTTCACTAATTGTAATATTTGAACGCCTTGCTATATAATCTATCTCTATTGCAGAAAAACCATGAATTGTAACTTGTGGATACTTTTTATGAATATGCTCTACTAAATCCTCATACCACTCTATCTCTAATTTTGGGTGAACACCACCTTGAAATAGAATTTGAGTTCCTCCAATTGCCAAAAGTTCATCTATCTTTTGGTCAATTTCATCAAATGTTAAAACATAAGCATCAGCATCTTTTTCGTGACGATAAAATGCACAAAAATCGCAATCTACCCAGCATATATTAGTATAGTTTATATTTCTATCTACAACAAATGTTGTAACTCTTTTTGGGTGTAATTGGCGCTTCTTTTCTAAAGCCAATTCACCTAACTCTTTTAAATCTGCACTCTTTATCAACTCTAGCGCTTCATCTTTACTTAAACGCTTATTTAAATCTACTTTTAAGTTCAAGAACTCCCCTTGCCTATTGCATCTAAAACACCATTAATAAATTGGTGCGACTTATCATCTGCTAACTCTTTAGCCAACTCTATGGCTTCATTTATGACAATAGCTTTATCATTTTTATCTATAAAAATCTCATATGCACCAAGCCTTAATATTGCTCTTTCTATTTTTCCAAGTTCATTGAAATCCCAACTTTTTAAATGCTTTTTAATCTCTCCATCTATTGCGTCCAAGCTCTCAATTGTTCCACTAAATAGTTTATATGAAAATTCTCTTTGTTTATTTCTTATTTTACTATCTTCTAATATCTCATCTGCAAATTTACTAATCTCTACATTCCCTAAATCGTATGCATATAACAGACCAATTACAGCTGCTCTTGCTTGATGTCTAGTTGCCATTATTTAAGTTCACCATATAAGTTAATCATCTCTATTAAACTACCCATAGACTCTGCACCTTTATTTCCTGCTTTTGTTCCAGCTCTCTCGATTGCCTGTTCAATACTATCAACAGTTAAAACACCAAACGATACAGGCTTACCATGCTTCATAGTAACATTTGCAATACCTTTAGTAGCTTCTGCACTAACATAATCAAAATGTGGCGTTGCACCTCTAATTACTGCACCTAAACAACAGATAGCATCATATCTGCCACTACTTAAAGCCTTATCAAGTGCAAATGGAATCTCAAAAGCCCCTGGCACTAAAATTAAATCTAAATTATCTTCACTCCCACCATGCCTAACATAAAAATCTTTAGCACCTTCTACTAACCTATCTGTAATAAAGTGGTTAAATCTCGCACTTATAATTGCAACTCTTTTAGAGTTATCAACTTGCAAATTACCCTCTACAATATTCATTATAAACCTTTAACTCTTAATTTTTATTATTATACCTTTTTTATTTGAATATAACTTACCCAATAAGCTCTATCTCTTTTATCTTTTTAACCAACTCTTTTAATTGATCAATTTTTACCATATTTGCTCCATCACTTAGAGCTACTCTTGGGTCAAAGTGTGTTTCAAAAAAATAGCCATCTACACCAACAGCTGCAGCAGCTTTAGCTAAAGGGGGAACAAAAGAGCTATCGCCTCCACTGCTAGAGCCACCACTTGCTGGCATCTGAACAGAGTGTGTTGCATCAAATACTACAGGAGCAAAATCTCTCATAATAACCAAGCTTCTCATATCTACAACTAAATTTCCATAACCAAATGTGCTTCCTCTCTCTGTTAGCCATACATTATATTTTTTTGAAATATCATAACTAACCTCGCCATCATAACCTCTTGTTTTAAGCACTTTTTTAACAGAGTGCTCCATAGCTTGTGGTGCTAAAAATTGACCTTTTTTAATATTTACAATAGATGCAGTTTTTGCCGCTTCTACCAAAAGGTCAGTCTGACGAGAAAGAAATGCAGGTATTTGCAAAACATCTGCAACTTCACTAACTACACTTGCTTGGCTTGGTTCATGTATATCAGTTAAAATTTTATATCCAAACTCATCTTTTACCTCTTGTAGTAACTTTAATCCATCTTCAAGTCCTGGTCCTCTAAAACTATCTATACTTGTTCTATTGGCTTTATCAAAACTTGCTTTAAAATAAAAATCTATTGTGCAATCTTCATTAAACTCTTGCAACTCTTTTGCTATTTTAAATACACTCTCCCTACTCTCTATAACACATGGTCCAGCTATAAGTATCACTTAATATCCTTTTTTATTATTATAACATACTATCTTAAACCATAGCAATAAATGTAGCAAAGCGACCACTACAACCACACTCTTTACGGTAACTAAAGTATCTACTACTCTCACATGATGTGCAAATTGAAGATACCTCTATTTGCTGCTCTTTTATACCCAACTCTTTTAACTGCTCTCTTTGAGCAATAGATATATCTAGCATATATTTAGAGTTTTTCTTCATTTTAAGAGAGTTTGGATATTTAAAAAAATGTTTTGCAACATCTAAACCAACCTCATAACAACACCCTTTAATACTAGGACTAAGAGCAAAAAATATATTACTCTTTTTTGCCCCTAACTTCTCCATCTTATCAATTAAATTTTTAGCTATATTTTGTTCTACACCTCTCCATCCTGCATGAGCAGCTCCAATCACTTTTGCCTCGTTATCATAAGCTACTATTGCCAAACAATCTGCTGTTAATATTGTAAGTGTTACATTTTTTTTCGAACTTACCATTCCATCTGCATCTATAGGTAAAGATATCCACTTTTTATTAGCAATATACTCATCAACATTAATTACTAAATTACTATGTATCTGATTTAGTGTTACAAATTTATACACACTAGGAAATTTACTGCTAAAGATATCTCTGTTTTTACTAATTTTATCTAAATTTTCTCCTGTATGAGTTGCAAGTGAAAAATCATAACTAAAAGTGTTATCTTTTATAGTTGAACCCGAAATAATTTCTTTTTTTTCGTTTAATTTTTTAAAAATTTGCCATTGCTTCATATGTTTTTACTTTTTTAGGTATAATCATACCAAAAATTTAACAGGTAGGCTTTAATAATTGAACAATAGCAATTTAATAATAGACTATTTTAAACAGATAACAAAGAATTTTAACTATATTCTTATTATTCAAATTATTCCTATACTCTTTGTCTCATCTGTATTGATAAAAGAGATGAACCCAGCACTCTTTCATAAACAGATGACATACTATATGCTTTCTGCTATCATCTTTTTAGTTGCAGCATATATACCTTGGCGTTATCTTCTATGGCTATTTGCCCCTTTGGCATATATTATAAATATTTTACTCCTATTTGGTGTCGAAGTAGCAGGTAAAACAATTTTAGGTGCAAAGCGTTGGCTTGTTTTACCAGGTGGTTTTTCGCTTCAACCTTCAGAATTTATGAAACTTAGTATTTTACTATTTTTAGCATTTGTAATATATAAAAAACCTCCACCAAAAGGTGGATATGGATTGCTAGAGTTTATAGTTTTATCAATTATAATAATAGTTCCATCTATTCTAATACTTAAAGAGCCAGATTTAGGAACAACTTTATTACTTTTAATGGCATCGTTTGGAGTAGTCTATATTGTTGGTATAAATTGGAAAATTTTAACTGTAATTGTAGTAGCATTAGGAATTTTAGCTCCAATTACTTATAAATATGGTCTAAAACCTTATCAGAAAAAAAGAATAGAAGATTTTTTAGGAAAGCCTAGTTATCAAGTTCAACAAGCTCTTATTGCAATAGGAAGTGGTGGTATTGAGGGTAAAAGCAAAGAAGAAGCAACTCAAACACAATTAAAATTTTTGCCAGTTTCTACAACAGATTTTATCTTTGCCTATTTAGGTGAGAGATTTGGCTTTAAGGGAATGGTAATTATTGTTGCTCTATATATTATATTAATTATTCATCTACTTATACTATCTAAAATATATAGTGATGACTACCATATTGTAGTTATATCTAGTGGAATGGCATTTCTTTTCTTTGTATATATGGGAGTTAATATCTATATGGTTATTGGACTAGCCCCCGTAGTTGGTGCTCCACTCCCTATGTTTAGCCATGGAGGAACATCTTTTATCATTTTTTCATTTTTATTTGGAATTTTAGAAAATTTAATCTCTTTTAAAGCTTACAAGCCTTATAATTCCGACACCAAAATCGATATGGTTAGAAAATCATAAAGATTTTAACTTTTAAGAGGGTCTTTAGCTCAGTTGGTTAGAGCTCTCGGCTCATAACCGAGCGGTCCCGAGTTCGAGTCTCGGAGGACCCACCACTTAAATTTTCAACTTCATTTTTAAATTTCATCTAATAAATACTATTTCCAATATCTATCTAAACTCTTTTTGATACTTTGACCATTACTCAATCTGCACTCAATAGATACTCTTTTTTTATTACTGTATATAGTAAGTTTATAGTGTCTGCCAACATCTTGCGATGATATCTCTATTGGAGTATATACTCTTTTTTCTACACTGCACTCTACTATAGAAAGCTCATCTCTATCGCTTTTATCTATTAAATTAATATATAAATCATTACCTTTAAAAGTAAAATAGACTATAGCATCACTCGAACGATATACAGCACTATTTGAAACTTCTGTATAACTTTTTGCATTAGCTTTTAAAACCTCTATTGAATTATTTTTACTGTTACACCCAAATAGAATTGGAACAATAAGAGCATATTTTAATATTTTCATAAAATCTCCTAAAAATCTTTTTATCATTATAGCAATTATAGTATAATTAACTAATTTATTATGGAGTATCTATTGAAACAATTAGCATTTGCAATTACTGGACCTAGTGGAAGTGGCAAAACTACACTTATAGAAAAGATAGTAAGAGAGCTTAGCAAAGACTACACTATTGCAGTTATCAAACATGACCCATCTAACAAAGCACAGTTTGACACAGAGGGTAAAGATAGCGACAAATTCTTTAAAGCAGGTGCCAATACAGCTATTGTGTCAGATGTTAAAACAACTATTTTTAAACACAGTAGCTCCACTCTAAATCAATTAGCAAACAATTTAGCACCTTTTGATTTACTACTAGTTGAAGGGCTTAAAAATTGGGAGCTACCTAGAATTGGCGTATTTAGAGGAGAAATAGATAAAAGCTATCTAAGCTTTATAAAAGCAGTTGCAATAGATGATAGTATAGATTTAGAAGATAATTTAAATTTAGATATATTAAATTTAAACAATATAGAGCAAATAGTAGAGTATATTTGGAAAAATTCAATAAAAATAGGAGAAAAATAGTGGAAAATATTTTTAACAAAATAGAAGAGATAGCATTTAAGATAGATAATCTTATAAAAACAGGAGAGAGTGGATATAGCAAAAGTAGCAATTCAACAGGTGATACACAATTAAAGTTAGATATTCAAAGTGATGAAATTATAGAAGAGATTTTTAGAGGTGTTCCAGAAATATCTGCAATTATAAGTGAAGAGAAAGAGGATAAATTAGAGTTAAATAGTAGTGGAGAGTATATTGTATGTTACGACCCACTAGATGGCTCTAGTATAGTAGATTACAATCTATCTGTTGGCTCTATATTTGGTATATATAAAGGTGGCTTAACTGGAAACGATTTAGTTGCTTCTATATATATAGTATATGGTCCAAGAGTAGAGATGATTAAAACACTAAAAGGCTCTAAACCAAAACACTATAGAGTTGTAGATAATAAGTTCCAATTTATAAGCGAAGTTACAATGGAGCAAAAGGGCAAAATTAATGCACCTGGGAGCACTCAGAAAAATTGGTATCCTCATCATAAAGAGTTAATAGAGTCTCTATTTGCTAATGGATACAGATTAAGATATAGTGGTGGGATGGTTCCAGATTTACACCAAATACTTCTAAAAGGCGGTGGCTTATTTAGCTACCCAGGAACTACAGATAAACCAAAAGGAAAACTAAGAGACCTTTTTGAGGTTATACCATTTGCATTGACATTTATAGAAGCTGGTGGAGAGGCTATAGATGATAAAGGAGTATCTCTTTTAGAACTTAAACCAGAACACCTGCATGACACTACCCCATGCTTTTTTGGCTCTAAAGATGAGATAGAAAAAGTAAAAAAGGCTTACAGTGTCTAAAGAAGAGATAAAAGATGAGTGGGTTATAGCTCTGGAAAAAAAGCTACAAGAGCTTAAAGAGTGTCAAATAAAAGAGGGTTTAAATAGTTGCATGAAGTGCCCAAAAGTGCTAGAGTGCGAGTTAAGAGCTAGTTATGTAAAAGCTGTTTACTCTAGTATGAATAAAGGCAGTGGTGGTGGATTTGAATTTTAAGGAGATAAAATATGAAAGCAGAAGATAGAAAAATTATAGAAGAGTCAATAAGGGTAATACCAGACTTTCCAAAACCTGGGGTGATGTTTAAAGATATTACAACAATGCTAAATAACCCTAAAGCTTACAATACTCTAATCAAACATCTTGTAGATAGATACAAAAGTTACAACTTGGATTATATAGCTGGTATAGATGCAAGAGGTTTTATATTTGGTGCAGCATTGGCATCTCATCTTAATATCGGTTTTGTCCCTATTAGAAAAAAAGGTAAGTTACCATATACCACAGTTTCCGAAAAATATTCACTCGAGTATGGATTTGATGAAGTTGAAGTTCATATAGATGCATTTAAAAAAGATGACAATTCAAAAGCAAGAGTTCTATTAATAGATGACCTTTTAGCTACAGGAGGAACAGCATCAGCAGCTACTAGGTTGATAGATAGAGTAGGAGCTGAGTGTGTAGAGGCTTGTTTTATAATAGAGCTTGCATTTTTAAATGGTGCTAAAAAATTAGATACTCCAATATACTCAATTATTAAAGAGTAGTATTCAATTTATGCACAATCTGTTTAAATAGGAGAAATTTTATCCTATTTAAGACTTTTTTTACCAAAATCTATTGACAACAACTTTTTTTTGTGATATAACAATATAAAATTTAAATTACAAAAGGTAACCAATGGCACAAGAAGAGGTAGATAAAGCCATAACTGGTGAATATAATCTTGGTTTCGAAATTGATATCGAACAAGATACTGTTCCACCAGGGCTGAATGAAGATGTAATAAAATATATATCTAATAAAAAAGATGAACCTGAATGGATGCTAGAGCTTAGACTTAAAGCATATAAAAAATGGCTTACAATGAAAGAGCCAACTTGGGGAAAGGTAGAGTATGAACCAATAGATTACAACTCTATATCTTACTTCTCTGCACCAAAAGAAGGAATTGATTCACTCGATGAGGTTGATCCTAAAATTTTAGAAGCTTATGACAAGCTAGGTATTCCACTAGAGGAGCAAAAGCAGTTAGCCGGAGTTAAAGTAGCTGTTGATGCTGTTGTTGATTCTGTTTCTGTTAAAACAACATATAGCGAAGAGCTAAAAAAGCATGGTGTAATTTTTTGCTCTATAAGTGAAGCTATTAAAGACTATCCAGAGCTTGTTAAAAAGTATATGTTTAGTGTTGTTCCAATGGCAGATAACTTTTTTGCTGCACTAAACTCAGCAGTATTTACAGATGGAACATTTGTATATATTCCAAAAGGTGTTAGATGCCCAATGGAGCTTAGCACATACTTTAGAATTAATGCACTAAATACAGGACAATTTGAGAGAACACTAATTGTAGCAGATGAAGGAAGTTATGTAAGCTACAACGAGGGCTGTTCTGCACCAACTAGAGATGAAAATCAACTCCATGCAGCTGTTGTTGAGTTAGTTGCTATGAAAGATGCTGAGATTAAATACTCTACTATCCAAAACTGGTATCCAGGGGATGAAGATGGAAAAGGTGGAATATACAATTTTGTTACAAAAAGAGGAATATGTGAAGGTGATAACTCCAAAATTTCTTGGACACAAGTAGAGACAGGTTCAAGTATAACTTGGAAATATCCAAGTTGCGTATTAAAAGGTGACAATTCAGTTGGAGAATTCTATTCTGTAGCTGTTACTACTTTAGCCCAACAAGCAGATACTGGAACAAAAATGATACATCTTGGCAAAAATACAAGCTCTACAATTATATCTAAAGGTATTAGCGCTATGAAGGGGCAAAATACATATAGAGGCTTGGTTAAGATTGGAGCAAATGCAGAGGGAGCAAGAAACTATAGCGAATGCGACTCTCTATTAATAGGTAGCCATTGTGGTGCTCACACATTTCCTTACCTAGAGAGTAAAGACTCTATCGGACAAGTTGAACACGAAGCTACAACAACAAAAATTAGCGACGAGCAACTATTCTATCTTCGCCAAAGAGGCATAAATGAAGAGGATGCAGTCAGTATGATTGTTCACGGATTTTGTAAAGAGGTTTTCTCTCAGCTACCAATGGAGTATGCAGTAGAGGCAAGAGCATTATTAGAATTAACACTAGAAGGAAGCGTTGGATGAGTAAAGTATTAAAGATAAAAGATTTAAAAGCAAAAATAGGTGAAAAAGATATATTAAAAGGTTTAAACCTAGAGTTAGAAGAGGGAAAAGTTCATGCAATTATGGGTCCAAATGGCGCTGGTAAATCTACGCTATCTAAAGCTATAGTTGGACACTATGATGTTGAAATAACTGATGGCGATATAGTATATAAAGACAAATCAATAAAAGAGAATGAGCCAGAAGAGAGAGCTTTAGAGGGTCTTTTTTTAAGTTTTCAAAACCCTGTTGAGATACCAGGGGTTAATAATGCATACTTTTTAAGAACAGCTGTAAATGCAAAAAGAAAGCATGAAGGCAAAGAGGAGTTAAATGCTGCTGAATTTTTAAGAGAGATGAAGAGTAAAATAGAAGAGCTAGGAATGAAAAAAGAGCTAATAAATCGCTCTTTAAATGAGGGCTTTAGTGGTGGAGAGAAGAAGAGAAATGAGATATTGCAAATGATGATGCTTGAACCTGATGTAATTATTCTTGATGAGATAGATAGTGGGCTTGATATCGATGCTCTAAGAGCAGTAAGTGAAGGCATAAATAAAATGAAAGATGGCAAAAGAAGCTTTTTGGTAATTACACACTATAGCCGTATTTTAGACTATATAAAACCAGATTATATACATGTATTAAAAGATGGACAAATAGTTCACACAGGCGGTCCAGAACTTGTTGAAAAACTTGAAAAAGAGGGCTATGAGTCTCTTGGGAGTTTATAATGAAGTTAGATATTTTAAATGCGCTCGATAGCAAAAAAATATTAAAAGAGCTAAATGCTTCACACTCTAAAGAGTTGGCTGCATCTAGGTTAGTAGAGCTAAAGTTGCCAAATAAAAAAAGTGAAAAGTATAGATATTTTGATATTGAACCACTTATACAAAAAGATTGGAATTTTACTAAAAAAGAGCCAATACAAGTAAAAACTGGTAAATCAATAGTTATAAAAAATGGTATAGTTGAACAGTTGTCTAATTTAGAGGGTGTTGAAGTAGAGATGAAAGAGTTTAACGACATAGATAGCCAACACTTTGACTCTTTATACTATTTGAGCCATCTTTTATGTGAAAAAGCTATCATAATTAGAGTAAAAGATGAAACAAAATTAAATATAGAGCATATTGTAACAGAAAATAATTGCCTAATAAGCTACAGAATTGTAATACTCTCAGATGCTAATACTCACACACAAATTTATGAAACATATAGTGGAGATGCCAAAGATACTCTTCTATTAACTGGTTATGATATTTTTATTAGTAGAGATTCAACTCTAAAATTTATTAAAAATCAAACTATAAATAACAATAGCTATACACCAATATCAACAAATAGGTATAAAGTAGATAGCAATGCCACATTTAAATTGGGAACTTTTGATTTTATAAAAGATAATGGCTTAAATATTTTTAGAGTAGAACTTAAAGAGAGTGCTAATTTCGATGCTTCTCATCTTTTATATGCCAATGGTAAGGTAAAAGGTGGAACAATATCAGAGATTATTCACGAAGGAAAAAGCTCGAACAGTAATCAAATATCTAAAAATATCTTAGATAACAATGCAAGAGGTATATTTGATGCTTTAATAAGAGTTCAAAATAGTGCCAAATGGACAAAAGCTGACCAAAACTCTAAATCTGTTCTTCTTCATAGTGGTGCATATATGGCAAGTAAACCACAATTAGAAATCTATATAGATGATTTAGAAGCAAGTCACGGCTCAACAACTGGGCAATTAGATGAAGCACAACTATTCTATCTGCAAAGTCGTGGAATCAATAAAGTAGATGCTAAAAAAATGTTAATTATTGCATTTGCAAATGAAGTTATTTCTAATATAGATGATGAGTATATTAAAAATGTAGTTCACACACACTTTGAGAGTGCCTATTACGGAAAATCCAATTTAGAGTGTTTAGAGACATGCCATAGCTGTGAAGATATGGTATTAGAAGAAAATTAATAAAAGAGGTTTAATTATGAGTAGAGTAGAAGATGTTGTAGCTAAATATAAAGAGGATTTTGAACTATTTGAAGATGCAAACTCTAAAATGGAGTATATTTTTGATTTAGGCAAAAAGCATAAAACCTTGCCAGATGAGTTAAAAAATGATGAAACATATATAGATGGATGTGCATCTGATGCTTGGCTTAGTGCTGAGTGTAAAGATGGCAAACTTATTTTAAGAGGTGAAGGCACAAGCGAAATGGCAAAGGGAATGCTAACTATGCTACTAGATATCTTTAGCGATAAAGATGCCAAAGATATATTAAGCTATGACCCGCAAAGACTTTCTGATTTGGGTATTGTTGAGCTTCTCTCTCCAGTTAGACAACAAAGCATGGAAGCTTTTTTAAACAAAGTTTATACATATGC
>Ga0256833_1003036_pt1 | contig 11598 bp, 8 predicted proteins | sample 356284metaG_FD_190535 | JGI IMG/M metagenome (GOLD analysis project Ga0256833, IMG submission 190535) | Hydrothermal vent microbial communities from Mid Atlantic Ridge, Atlantic Ocean - 356-284 | ecosystem: Environmental > Aquatic > Marine > Hydrothermal vents | place: Atlantic Ocean: Mid...
TGGATTTTGGATTTAGAAATTTCAGTGCTAAAATTCTTAAAAATCCTTTTGAGGAGGGGATGATGAAGTACAACAATTTTACAGAAGTTTTTATGGAGAGAGTCAGGAATAAACCTGACAGTGTGGCAATGAGGTATAAGGAGGGAGGTGTCTGGAAGGATGTTACCTACAGGGAATATTATGAAAAATCCTCCCGAATAGCTGCAGGACTTATCGCTCTCGGAATGGAAAATGGAGACAGAATTAATATCTTTTCCAACACCAGGATGGAATGGGCGCTGATTGATATGGGTGTAATGCTTGCTGGTGGTATTACCGTGGCAATTTATCATTCAAATACCGCTGAGGAGGCTGAATACATTGTCAACAATTCCGAGGCGACATTCATTTTCTGTGAGAATAATGAGATTCTCCAGAAGGTTCTGTCTGTGAAAGAGAATATTCCCCGAATTAAGAAGGCTATTCTGATTGAGGGTGATAAACCTGATGATGAGTTTGTGCTGACCCTTGAGGAACTGATGAAAATGGGAGGAGAAAATCTAAATGAAGAGATGTTTAAGGAGAGGGGGCTGGCAAAAAAACCAGAGGACATAATTACTTTTATTTACACTTCAGGCACTACAGGGGTGCCCAAGGGAGTGGTATTGACCCACGCAAATGTTTTTGCAGAAATTGAAGCAATTGAGGATGTTGTGGATGTCAGGGAGGGAGAGGTCTCGGTGATGTTTTTACCCCTTGCCCACGTTTTTGCAAGGGTTGTTTACTGGTACGGCATATACAGGGGCTACATCAATGCATATGCTGAAAGTATAGAAAAGCTTCTGGAGAATATCCAGGAGATGAAGCCCCACTTTATGGGAAGTGTTCCAAGAATTTATGAAAAAGTGTATGCCAAGATAACAAGTGATGTGGAGAGAGAGGGTGGATTGAAGAAAAAAATCTTTTACTGGGCTCTTTCTGTAGGTAGGGAGGTTAGCAGAAGAAAGGAGTTCAAAGAACCAATCCCCTTTTCCCTTAAAATTAAATTTTCCATTGCAAGGGCTCTTGTCTTCAATAAGCTGAAAGCTGCCTTTGGTGGAAGGTTGAGATTCTTTCTTTCCAGTGGTGCCGCCCTTGCGAAACAGATTGCTCAGTTCTTTCATTCTGCTGATCTGTTTATTCTGGAAGTATGGGGTATGACTGAATTGACGGGAGCAGCCACTGCCAATACATTTGATGATTTCAGATTTGGTTCTGTGGGGAAACCCCTGAAGAACATTGAGGTCAAGATTGCCGAGGATGGGGAGCTACTTGTGAGGGGTCCAATAGTGATGAAAGAGTACTATAAGATGCCTGAGGAAACGGAAGAAACAATAGACAAAGATGGATGGCTTCACTCGGGAGATATTGCCACGATGGATAGAGATGGGTTCATTTACATAACTGACAGAAAAAAGGATCTGATAATTACCTCAGGTGGGAAGAATATTGCTCCTCAAAAGATAGAGAATCTTATGAAAGGGGATCGCTACATAAATCAGATAATTGTGGTGGGAGATGGAAGGAAATATTTGACTGCCCTCGTAACGCTGAACTATGAAGAGGTTGAGAAATACGCCAGAGAAAAAGGAATTGAATATAAAGACAGAGACGATCTCGCAAAGAAAAAAGAGATTTATGATCTTATCATGAGCAGAGTTAATGAGTATAACAAAAAGCTTGCTTCATACGAAACAATAAAGAAGATTGCTATCATACCCGGGGAATTCACAAGGGAGAGTGGTGAATTAACTCCAACCCTGAAAGTAAGAAGAAAGATAGTTCATGAGAAGTACAGGGAAATAATAGATTCAATGTATGAGGATTGAAGGCTTGAATAAAGGTGAGATTTTCGTATAATTAAAGCAACAAATGAGGGGTCGTCTAACGGCAGGACGCCGGGTTCTGGCCCCGGTAGTGGAGGTTCGAATCCTCCCCCCTCAGCCATTATAAAAGGTGGCCCCTTCGTCTAGTGGCCTAGGACGCCGGATTCTCAGTCCGGAAACGAGGGTTCGATTCCCTCAGGGGCTGCCATTTTTTTCAAGAATCTCCATTAGGAGGTTTTGGGTAACAAAAATTTATTATTTAAAAATATCGTGCCGTCATCCAAAGGATGACGGCGGGTGAGATGCTGATTTGTAGGAAAAAAGACAGACAGTGGAGAAACTGATTTATATTTATATTTGAAGATCTTGGATTTTTAGTTTTATTGCGATGGGAAAGAAGAAAGCTGAAAAGAAAAAGCAGGAAAAGGTAAGATATTACGAGTTGAGGCCTTCCTGGCGGGAGATTTTTGAGGACTGGATAAGATTCTTTATAGCCTATGCAATCACAGTTACAATTCTCATAATTCTCATTAAGTACTTCTGATTTTTTTATTTTTTCAGTGTGACCACCCAGAGAGGATAGATGTAGTGGAGTTTGTTATTAAGGTATATCTTTATCAGGTACTTACCAGGGCTCGGAAATTTTACCCCTCTCCAGGAGATAAGAAAAAATTTGGGATACTCGTCAAGAGAAATAATTTTGTTGGGAAGTACTGAGATTACTTTACCGGAACTATCCATTATCGCTGCCTTGAATAAAACCTTTCTTCTGATCTCAGATACAATAGATACAGCTGTTTCAAAATCTGCCACTGCGGGAAAGTCGCTTTTTTTGAAATAAAGCCGGTCCTTTATGTTGAAAAAACTGTATCTTCCATCTGCTCTTGTAACTCTTTCACATACCACAAGACCGGTTACATACATTCTCGTGGCATGAAGAGGTGTCGACAGAGTTATCAGGAATAGTACGAGGATAGAAACGAGCTTACTTCCTCCCATTTAACCTCACTCTCTTCTCCCGTTTCCATATTTTTTATTTTGATGGAATGCCTGTTGAGTTCATCTTCTCCCATTATGGCAACCAGAGATGCTCCCTTTTTATTGGCAAGTCTCAACTGTGCTTTTATACTCCCCGTTTTCCCCGTCCACATTACCGGTATCCCGTTATTTCTCAATTTTTCCATTAATTCCATTCCCTTCATCAGAGAATCCTCTCCCAGCAAAATGAAGTATAAAGGTTTTTTCTCTTCCTGTAAACCCCTTGCATTTAAAATGAGAACCAGCCTTTCAACCCCCAGTGCGAAACCGATTCCAGGTATATCTGGACCTCCAAGTTCCTTCACCAGATGGTCATACCTTCCACCCGCAGATACAGTATTCTGAGCCCCCAGAGATTTGTGAATAAATTCAAACACAGTTCTTGTGTAGTAATCAAGACCTCTGACAAGAAAAGGATCCACCCTGTATGGAATTCCAAGTTGTTGCAATCCCTTTTCAACCTGCTCCATATGTTTCTTGCAATCCTCACAGAGAAATTCCGTTATCTCCGGACCTTCCCTTACAACTCTTCTGCATCCTTCATTTTTGCAGTCAAGGACTCTCAGGGGATTTCTCTCCAGCCTTCGCTGACATGTTTCACACAATCTCTCTCTGTTGGCTCGCAGGTATTCGACCAGTCTTTCTCTATATGCAGGACGGCATTTTTCACATCCCAGACTGTTTATTACAACCTCAATGTTGTCAATCCCCAGTTCCTTAAATAGTCTCCACTGAATAGCAATAACTTCCACATCCATCATCGGATGTGATGGCCCAAAAACCTCCACCCCGATCTGATGAAACTGCCTGTATCTTCCCTTCTGAGGCCTTTCATACCTGAACATGGGTCCCATGTAGTAGAATTTCTGGAACTGATCCTTCTGTGGGAACTGATGTTCAAGATATGCTCTGACAACAGGGGCTGTTCCTTCTGGCCTGAGTGTCAGGGACCTGCCTCCTTTATCCTTGAATGTGTACATCTCTTTTTCCACAATGTCTGTAACTTCTCCGATGGATCTCTGGAAAAGAGAGGTTGATTCGAAGATGGGGGTTCTTATTTCTCTGTAGCCGTAAAGTTTGAAAATTTTTCTTGCTGTTTCTTCAATTTTCTGCCAGATTTCACTTTCTGGCGGGAGAATATCCTTTGTGCCTGGTGGTGCTTTTATCATTTAACTGCTCCTGCCTGAGTTTTTATGAGATAACGTACAGCTTCTTCAACGCCCTCAACGGAAAGATGGAACATTGGAAATATTGATGCAATTATGGCAGTGGTCCAGATCCTGTTCCAGAGTTTTGGATTTTCGGGGTTCAGCCAGACAGATGAAGGAAAGCGTTTCCTCAGTTCCTCAAGGTAATCCTTGCAGGGTTTGCGGTTATAGTGCCAGTACTCTATGGCACCTCCTAAATTCATCAATTCGGAGGGAGCCATTGCTGCATCACCCACAATGATGAGATGGTAATTTTCCTCCGAATATTTGCGGATAATTTCCTCTGTTTTAACTGCTATTCTGTTCTCTATGTCTTCATAGATTTCTTCGTAGATGCAGTTGTGAAAGTAGAAAAATTTGAGGTCTCTTATCCTTGCCTTTATAGCAGAAAATAAGAGGTTCACCAGATGCGCATAGGGATCCATGGATCCCCCTGCGTCCATTAAAAGCAGAAGTCTGACACGATTTTTTTTTCTTTTCCTGAATATGAGTTCGATGTCTCCACCATTTTCACTGCTCTTTCTTATGGTGGCATCAAGATCAAGTTCATCCTCGGGGCCTTCGGGAATCAGATTTTTTAGACGGGAGATAGCTACCTGAAGCTGCCTTGTATCCATTGTTCTGTCAGGAGAGTAGTTTCTGTACTTTCTCATACGGGCAACCTGGATGGCTGTGCCCGTATTGTGATATTCCCCGAAACTGATACCCACGTCTGCAAGGCCATTTTCTCCCCAGGGGCTTGTACCCCCACTTCCAATGTGTCTGTTTCCTCCAATATGTACATCACCATCTTCCATTTCAAGCTGGTTCTTAAATTTTTCAATAAGTTCTTCAAGATTGTAGTTGTACTCACCTCTTTTCAGGGCAAGTATCTTCTCAATGTGCTCAACGGGATACTGTTCAAAAAGTTCCCTCATCTCTTCTATTGAGAGAATATGCTCACCCGTAAATGCCTCTATGAATGCTTCGTCAAACCGATCAAACAATTCCTCATGTTTGACAAGAATGCTTCTGGAAAGGTAGTAAAAAGTTTTTAAGTCCCCTATCAGACCCTTTTCAAGGGCTTCCTGAAGAGTGAACCATTCGTTAAGGGAAACTTTTATCCCTTTTTCCCGTAACTTGTAAAAAAAATTTTCAAACACCTGCCAGTCGTCTCCTTGCTATTTCCACATCTCTCGTCTTTTTGAGAAGAACTCCCAGGAATGGGAGGTCCTTTGCAATCTGCTCGTCAGAGATCCTCTGGGATAACAGAACTCTTATCCAGTCAAGAAGTTCACTTGTTGAAGGTTTTTTCCTCAGGTCAGGTATGTTTCTAATTTCGTAGAATCTTTTCACTGCTGTGTTTAAAAGTTTTTCTTCAAGGTCGGGAAAGTGAACCTTAACTATCTTTTTCATGAATTCAGGATCTGGAAATTCAATATAGTGGAAAATGCACCTCCGCAAAAATGCTTCCGGTAATTCCTTTTCACTGTTTGATGTTATGACGACGATAGGTCTGTGTTTACCCTTGATCCATTCCCTCGTTTCGGGAATGTAGAAACTCATCTGGTCAAGCTCATGGAGAAGATCATTGGGGAATTCCAGTTCAGCCTTGTCAATTTCATCGATCAGGAGAACCACCTGTTCATCTGAGCTCAGTGCCTGTCCGAGGGGACCCAGTTTGATGTATTGCCTGATATCTGATATATCCCTGTCTCCAAATCTTGCGTCGTTTAATCTCTGAACAGTATCATAGACATACAGTCCTTCCTGTGCTTTCGTGGTGGATTTTATGTTCCATACAATAATTTTTTTATTCAGTGCTTCTGCAATTTTATATGCAAGCATTGTTTTCCCCGTTCCGGGTTCACCTTTAACCAGTAAAGGTCTGCCAAGAATAATAGCGGCGTTAACTGCCTCCATGAGCCCAGGTGTGACAAGATAGTCATCAGTGCCTTTGAAGTAGGTCATTTTTCTGCCTCCTGCAGGTAAATTAAGGGTTTATTTTTAACCATGATGCATTATCATTTTATCCCGACATTTAATTTTTTCAAAATGAGGCTTTTACCTTTTTGCATTTGCTTTTCATGATGACCCTGGTTTTTCTTCTGCATAACTGATGTGGTGGTGAAAAAGGAACATTTTAAAACAATTCTAAAATTGTATTGACTTTTCTAAAAGTTTATTCTATAATTTGAAAAAACTTTACGAGGGAGGTGACAGATGAGTCCGTTAACTCTGTCACGGTGGCAATTTGCTATTACTGCTGTGTATCACTTCTTCTTTGTTCCCGTAACTCTGGGGCTTTCCATTTTTGTGGCTCTCATGGAAACCTGGTATGTCAAGACGGGGAATGAGATTTACAAAAAAATGGCAAAGTACTGGGGCAGGCTGTTTCTGATTAACTTCGCCATGGGAGTTGTAACAGGAATTGTGATGGAGTTTCAGTTTGGGCTCAACTGGGCTGAATATTCAAGATTCATGGGTGATGTTTTTGGTGTTCCCCTTGCCATTGAAGCACTGCTTGCATTTTATCTGGAATCAACTTTCCTGGGGGTGTGGACCTTTGGATGGAAAAAACTTTCTCCCAAACTGCATGCAGCAACAATCTGGCTCGTTGCCATCGGTTCCAATCTCTCCGCCCTCTGGATTCTCATTGCAAATTCCTTTATGCAGGAGCCGGTGGCTTATAAGATAGTCAATGGAAAGATAAATCTTATAAATTTCTGGAAGGTTGCAACCAATCCGAATATTTTTTACCAGTTTCCCCATGTCCTCTCTGCTGGAATAACCACCGCAGGTTTTTTTGTACTCGGGTTCAGCGCATATCACCTGCTCAAGAAAAGTGGAGATCTTGAATTCTTCAAAAAGTCCTTTGAGTGGGCTTACAAATATGGATTGATTGGAGCAATTCTGGTGATTGGTTTTGGTCACTTTCAGGGCGTCCATACTTTTAAAATGCAACCCATGAAAATGGCTGCTGCGGAAGCAATATGGGAAACGGAGAAACCTGCTGGGCTTTCCTTGTTTGCAATAATAGATGAAAAAAATCAGAAAAATATCTTTGACATAAAGATACCCTATATGGCAAGCTTACTCGCTTACAATAATCCTTTTGCGGAAGTTAAAGGAATAAAGGAATTACAGAAGGAAATGGAAGAGAAATATGGTCCTGGGAATTACATTCCGCCTGTAAATATTTCCTACTGGAGTTTTAGACTTATGGTGGGACTTGGTTTTCTGATGTTGTTACTTGGAATAATTCCATTTTTCTACAAAAGCAGGGGTTACGAGAATATGCCTCCCATTTTTCTTCAGGTTTATAAGTGGTCACTTTTCTTTCCAATTCTCGCCTGCTCCTTTGGATGGATATTGACGGAAATGGGAAGACAGCCATGGATTGTGTATGGGTTGCTTAAAGTACAGGATGCTTATTCCAAAAACCTGTCTGGTGGTACAGTTGCCTTTTCTCTGGTAGCATTTACAGTTATATACGCTCTGCTCATTGTCGCAGAGGTCTATCTTCTCATTAAATATGGGCTTCATGCAGAACCATCAGAAGAAGTTGAAGAAGGTTATTAAAGGGAGGTATGGAGATGTTGAATATAATATGGTTTGTTTTGATTGCTGTTCTTTTCATCGGATTCTTCTTCCTGGAAGGTTTTGATTATGGGGCTGGAATTCTTCATTTCTTCGTTGCAAAGAGTGATGAGGAGAGAAGGGTTGTTATGAACTCCATTGGACCCTTCTGGGATGGTAATGAGGTTTGGATGATAACCGCCGGGGGTGCCCTCTTTGCTTCCTTCCCGGAGTGGTATGCCACACTTTTCAGTGGCTTTTATCTCGCTCTCATTCTTATCTTGCTGGGATTGATCATAAGGGGGGTTTCTTTTGAGTTCAGGAGCAAGGTTGAAAGTGAGGGGTGGAGAAAATTGTGGGATTACACCTTTTCAATTGGTAGTTTCATAGCTGCGTTGATATGGGGTGTGGCAGTTGGCAATTTCCTCAGGGGAGTTCCAATAGGACCCGATAAGTACTACCATGGTGGCTTGCTTCCTCTTCTGAATCCATATGCTCTCTCTGCGGGACTGGCCATACTTTTCCTTTTTACCTTTCATGGTGCCAATTACCTTGCCATCAAGACTGAGGGACCTGTGAACGAAAGAGCAAAGGAATATTCCAGGAAAGTGTGGTGGCTTGCCCTGATTTTTACAGTGATATTCGTAATATGGTCATTCTTTGATACCGATATTTTCACCGCACCGGGTGCGTGGCTTGTTTATCTCTCAGTGGTGGTAGCTGCTGTATCCCTCATTGTTGCCGGAATTTACGCTTTTAAAGGGAAATTTGGAGCTGCCTTCGTTGGTTCTTCACTGACCATTGTTTTCGCTGTTATAATGACATTTGCAGGGTTATATCCACGGGTAATGATTTCAACCATTGACCCAAAGTACAGTCTCACAATTTACAATGCATCTTCAAGCCAGTATACACTCAAATCAATGCTGATAGTGGCCATAATTCTTGTTCCGGTGGTCCTTGCATATCAGATCTGGACCTACTACACCTTCAGGGAAAAGGTCGGATCTGGAAAGAATCTTGAGTACTGAGGGGGGTATTTCCCCCTTTTTCTCTTTTTAGTAAAATTTATCCATGAGTGGAAACCTCTTTTCTTTTATCTTTTCCCAGAGAAAAGAATTGCGTAAGTTACTCATTTTCTCCTTTCTTTTCTCGCTTTCTATGATTCTCTCCTGGTATTACTTCTCAAAATTTGCGGGTAGTATTTTTTTATCAGAGGGTTTTTCCACCTCATCTGTGCGGTATTTTGTCCTTTTCCTGATCTTCCTTTTTTTGCGGGGAGTTACAGGGAGTTTGAAGAGTGAAGCGGCGGGAGGGCTTGCTGAAAAGGTAAAGGTTAATATGAGAAAGCTTGGAATGGAGAGGATTCTCACCGCCAATCCAGTAATTCTGTATGGAGTTGATAAGGGGCCACTGTTTGCTTCTCTTGGCGAGGGTGTTGAGGCCGTTGAAAGATTCGTGAGGGAGTATTTTTCAAGGATGATTCTGGTTGCCATTATACCTTCACTTATAGTTTTGACTGTGATGTTCATCGATCCCATTTCTGCCGTTTTGATGCTTGTGACTGCCCCTGTTATCCCCTTTGTCATGTACCTTGTGGGTGATGCAACAAAGAAAAGAGTCAGAAAAAAATGGGGAGAATTTTCCTGGATGAGCGGATTTTTCTTTGATTCAATAAGAGGAATGGAGACACTGAAAATTTTTGGACTGGGTCAGAAAAGGGCTGAAAAGCTGAAAGAGGTTTCTGATAGATACAGACAGGCTACTATGGGTGTTTTAAGAATAGCTTTTGTGTCATCTCTTCTTCTTGAACTCATATCCACAGTGAGTACGGCTGTGATAGCCGTGGAGGTTGGTCTGAGGCTCCTCTACTCAAAGATTGAATTTGTCCCGGCCTTTTTTGTAATTCTTCTTGCACCGGAGTTTTACGGGGTGTTCAGGGAGTTTGGAAGCAGATTTCACTCAGGTACAGAAGGACGGGAGGCCTTTGATCGCTGGAAGAAAATCCATGATTTGAACCTGATTGGCAGCGATGGTGTTGATGCACCTCCTGAAAGGTATGATATTGAATTTGCAGGGGTACAATTTACCTATCCAGATGGCAAAGAGAAGGTGTTGAAAGGATTGACATTTAAAGTAAGAGATGGAGAGAAGGTGGCACTTGCAGGAAGAAGTGGGGTGGGGAAAAGTACAATTTTCAGGTTGTTGATGAAAATTTTTGATCCAGATGAGGGTGACATTTTTGTGGGGGGAGTGAACCTCAGGAATATAAAGAGAGATCTGTGGCTCAAGAGGATTTCCGTCGTTCCGCAAGATCCCTTCATTTTTAATGATACTTTGCTAAACAATATCCTGATCTTTGCACCGGAGAAAAGTAAAGAAGAGGCAATAGAAGCGGCACGGAGAGCCGAAATAGACTTTGACAAAGATTTACCAGATGGATTTCATACCATCTTATCTTCAGGAGGCAGGGAGTTGAGCGGGGGACAGCGTCAGAGAATAGCCATAGCCAGACTTTTTTTAAGAGATTCTCCCGTGGTTTTGCTTGATGAGTTCACCACCTATCTTGATCCTGAAACAACGGAGAAGATTAGCAGAATTATGGAAAGGGCGCTCCATAAAAGAACTGCCTTGATAATTGCCCACAGGGTAGAGACCCTGAAAAAAGCTGACAGAGTTATCTTCATAGATGATGGTGTGGTTGCAGCTGAAGGGAAACACGAGGAACTTTTAGAAAAGTGCAAAAGATACAGGGAGCTTGTGGGTGAGGGAACTTAAATTTTTAATGAAACTCCTCAGGGGATATGGTTTTTTCATCCTGCTTTCTGTACTGGCAGGGTTTTTGACGGTACTGAGTGGTACGGGTCTTCTTTCAATCTCTGCCTATTTAATAGCTGCCTCTGCTTTTCATCCCCCTCTCTACACTCTGCAGCTGGCCATAACAGGGGTAAGATTCTTCGGATTTACCAGAGGATTTTTCAGATACGGGGAACGCATCGCCTCACACAATACAACATTTATGATACTCTCAAGATTGAGATACATTATTTTCAAAGGAGCTTACCATCACTATCCCCACGGGATAAAAACTGTGAATATGGGAGATAGGCTTTCAAGAATGATAGGTGATGTTGAGTCACTGGAGAATTTTTTTGTGAGAAGTGTTCATCCACCCTTTGTTTTTATACTGACGCTGATTGGAGGTTTTGTCTTCTTTGGCTTTTATTCTGTCAGAATTGCACACTGGAGCACTTCACTTCTTCTGAGTGGAGCAGTTGTTCTTGTGGCTGTTACTCTTTCTGCGGTGAGCAGAAAGAGAGACATAAGAAAATCCTTTTCACTGATAAGCGTAAAGGTAACTGATGCAGTAATGGGTGCCATGGAGATGTTTATATCTGGATATGGGAAATCTTATCTGAAAGAGTTTGAAAAAGTTGTGAAAGAATATGAAGAAAAGAGAAAGTTTATGGCCTCTGCTGAGGGTTTCAATGTTTTTCTTTTTATTTTATATGCCGGATTCACGATGGCAATTTTGATCCTTGTTGCTGCCAGTGATTGGATGGATGGAATGATAAAGGGAATAAGTGTAATTGTGGTTGCCATTGCATATTACTCAATGTATGAAAGCGTACTTCCCCTTTCAGGCGCTGCAGAGATGCTTTACGAAAATCTTGAAGCGGCAAGAAGATTGAGGCCTTTTGTGATGAGTGAAGGTGAATTTAAAATCATCTCTGAAGAAACATGTCAAAAAGCGAAGATAAAAAATTATGAAATCGTAATTTCAGAACTTTCTTTTGGGTACTCAGGTGAAAAGTTGTTGTTTGAAGAGGTGAATCTGAAAATTGGGGAAGGGGAAAGGGTGGCTGTGGTTGGTCCCTCCGGTTCTGGAAAAAGTACTCTGTTGTCTTTAATGGCTGGATTGTGGAAACCGCTAAAAGGTGAGGTGAAAA
>Ga0256833_1003037_pt1 | contig 11596 bp, 11 predicted proteins | sample 356284metaG_FD_190535 | JGI IMG/M metagenome (GOLD analysis project Ga0256833, IMG submission 190535) | Hydrothermal vent microbial communities from Mid Atlantic Ridge, Atlantic Ocean - 356-284 | ecosystem: Environmental > Aquatic > Marine > Hydrothermal vents | place: Atlantic Ocean: Mid...
CTGTTTTTACTACTGTACTACTCATTTAACTATCCTTACCATTCCTCTTGCCCCTTTGTGCCCTGGTACTGCACCTTTAAGGATTAAGATTCCATTCTCTTCATCAAAACTAATTACTTCGTTTTTAACTGTAATTTTTGTATTACCATACTGACCTGGCATCTTTTGCCCTGGTTGAACTCTTCCTGGCCATTCACACATACCGATAGATCCGATTCTTCTACCAAATCTATGTCCATGAGATGCTGGACCACCTGAAAAGTTATGGCGTTTCATACCACCAGAGAAACCTCTACCTTTAGAGTTAAAAGATGATTTAACAACCGCAGCTTCTGCTAATGGAGCTGTGCTTAAATCACCAACTTCAGTACCTTCAGCAACTCTAATAGTTTTAAAACGATTAAACTCTTTACTAATATTGAATTTCTTTTGTTGACCTTCAATAGCTTTATTAATCTTTTTACCACTATGATAAGCAACTAAAGCTTTCCCATCTTCTCTAACTTCGCATACTTTAGACTCAACAACCTTTAGTAAAGTTACTGGAATACTTGGTACACCAACAGTTCTGCTCATACCAATCTTTTCTACAATAAATTCCATATCTTCTCCTTACTAATTACCCATTTGGCGGATTTCTACTTCCACCTCTGGTGCCAAATCTAATTTCATTAATGAATCGATAGTATCAGTTGAAGCTGAAACAATATCGATTAATCTTGAATGTACACGAATTTCGAACTGCTCACGACTATCTTTATTAACATGAGGAGATCTCAATACTGTATATCGTTTAATTTTTGTTGGTAAAGGTATTGGTCCTCTAAGCTCTGAACCTGTTCTCTTTACAGCATCTACTATAGCTTTTACTGATCTATCTAAAACTCTATGATCATAAGCTTTAAGCTTTAATCTGATTCTTTCCATAAAATCTTTTCCTTATAAAGAACTCGTTGCTTTTTGCAACCAAAATTTTGTTTTAAAGTGCTAACAACACTAGATACCAAGGGCATCTGCATAGAATTTTTAAGTTTAAAGATTCTATGCAGATGCCCATTGTGGAGCGAAATTATACTCAAATTTTTTATTATATTGTTTAAAGTTTATACTCTTTTTGATATAATTATTAAAAGTTTTCCTTTTTAAAAGGAAAAAGGTTGTTTTATGGTGATATTAGATTACTTTTTAAATAGACCACCTATAAATTCAAATTTTTATAATAGAAAATTAAAATTACCAAAAGAGCTAAGCTTTAATTTATATGGTGCAGTGGGTGTGGGTAAGAGTGCTTTAATTGTAGATTATTTAAAAGATTTACCTAAATATAGTTATTTATATATAGATACTTTTGACCCACAATTTATTTTAGAAGAGTTAGATACCATATCTTTAGAGTATTTTATTAAACAAGAGGGTATTAAAACATTAATAATAGACCACTATATAGATGGTATATTAGATTATATACCAAAAGTTGAACAGTTAATTATTGTAACAAGAGAGCCATCTAATTTATTAGATAATAGATACAAACTATATCCTTTAGATTTTGAAGAGTTTTTTAGCTTTTCTAAAAGTAGCTCTATCGAAGTAGCTTTTAGCAACTATATAAAAAGTGGTTCATTACCATCTATTGCATTAAAAGGAATAGATACATTTGCTCCAAAAGAGTTATTTTTTGAAAAGTTTGATATTCAAATAGGAAAAGTGTTACTAATATTATCACTCTATCAATGTAAAGTTACAACTTCTCATCAAGTCTATCAAATGGCAAAAGAGAAGAATTTAAAACTCTCTAAAGATTGGTTATATATGGCAATAAAAAAATTAATTAAAGAGGGAACTATTTATCAAATAGAGACTTTAGAGAAGAGTTTAGGAAAAAAGATAATATTTTATGATTTTGCACTTGCTAAATATTTAAATAAAAATTTAAATTATCTATTAACTTTTGATGCATTAATTGCAATTGCTTTAATAAAACAAAATATTGATATTAAAGCCGTGCTTAATCCAGTTGGATATTATATATTAAAGAATAAAGAGTTAATTGTAGTTGCACCATTTGAAGATGATGAGAGTATGTGGCAAAAGGTTCAAAAAAATTTTGGATTATATAGTAAAATAAAACCATCAATCGTAACTATTATTACAAACTCTAATAGATATGAATTTACTATTAATAATATAAAATTTAATGCTTTACCATTTTTTGAGTGGGTTACAGGGTTGGAATAAACATTTCCTAAGGGAATGTTTGCTTTCAGCTTTGAGCAAAATTTAATTAAATAACCAAAAGAAAGCAAAAAATATAGGTTGATGAATTAGATATATCATTAAAGAGTGTTGTCCCAATTTTTTTAAAATTTGATTTAATTTAGATTTTGAAGCTAAAATCCTATTTTCAAAAATTATCTTATGCCAATTTAAAGCTACTGTAGCAATTCCAATTAAAACAATACTAAACCAAGGTATAAATGTAACTAAGTCAACTGTATGATACAAGGGTAAATGTAGTGGTAAAGCTACTATTTTAAATAGTGGATGCATATTTACATTAAAGATAAAATAAGAAACTAAGATTAAAATAGCAAATAAGATAGATAAAAAAGCTCTATTAATAAAAAATAGGCCAACTAATGAAAAGATAAAAATAGCATGTAAAATACCAAAATATACCCAAGCGTGTGGGAAAATAATATAAGTTGCAATAGTAACAAGTAGTGCTGAGAGTGCTAATTTAATAGACCTTTTTTTTACTTTATTCCAATTTATAAAATCTTTATTTGCTAAATTTAAGCTAACCCCAGATATAAAAAGGAAAAGAGTTACTATTATAACTCTAAAACCAATCCAAAATATATCTTGCGTGATATTTATATCTATATATCCAAAATGGTTTAAATCGTAACAGAAGTGAAATATCACCATTAAAACAGTTGCAATACCTCTTAGTGTATCTAAGCCCTCTAATCTAGCCATTTAATTTTCGAAATATTTTAAAAAATTTTCATTTAATTTAGATGGTTTTGCACTCTTTAAATAGACTAAAGTAATATCCATCTCAAAAATCAATTCATTACTTTTAAATATTTGTTGATTAAGAGTAAAACTAGCTCTTTTTTTAGATTTTACAAAACTTTTAACTTCTAAAATATCACCTAAAGTTGCACTTTTTATAAAGTTACAATTTAAAGATTTAACAATATAACCACTATTTGTATCTTTATTATATGGTGTTAAACCATTTTTAAATAAAACTTCACTTCTAGCTCTTTCACAAAAGTTAATATATTTAGAGTGGTAAACAATGCCACCTATATCAGTATCTTCAAAATAGACTCTAATTTTCACATTAACTCTTTTTATGCAATTAATAATCTAGGGCGATTTAGAGTAACAACTTTATTATAGTATAATTTTGAGATTTTTGTATCACCTAAAGATTCATAAAGTCCTGCCATATTATTATAAAGAGATACCAATTTATCTTTTGAAATTTTATCTTTAGCTCTTTTTAATCTTGGAATAATATTATTATATCTATCTAAAAATGGCTCCCAAGCAGCATACATATAGAATCTTTCTATATAGTAATCTAACCACTCAAAGTGAACAAGTGGTTCTTTATTTATCAAATTTAAGTGATACCAAGCCTCTTCTATTGCTTCATCTACAAGGTATGGATTAGATTTTATAATTTGACTATCAAGAGATTGGAGTATATTTTCATAATAGCTAAAAAAGAATGCTTTATACTCAACCTCTTGAGCTTTACTACAAAGCTTAGATAACTCAAATCTAATTTGTGAATCTATTACAAATCTATTTTCACTTAACTCTTTTATAAATGGTAAATTAAGCAATTTTGTTATTAATTGTCTATCTAATGATATAGAAAAGTTATCTTTTATTTTATAAATTAAATTTAGTGTAAAAAATCTACTAAATGATAAAACTTCTAAAACTTTGGCTAAATTAGTATCAATAGTATCTATAAAGTCTATTAAAATCTCTTTTTTAGAAGTTGGTAATTTTTCGTAACCATCTTTATATGTAAAAGCTGCTAACGATAGCCAAAAAGGCTCTTTTGCAGAACTAAGCACTACTGCATTAGCTAATGCTTCATCGGTTATATCACAATATCTTAAATACCTTAGAGCATCTCTTTTTATAAATGGAGACATTTTAGACTCTTTTACTACAAGATTCCAAATTTTATTACAACTACTCCAATTTAATTGCTCTTTAGAGCTTACTATAAACATAGCCTCTTTACCAATGTGTGCTATTAAATCTCTAACCCAAGCATCATTTGAACATGGTGTTTTATCTTCTACTTCTCTTAAAATATCCAAATTTTCAAAAATAACTACACAATCTTTATAGCTACTCTCTTTTATTATTCGTCTTAAATCAGTTGCAAAAAATTGATATAGTCTGCTCTCTATACTTTTAGTATCTAACTCTTTTAGAGCTTCTAACTCTTCTGAAACTTTTTCCCCAAAAATACCAGCTGCAATATTGGTAGATAAATTTTTATTTAAATTTACATACTGTTTTAACTCTTCAAAATATGGTAAATCAGCCGCATACATTATTGGACTATGTTCATATCTTTTTCGCCAAAGAATTGCATATGCTTTCCAAAGAGCTATAAAATTAAATCCATAAGTTTGCTCTAACTCTTTTGCCATATGCATAATAGCACTTTGTGGTTTATGTATAAGTCTATCTTCAAAATTTAATTTAATAGAGATAATATCTTTAGATTTTGTTAAATATTTTGCCTCTATATAATTTAAAAAGTAACTCTTGCCGCTCCCTGCTTTTCCATAAATATTTAAAACTCTATAAGTTGGTCTCTCACTTAAAAGCTCTCTAAAAAGCCCTTCGGCAACTTTTCTATCTATATATGGAGATGGTAAATTACTATTTAATTGCGACATATCAAGTTACCTCCATTTTTATTTAATATTTTATTATATCAAAAAATATATAAAATATATATAAATGTAAATTATTTTCATTTTATAAAGAATATATGGTAACATAGTAAACTGAAAACTACAAAAAACAATTAATATCCTTGCTAAAAGCTCTTTTTTAGGGCTAAAAGGTGTAAGTAGCTAGTAAAAATTAAACACAAATAAGTTCAAAGGAGTATAGGTGTAGAGGGGAAAAGGTGTATAGAAAGTAACATCATATTATCAGTTTACTGTCTCTACACCTTATACCCCTTGATATTATATTTAATTTTATGTTACTACTTAGAGAGCAAAGGCGTAGAAAGCAGAGCAGAAGTTCTTTCTAACCTGAGTTTGATAAAATATATTTTAAGGATAAAAAGTGGAAGAGCAAAATATTATAGTTAATAATTTAAAGTGTGCGACCTTAGAGGGAACCGATGCAATGGTTGTAGATGCTGAGGGTAGCTTAACGAAAGGATTGCCTAGTTTTAATATTGTAGGTTTAGCAAGTAGCGATATTCAAGAGGCAAAAGAGAGAGCTAAAAATGCTCTACAAGCTCAAAATTTTCCACTACCTCCACTTAGAATTACAATAAATTTATCTCCAAGTGATATAAAAAAGAGTGGAACACATTTTGACTTAGCTATCGCACTACTTGTTGCATTAGGAGATATAGAGATAATACATAAAGATATATTTATCTTTGGAGAGTTAGGGTTAAATGGGAAAGTCAAAGGTTCATCTTTAATCTTTCCTCTTATTTTATCTCTTAAAGAGCAATCTTTAATTCAAAATGCTATTGTTCCAAAAGATACAATAGAGTCACTCAAATATATAGATGGTGTAAATTTTTATCCAGTAGATACACTCAAAGAAGCAGCTGATATTTTAAAAGAGCAAGAGTTACCACAAGCACTAAATTTAAGAGAAAAATATAACTCTAAAAGCATAAAGATAGATAATAAAAGTTACTACTACTCAACAAATTATATAGAAGATTTTAATAGTGTTTTTGGACAAGAGTTAGCTATTAGAGCAGCACTTATTAGTGCAGCAGGAATGCATAATCTACTATTAAGTGGAAATCCAGGAAGTGGTAAAAGTATGATTGCAAAAAGGCTTAGATATATTTTACCACCATTAAGTAAAGAGGATATTTTAACAATAGCAAGACACCAATTTTTAGGAGATAATAAACCAGATTTTTCTCCAATTCGTCCATTTAGAAGTCCTCATCATACAGCTACAAGTGCTGCTATATTTGGAGGTGGCTCCTATAGGGCTAAAATTGGAGAAGTTGCATTAGCCAATAGAGGAGTTTTATTTTTTGATGAATTACCACACTTTGAATCTAAAGTTTTAGAAGCACTTAGAGAACCTTTACAAGATAGAGTTGTAAATATCGCAAGGGTAAATAGTAAAATAAGTTATAGTGCAAATTTTCTATTTATTGGAGCTATGAATCCTTGCCCTTGTGGTAATTTATTATCTAAAACAAAAGAGTGTAGATGCACTCAAAGTGAAATACAAAGATATAAAAATAGATTATCAGATCCATTTTTAGATAGAATAGATATATTTGTAACTATGCAAGAGGTTGATTTTAATAAGAGTGCTACAACTTCTTCTAAAGAGTTACATCAAAAAGTTATTAAAAGCTTTATAGCACAAAAGAAGAGAGGTCAAAAGAGCTTTAATGGAGAGTTATCAGAGATAGATATAGAAAAATATTGTATATTAACCCAAGAGGCAAAAGATATTTTACAAAAAGCAATAGCACAATTTGCTCTATCTTATCGCTCTATTGCTAATATAAAAAAAGTTGCAAGAACAATTGCAGACTTAAATGAAAGTGAATATATAGATAAAAAAGAGCTTTTAGAAGCACTTAGTTACAGAAAAAGAGATTAAATATTCAAGTTTATTAAAAGATATATACTTTTTTAATATTTTTTAGTATAATACATTAAATATCTCTAATAAAGGCTCTTAAATGAAAAAGATAGTGACCATTGTTTTATTTACAATATTAACAACAATAAGCTTAAATGCACAAGCAGCATATTCACCACAAAAGATATTAAAATCTCTACAAAGATTTTATGCAGAGTTTAAAGGTGGTAATGAATTATTGCAAAAGAGTGTTGCCTATCTTGTATTTCCAGAAGTTTATAAAGCAGGTTTAATTGTTGGTGGAGAGTATGGGGAGGGAGCTCTTGTGCAAAAAGGTTCAATAGTAAGTTATTATAAAATGTTTAGTGCATCTGTTGGAATACAAGCTGGTGCACAAAAACGCTCTGTATTAATACTATTTATGACACAAGAGGCACTTAAGAGATTTATAAATAAAGATGAATGGAAAGTAGGAGTAGATGGAAATATTGCTATATTAACTTGGAGTAAAGGAACAGATTTAACTTCTATAGATATAAAAAAAGATACAATTGCAATTGTATATAATGATGTAGGATTAATGGCAAATATATCTTTAGAGGGAACAGTTTTCCAAAAAATGAAGTAAAATGAGTAAAAAACTTTTAATAACTTTAGCAGCTATCTTTTTAGCTGTCGATATATCACTAATTGTATATAAGTATTTTCAAAGCAATAGAGTACACCCTATACATAAAAAGAAACTCCATTATAAATATAGTGTTTATTTAACTAGCGATGATGGTCCATTAGTTGGTAGTAAATATTTAGACCAAATTATAAGAGATTATGAAGTCCCATTTACACTATTTTTAGTAGGAAAACCAGTTAGCACAGATAAACGATTAGAGCCAAATTTAGAGAGATTTAAATCTAATAAATATGTTATATTAGGAAATCATAGCTTTACACATGCAAACTTTCATTATAAAAAATTTTATAAAGATAGTGATGTAGTAGAAAAAGATTTTTTAAAAAATGAAAAATTTTTAGCTTTAAATTCAAAATTAGCAAGATTACCAGGTAGAAATGTTTTCTCTATAGATAATATATCCCAAGGCGAACCAAATGCTAAAAAAGCTGCTATTCAAATTAGTAAAAATGATAATTATAAATTCTTTGGTTGGGATTATGAATTAAGACATAAACAAAATGGAACAATAATACAAACAGATGCCCAACTACACTATAAAAGAATCAAAGAGTTACTAAGAAATAGTAAAACTTTTAGAAAAAATCAAATAATAGTCTTAATGCATGATCAAATGTTCACCTCTAAAATAAGCCAAAAAACCTTAGGAGAGTTAATACTACTACTTCAAGATGATGAAGAGGTAAAATTAAAAACATTAGATAAGTATAAGATTTAAACACAAATAAATTTCAAAGGAGTATAGGAGAAATGCCAATGAAATAAGATAAATGTTACATTTTTTGCTTAAAGCTTAAAGCAAAAAGCGTAAAGCCTTTTCCTAAAACTTTTTAAGTTAAGTAGCACCTGTTTCATTTTTAATAACTGGTCTTACGCACTAAGTAACTAGTAAAAATTAAACACTAATAACTTTCAAAGGAGTATAGGAGAAGAGGTGTAGAGAAAGTAATATCATATTATTAATTTTTATCTCTACTCTTTCACCCCTCTACACCTATACCCCTTGATATTATATTCGATTTTAATTTTAGCTTATTACTTATAAGGCTCATAAGGTGGAAAACCTTTAGGCGTTTTAAAAAGAACTTTGTTTTTATGAGTAGTATCTTTATTGTAAGCTTTTATATAAAAATCTTTCTTTAATCTTACACCTCTCCAAGATAGTGGCAAATATACACTTTTATTATAAATCATTTTTAAAATATATGCTATATCCTCTCTTGCATAAAAGTAAGGCTCTTGTCCAATTTGTTCTTTATATTTTTGAGCAATATCTCTAATAGTCTCTATCTGCTCTTTAGATAAATTAAAACCAACTTTTCTCTCATTAAAAGAGTTTTTTATAGATATAATATTTTTATAAAAATTTTGGTTTGAGCTAATATTAAATCTAGAGTAGTAAAAGGTAGCTAAAATAGTTAAAGGTATTAATATATTAATTAAAAGTAAGCTATTTTTAATTTTAAAAAACCTGATAATATACCAAAAAAATATAGGAATAATAAGAAAAATAGTCGAGCTATAATAGAATCTATTTACAACATGAATATGAACTAATACACTTGCTAATCCTGCTGTTACTTTAAATAGAGGAATAAGCACAAATAATGATGTTACAATTATAAAAAGCATAACTCTTATATTTATAATATTAAGTTTTTTTTGTTTTTCAAAAATAGTTAAAACAATTATAAAAGGAATTAAAAATAGAGATAGATAAATTAACTCATTCATAGATGCCCAAGCTCTATTTAAGCTATTTACTAAAATAGTTCCATCAGCTAATATTTTTAACCATAAGCCTTTAAATTCACCATTTAACATATATTTAATTAAAGCTGGTTCTGTATTAGAGATTAAATAGACAACTTCTTTTAAATTTAATATTATAAATATGATAGGAATTAAAGCTAAAATAATGAATACTTTATACTTTTTTATAAAGCTAGAGACTTTATCTATAAAAACCAATATTAAAACAGCTAAATACATCAAAAAATATAGAAACTCCATACTATGAATTCTTAAAACAATATAAAAAATGGCTAACATAAAAATAGCATATAATATTTTCATAGAGTTTGTTAAATTACCAAATAGTATATGCAATAATAAGCCAGTAGCTAATAGTATAAGAGGCAATGTAATTTGATAATTAATAGAGTACCACTGAATCCAAACTAAATGTATTCCCATTGAACTTGTAGCAAAAATAATAAACCAAATAAAGGTTGCCCAAAGAGCTAAAAATCTATTTGAAACTCTATCTATTTTTTTAAATAGATAGTGCAATATTGTAAAATTAAAAAAGTATATAGCAAAAAAGTCTATGACTATACTACTATAGTGTATTATATAAGCTCTTAAAAAATATTTAGAGTTGTCTAAGTTAATTAAATGAAAAAATTTATCCCACCAGATATACCAATACTCTTTACCCTTAACAGGCACTCTATCTAAATTTGTATAAAAATCACTAATTTCAGACAAATGAAAATGGACATCAAATGGATACTTTAAAAAAGGATGCATAGATAAAAAAAATAGTAAAAATAGACTCATTAAAATATATGAAAATATTTTACTTTTTATCATTTCTATCCTTTTTTATTTAAGTGTGTAATTATAATTAAAAATTCTTTATTTTGCACCATCTTTAGTAATTATAACTTTTATAGTTTTAATAATTATAGTAATATCTAACCATATAGACCAATTTTTTACATACCATTTTTCTAACTCGACTCGCTTCTTAAAAGATAGATTATTTCTACCACTAACTTGCCAAAGCCCTGTAATACCTGGTGCTAATTTTAATATAATATTTTTATCACTATTTAAATGGTTTAATTCTGTTAGCATATATGGTCTAGGACCTACTAAACTCATTTCACCTTTTAATACATTAATAATTTGAGGTAACTCATCTAAAGAGTATTTTCTTAAAAATTTTCCTATTTTAGTAATCCTTGGATCATTGTTATATTTATGATATTTTTCATAATACTCTATCTCCTCTGGGTGATTAAGTAAATACTCTTTTAAAACCTTATCTCCATACTCATACATTGTTCTATATTTATAAACTTTAAATATTTTGCCATCTTTTCCCAATCTCTCTTGTTTATAAAATATATCTCCCTTTGAGTCTAACTTAATCAATATAGAAATTATTATATGTAAAGGTATAAATGGAAAAATTAGTAAAAATGTTACAAATTTATCAAAAATTAATTTTAAATATATATTACTTTTAATCAATAACCTATTTTCTATATGAATAGAGTTTAGCCTAATATTTGAATACTCTAATATATTTGAGTGAACAAAATTTATACTTTTTAAGTAGGGTACAACAAAAATATTTTGATAAATTAATGAATTTTTTTCAATAATATTATCTATACTCTTTAATTTTAGCCCATTTGATACTACTATTATAGTATTAAATTTTTTATTATCTATAGAACTACCCAAATACCAATTATCTTTAATCTCTTTTTTAAAAGCTTTTACATACGCCTTCTTACCTATTACTAATACTCTATCTTTAAAAAAATTAAATTTAAATAAAACTCTTTTAATAATTCGTTTATATACTGGCATTAATAAAGCACTATTAAAAAAGAAGATAACTATAAAGACTCTTGAGTATTGGATATTAATTTTAGTTAATGCCAAAATTGCCATAGTTATAAAAAAACTCAAAAATATAGCTTTTTCTATTTTAAAACTCTCTTGCCAAAAATCATATCGGTAGTTATATATTTTTTCATAATATAAAAGTATTATTAAAATAACAATTACAAATAAAAAATCCTTTAAATTAATACCATCAAATCTTAAACCAAACAGTTCTAAATTAACTCTTATAATTTTAGATAGATAAAACATAACAATAAAAAATAGTATATCTAATGATATAAAAATAATTTTTATTATATCTTTTTGCATCTATCCTCTATAAAACTTTTTAAATTTTCTTTAAATTTTGTATATTTTAAAGTACCTTCTCTAATCTCTTTGTAATTAAATTTGCAC
>Ga0256833_1003038_pt1 | contig 11595 bp, 14 predicted proteins | sample 356284metaG_FD_190535 | JGI IMG/M metagenome (GOLD analysis project Ga0256833, IMG submission 190535) | Hydrothermal vent microbial communities from Mid Atlantic Ridge, Atlantic Ocean - 356-284 | ecosystem: Environmental > Aquatic > Marine > Hydrothermal vents | place: Atlantic Ocean: Mid...
CTTTCTTAGAATTATTATTTTTATTATTTCTTTAATGCTTCAGCAATGAGTTCTAAAGGATTTTTAAAAATCGTCTCAACTTGGGCATTGTTCATCGCTTCGCTTAACTGCATACGACAAGCAGAACACTCAGCCGATACATAATGGGCTTTTGTCTCTTTAATCATCGCTGCTTTTGGTTTTCCTGCAGCCTCGGCAAATTTAAACTTTTCGGTTTGCATGGTCACTCCACCAAATCCACAACATCGGTCTGAATCGCTCATCTCTACCATAGGGTAGTTAGGTGAGAGTAGATTTCTTGGTTGTTTGTAAATTCCTTGAACCTTTTTTGCATGACACGGGTCATGGTAGGTGACAGCTGTGTCAAATGTTCCCCGTGTTTTTAAAAGGGCTTGTAGTTCTGTGTTGTCATCTAACCAGGCTGTTGCCATGTGCATTTTTTGGGCTACTTTTGTGGCTCTTTCTTCCCACTCTGGCATATTGTGGTTTTTGAAAAAAACTGCCCAATCATGTTTCATCATCGCAGAACATGTTGCTTCTGGAATGAGCATGGCATCACACTCGTCCATAAAACTTTCAAAATATTCAATGTTCTTTTTAGTCATATACTCAACCGAATGGACATCACCTGTAAAGTAAGCAGGAGCAGAACAACAGAGTTGCTCTTTGGGAATAAAAATGTCAATGTTTAACTCTTTGAGTATCTCGACTAAAGCGTCACCAATACCTGTATAGTTATAATTGGCTAGACACCCTATAAAAAGAGCAATACGCTTATTCTTTTGCTCTTGAACGGGTGCTGGTATCTCTTGGGGATAGCTATTTAAAAAGCTTGTTTTAACCATAGAGGGGAGTAGTCGTCCTTTTTTAATCATAGGTAATGAAAATCTAGCACGAAGCCCTCGGTCTTGGTCATCTTGTGCTAAGGCACAGGTTTTAAACATGAAGCCCATTTTCATTACAAAGTCCATAATCTTACGGTTACGCAAAAGGAAGAAGAAGCCACGTTTAAACCATGCAATACCAAATTTATCAGCAATGTCAGCACGTACCTCTTCAATGACCATGTCCGTTGCTAAAGAGTTAGGACAAACATCGACACAGTTGGTACATAGAAAACAACTTTCAAAAATATTTTTAGCATTTTTGTCCAGTTCAAGATGCCCTTGTTGGTATTGGGCTAAGAGGTCAATGAAGCCTCTAGGTGAGGTGACTTCATCTGCATTGACTTGGTGAATGGTACAGACAGGAATACACTTTCCACACTTGACACAATCATCAGCTGTCGCTTGAAAATTGAAAATTTCTTCTAATTGTTTACTCATTAATTATCTCTATGTTGGTCTAACCAAACCATAATACCTTTTTGAGCATGAAGTCTATTTTCAGCTTCAGTAAAAATCTCATCAGCATGTTGCTCAAAGATGGCTTCACTCACTTCATACTCTCGGTAAGCAGGTAGGCAATGTAAGAAGATAGCATTTTTTTCTGCAAGAGACATTAAATTTTCATCAACAATATAACCTTCAAATGCTTTTAGGCGTTCTTCTTTTTCATCCTCTTGTCCCATCGAAACCCAAGTGTCAGTTGTGACCACATTGGCATCTTTAACAGCTATTTGGGGGTCATTAGAAAAAGTAATCTTTGCACCAGAGGTTTTTGCTATGGCTAAGGCTTCTTTAATGATGTTTGCATCACACTCATACCCTTTAGGTGTTGCTACTCTAAGCTCAAAGCCAAGTTTAGCTGATAGCATAAGCCATGAGTGGGTCATATTGTTTCCATCACCAACATAAGCAACCACAGGATTAGTAATGCCAAACTCTAACATGGTAAGATAGTCCGTCATCAGTTGCACAGGGTGATAAGCATCAGTTAATCCGTTAATAACAGGTACTTTTGAGTAGTGGGCAAACTCTTCTAGTTTACTTTGCTCAAAAGTTCTAATCATCACCATATCAACCATACGGCTAATAACCCGTGAAGTATCTTTCATGGGTTCTCCACGACCGAGTTGAATGTCATTGGAAGAGAGAAATAGACCAACTCCACCGAGTTGATAGATACCTGTTTCAAAACTCACACGGGTTCGTGTAGAGCTTTTTTCAAAAATCATACCGAGTGTCTGTTTTTCTAAATAGGGTTTAAACTCTTTGGCTTTGGTCTCTTTTTTTATCTGTTGTGCTAAGCTTATCATCTCTAAAAGTTCATCTTTTGTGAAATCTTTTAGACTTAAAAAGTGTCTCATGGGAAGTTCCTCTTACTAGGTTAAAGTATTAGAATTTAAATTAAGAGAGCCATTCTACCATAATAGCTTTAAGTCTAGCCCAAGATTAAAAGTCAAAGAGGGTATTGTAATCTTGTGTACCTTTTTTTTGTTTGTTCTCAAAAGGAACACTGTCAAAGGTAAGTTGGTCATTTTTGACAATGGCACAAGAGAGTTCAACACCATAAATAGCAGATGTATCGACACAGATTTTATTTTTGTATCGTCTAATATTGGCTTGAGATAGGTGTCCAAAGATGTGATAATGCTCATTATCGACTGCTTCTTGAAGAAGATAAGGCATCAATTCATCTAAAGGCATTGTCGGATTTTTTGAACGTGAGATAGATTTAATCATCTTCTTTTTGCCTTCAGTTGAATTGAGGCGTAAGTATTGCTCTTCACAGGGAGCATGGCTTAGTGTCACTGAAAAATTTTCATCATATTGGTAGTACAAGTAGGGGTGTAGCACTTCATAAAGTTCTAAAAAGAGTTTTTTCAGAGGAGGCGTTTTTTCTAGAAGGGCAACGGTATTGTAATACTTCTCTTTATTAGCAATGGTTTTAGGGGTGATAAGTAGTGTGTCATCATGGGTAATATATCGGTAAACCATGTTTTCATGGTTCCCCTCAATCAAGTAGAAACGTTGTCGTTCTTGGTTGAGGTGATAATAGTTTGCATAGATAAACTCAATGGTTTGGGTAAGTTTTTCATCATTGCCTTTATCGACAAAGTCACCCAGTAAAATAATGGATTTATTTTCACTTTGAGGGGTGACTTCTAGGAGATTATCTTTAATTAAAAAGCCTTGTTTAATGAGGAGGCTTTTTAATTCATCGATGCAAGCGTGGACATCACCAATAATAATGTATTCATAGCCCAGTGGAAGTAGCATTAACCTAAAATTCCACCACCATTAACATTAATGTCTCTTTTAGCTGCATTAAGTTCAATGATAAATCCACCCGTGGCATCAATAAGTGACATCATACCTAAGATGAGAAAGGTTGCATTTTGCGCCCATGAGACCATGAAGAACATTACAATAAATACCATAGAAACAATAAAGCTAAGTAGTGTCTCTGAAGCACCAAATTTACTGGCAGTTGCTGCTTTGGCTATTTCAATAAAAAGAGCCAATGACCCAACAATTAAAAAGACCTCTCTAACTCTTAAAATAAAGTCTCTATCTGGACCTATATGATGTATAAGTACCACTGATTGTAATGATAAATCTTTTAATGCACCGATATAATCAGCTCCTAAATGTAGCCCAATGTAGGCGAGCAATACCCATGTAAATGTTGACATTCCTGTAATAAAAAACATTCTTTTTCCTTAGTTTTGATTTTGTTTCATTGTGTGAGATAGATACTCTGCATTCATAACTTTATCCATAGGTTGATGAACATCTGATGGATAGAGAACAAATTTTGAGTTGTCTGATGAAGATAACTCTTTCATAGAGTCAATGTACGAAGCAGAAGTTAAAAACTGCATAATACGTTCATCGGATATGTTGGGCATTAACTCTTTTAAATCTTTAATTGCCTTGTAGGTTGCTTCAGCTCTTTTCTCAATGAGAATACGTTCTGAATCAGCCTTAAGTTCTTTCTCTTTAAAGTCAGCATTGGCTTTGGTCAGTTTAGCTTCAGCCTTCTGTTTGGCAATAATCTTTTGTTTTTCTGCTTCAATAATATCTTCTGGTGAAGCAATGTCTTCAAAATTGATTTGTGTCAGTTTAATTCCCCAACGTGAAGAGTCTTTTTCAACAATTTCTCTAATTTCCCCTAAAATCGCTTCAGAGTTTTTTTGAATCTCTGAAAAGTTTCGTCTGGCTAATGCTGTAAAGGTACTACTCACAACAAGATTTTCCATTCGTGCTTGATAATCATCTACCTCTTTAATTGCTTTAAGTGGGTGAATGACTTTAATCATAGAGAACATATCAACCTTAATGTTAATATTGTCTTTGGTTAAAATAGTTTGTGCATCTGGATCAACTTTCATCTCTTTGAGATCAACTTTGGCTTCAATTCTATCAAGACTAGGCACAATACGGTTAATTCCTTCACAAGCAACACGATCAACCCCATGACGGTCAATAACCCAAGCCTCTTCAGAAGGTACAACACGTAGTAAGAACAAGCGTCCTAAACCAATGGTGACGACAAACGAGTCAAATGACTTCATCATTTTTTGACCAAAAGAGCGTGGTTGATTTGAAAGTTTAGAACAGTCAGCATCCATACTGTAATGTTCGGCTAAAGTTTCATCAGGCTCTTTATTATTGGTTAAAGAAGGATAAATCAAATAGAAAGCAGGTATCGCGAGAAGTGTGAAGATGATGATAAACCAAAATAAAGATGTCATCGTTTTTCCTTTTTTTCCTTTTTTTTAAAAACATGCTTTAAATATATATTTTATTTTAATATATTTTAAGATATTTTAATAAAAGTATAGCAAAATAACAGCTAAGTGTGGAACAAATTGCATTAAAATGTGATTTAAAAGAAAACTTAGTTGATTTTATGCTAGAATATTTATCTATAAGTAAGATTTTATTTAAAATTGATAGAAAAGGAACGATTTGTTCAACAATAGCGATGAAGACAATATAGACTTTTGTGACGCTTATAAGAGTCAGATATTAGCCAACAATATCGAAGAAGAGAGTAGTTCTCTCTTTAGCATAATCATAAAACTGATGATTATTTTAGTATTATTTGTAGCCATTGGAGCTATCTCATTTTATGGTTATCATAATTTTATGAAAAAAAATAGCTCAAAGGGTATGAGTTTACCTCCTCAATCTACACAGATTTCAGATGATGACTTAATAGTAACATTGGAAGAACCAGCAACGAAAGAAGAGCAAATGCAAGAAGAGCATATAAATAATAAAAAAGAAGAAAATATAGAAGAAGTTGCTAACAGTGTAAAAATTGCAATTGCTAAGAGTGAATCGAAGGAAGAAGTTTCCTCTAAAGAAACATCAAAACAAGAAGCAGTTCAAGAGAAGTTAGAGGTACCTATTTCAGTACCTGAGTCAAAATATTTAGAAGATTTGGCCAAGTTATCTAACGAGATAGATAAAGAGAGAAAATAGATACTTACTTTAGGGCAGACACAGAGGTCGCCCTTATAGCTATTTGTTTAAGAGTTCAGCAACTTCTTTGGCATGGTAGCTGATAATAATATCTGCTCCTGCGCGTTTAAATCCTATCATTGTCTCCATCATTACCCGTTCATAATCAATAACTCCTGCTTTAGCAGCCATTTTTAACATGCTGTATTCACCACTTACATTGTAAACAGCTAAAGGCAAAGAAGAGTTCTCTTTGATGTCACGCACAATGTCTAAGTAAGCTAATGCTGGTTTTACCATTAAAATATCAGCTCCCTCATTTTCATCGGCGATACTCTCTAAAATGGCTTCTTTTCTATTGGCTGGGTTCATTTGGTAAGAGCGTCTATCTCCAAAACTTGGGCTACTCTCTGCAACATCTCTAAAGGGTCCATAATAAGCCGATGAAAATTTAGTTGAATAAGACATAATAGGAATATGGCTAAATCCATTAGCATCAAGACCTGCTCTGATGGTGCTAATCATACCGTCCATCATGCCACTAGGTGCAATCATGTCAGCTCCTGCTTTGGCATGAACTTGGGCTTGTTTGGCAAGGTTCTCTAAAGTGATGTCATTGTCCACGGTTTCCAAAACAGGGTCAAGTACACCACAATGTCCATGGTCGGTGTATTCACAAAAGCAAAGGTCAGTTACCACAAACATATCGGGGTGAGCCTTTTTAATCTCTCTAATAGAAGAAGCAATAATGCCATGTTCACACATCGCATCACTTCCTACGGAGTCTTTGGTATCTGGAATTCCAAATAAAATAATAGCGTAGATGCCCAAATCTTTAAGTGTTTGACACTCCTTAATGACTTCATCGACACTCATCTGGAAGACACCTGGCATGGAAGCAACTTCAATCTTTACATTTTTCCCACTTTTAATGAAAAGAGGATAGATAAAATCATTAACGCTTAAATGGGTCTCTTGGAGTAAATCTCGCAGTACGGGGTTGAGTCTTTTCCGTCTAAATCGTGTAAACATGTGTTTCCCTTAAATTATTTGAGTGAATTTTATCATAAACTGATATAATTTTGTCCATGAGACAAGTTGATATTTCCCAAGTGGCAACACTACCTACCCAATATGGTATTTTTAAGATACAAGCTTTTAAAGAGTTTGATAAAGAGCATTTGGTTATTTTTACCGATAATCTAAGTGAAAACCCAATTGTTCGTGTACACTCTGAATGTTTAACAGGTGATGCATTAGGCTCGAAGAAGTGTGATTGTGGAGAGCAGTTAGCCTTTTCAGAAGCGTTAATTGCTAAAGAGGGTGGCATGATTATCTATCATCGCCAAGAGGGAAGAAACATTGGTCTGTTGGCTAAAGTAAATGCCTATGCCTTGCAAGATGAAGGCTTAGATACGGTGGAAGCCAATCATCAGCTAGGCTTTAAAGCAGATGAACGTACCTATGAGATAGTTGAATATATTTTAGATTATTTTAACATCAAAAAAATTCAACTCTTAACCAATAATCCAACTAAAATAGACTCTTTAAAAAATGTAGAGATTAGCAAAAGAATTCCTATTTTGATTGATGCTAATCCTTATAATGAAAAATACTTAGAAGTTAAAAAAAGAGAGATGGGACATTTACTTTAATGAAAACACAAGAGAAAAAATTTAAATATTTTACTGAACTGTTGCTAGAGTGGAACAAAATCCACAACCTTACAGGGGCAAAAACGGCTGATGAGGTAGAAAAAAACATTGAAGATTCGATTTTTCCAAAAACTTTTATTGCTGAGCCAAAGAGCATTTTAGATGTAGGTACAGGGGCAGGTTTTCCTGGTTTACTTTTGGCGATGGTTTATCCTCACGTAAAAACTGTTCTTTGCGAACCACGTAAAAAAAGAGCGATGTTTTTAAAATATGTGGCAATGGAGTTAGAACTTTCCAATGTTGAAGTAGTGAGAAAACGCGTTGAAGATTATGATGCTGAACCTTTTGGACTCATAAGCTCTCGTGCTGTGACCGACACGAAAATGCTTTTAGATTTGACCAAACATCTACAAGATGAACAGACGGAATTTCTCTTTTATAAAGGTGAAAAAGTCTTTTCAGAGCTAGAGTTGCTTGAACAGAAATTAGCGTATGATATAGTCGAGAAAAATCAGAGAAACTATCTTTACATAAAGGCATAAAATGTGGTTAAAAGTTATTTTTATAGGTATTGTTTTGGTATTTGTTTACCGTCTGTTTGGTGGTAAAGTTCCTTTTATAGACAAGCCAAAAGAACATAATGAGAATGAACACGATTTTGGGGAAGTAGAAGCCACTTCAGCGTGTGCTACTTGTGGTACTTATATTACAGAAACAGATGCACTAATTTACCAAAAAAAATCTTATTGTTCACTTTTTTGTTTGGAGGAGAGTAAATAATATTATGAAAATATTTGGACATGAATGGATAGAGAGTGAAACATTTTATGAAGTTTTTACTTTAGAAGAGATTGCTCAAACTCCAGCAAATTCACTGCTTAAACTAGAGCCTTTAGAAAAATCATTAAAGATTGCTCAACATTGTCAGAAAAATGCTTTACGATATGCTTTGCTTATCTCTTCAATAGAAGAGGCAATGTTTGCTAATCTTTTAAATGCGACTTATGTTATCTGTAAAAAGGAGTTAGCCAAAGAGCTTATGCCCATCGCTCAAAATTATCTTTTTGATACACAGGTTTTAGCTGATATTACAAAAGATGAAATTGAAGAGATGGCAAAAATTGGGGTAGATGGGGTAATTGTTTAAAGAACCTTATCCAATCCAATAAGTAAAATCACCGTTAAAAGTCCACCTGCGATTCCAGCTAAAATATCATCTCCCATGACCCCTAAGCCACCTTTCACTTTACGGTCAATAACACCAATGGTAGAGGGTTTCCAAATATCAAATAGTCTAAAACCAGCAAAACTTCCAATAATAGCCAATTCATAAGCATAATCATACGACATCTTTTCAGCCGTGGCAACGGCGAACATAAGGGCTATCCACATGCCTGCCACTTCATCAATAACAATGCTTTTGTCATCGTGTGTGCCTGTGGCTTTTTCATATTTGTTAATCTCAAAAATACCAATAACAGTCACTGCTAGAGTGAGCATAAAAAGTGTCTGCATCGGAACTACTTGTAAAAGGGCAACCCCCACAATGAGTGCAGCTAAAGAACCTGCTGTTCCTGGTGCTTTAGGTGCTAAACCTGAGCCTCCAAAGGTGATGAAAAATCTGTTTAAATTCATAGTGTCTCTTTATAGTTTTATTTTAATTTAGGTGAGTGAACTTGTTTTGTAAAGCTCCATAAGCTTAATGTAGAAGTCCTCTTCATTATGCTCTTCCATCAGTCCATCGTTAGGCATAAGGGCATCATAAATCTCTTGTAAATTTTCAAAACGTTCAGGAAATAATGCACTTAAAATACTCGCTGAAACTTCTCTTCTCATTAAGATAGAAGGGGGCATCATACCTGACATAATAAGTTTTAAAATAGATGCAGAGTGGTAGTGAATATGATGATGTTGTCCATGGGGACAGGTTTTTGTACTCACTAAGGTACGACATTTATTACAGTAAACATACTGCTCTATCGTGCTAACGTTTATATCTATGTCTTTGGTCGCATCAAAAATAGAATTTTCTTGTTCATTGTTATAAAAGAGTCCAAGACCTGCATGTTGTTTACCAATAATTAGCTTATCACACCCATAGTTTTTAGCTACTAAAGCATTCAGAATTAACTCATTATAGCCTGCAAAAATATAGGAGTTCTCTAAAGGTACAACGACAACTTTATTAGCAGGTAAGAAGTTGTCAATAAATTTTAACATGGCATTATGACGAATATCATACCGTAAACCAGTGTGCGTAAAGGGTTTAAGTAGAAAAATAACAACCAAGTCAGAGTTATCAATGGCTTGGCGTATCATTCTCTCATGCGCTCTGTTTAAAGGATTGGCTGCTAAAACAAGGGCAGAGATATTTTGTGCGTTTGTCTCTTTGATTTTCTCTTGAACCATTTTTTTAAAAGCACTAATTAAAGGGTAATCAACATGATACTCTCCTGTAACGGCAATGCTTCCTAGTCTGTTTTTGGTGCTTTTTACACCAGGGTGAGAATCATCATCTGTTCCGTAAATACATTTTAAACGGTCACTTGGATTGATGTGAAATGTTGTTTCAACGGTTAATTGACCTACAATGCGTTCTTGATGAACCAATTCAACAATATCTCCTTTTTGAATAGACTTTAGACACGCTTCATTTTTTTTACCTGAAGGTGTTAAGAGAAAAGGAAAAGGGAATGAAACCCCTTTATACATCTTGGTTTTACGTACCTCGATGGCTTCTTCTTCGCTCATTAGTTTATTGACAGGATCAATAAGACCTTCTTGTACTAAGGCTAGAGTAGAGAGTGCTTCTCCATCAATATGTAGCTGATTATTTCTTTTTGAAGATACCATATTTTTTCCTTTTTTCCCATAAACTTTTTCGTGAAATACCTAATTTTTTAGAGAGTTCAGTATCGGGGTATGAATACTGAAAATTATTAACAATAAATTTAACATAGTCATCTATGGTTAAAATTTCATTTTGGTCATAGAGTTTGTTGTCTGTATTAATTTCAATCTTTTTATACTCTGTTTCAAAATCATTGGTCGTGGAGATAATGAAATCACGTCCTTCAAGTATAGCAAAAAGTTGTTCACGTTCAGCCTTTTTGAGGGTTTGTAAATCTGAAATGTATAGAAAGTGTTTCACATTTGAGTTTTTTATTTTTGTTTTCCAATCTTTATTGCCCAGTGGTACAAAAGTGAGAACTCTATTGGTCTGATTTGCATAGTTAAATGCTAGTTTATCCACGAGTTTAATATAGTTGGTCAAGACAATAAGGGGGGAAGACATTTTATCTATATCATCTTCTATTTTAATATCTTGAAGTAGATAATCATTATATTCCCCATAGAGTGCTTTGTACTTTTTTAGTTGTTGAAACTCTTTATAATGCTCAATTTTCCGTTGAAGCTCTTCAATAATAAAAGGTTTAACAATGTAATCATTTGCACCAAGATTTAAAGGAACAGCTACGGTATCGTTGTTAATATAAGAGACCATTAAAATAATAATCTTCTCTTTAAACTTCGTAATTAAAGTATTGAAATCTTGACCAGGTAGATTAGTAGAGAGTAAAAAAGCATCACCTGTACTGGTTGCTATTGCCTCTTTTACAGAAGAGTAAACTTCTGTTTCATATCCTGTTTGTCCTAGTTTTGAAGCAATACTTTGTGCTAAGTAAAGTTCATTCTCAATTATGGTAATTTTCATTTTTCATCCAATCATAATAGTATAGGGTGGCAACAGCTTCAACAGCTACGCCTTCTTTTCGTCCAATCCAACCCAGTTTTTCAGCCGTTGTGGCTTTAATATTGACTAGGTTTGGGCTTAAGTTAAGTAGCTCTGCGAGTTTAAAACGCATCGGTTTTTTGTAGTTTAAGAGTTTTGGTGTTTGTGCGATAATGCTTAAATCTACATTGCCTATTACATAGCCAAATGCTTGTAGTCTCTTGACCGTATCAAGTAATAGCGATGCTGAATCAATCCCTTTAAACGCATCTGAAGTATCAGGGTAAAACTCACCAATATCTCCAAGTCCTGATGCACCAAGTAGGGCATCTATGAGGGCATGAATGGCAACATCGCCATCAGAGTGGGCTTTAAATCCAAACGGAGAGTCTATCTCTATGCCACAAAGCATCATTGGTTTTCCCTCTTCAAATGCATGAATATCAATTCCAAAACCTGTTAAGGCACGTTTTGAGGGAGGGGTTAAACAGCTCATTTTAGAGAGGTCTTCAATGGTGGTAAGTTTATGGGCTTTAACTGAACCCTCTACAAAAATAACTTCACCACCCATAGAAGCCACTGCTGACGAGTCATCGGTAAATTCTTGGTTTGAATTTAAAGCATTTTTGAGGGTTTGTGTACAAGAGAGTTGAGGCGTTTGAATAATTTTAGTCGCTTCACGGTCTAGGGGAATATCATCTAAATAGAGCGTATCTACCATTTTAAGTGTAGGGACAATGCAACTGTTCTTCTTTTTGGCTGAAATGACACGGTGTATCATCTTGCTATCTAAACAACATCGTGCAATATCTGAAACCAAAACGTAGGGGGTTTTTACATCTTTAAGTGCATT
>Ga0256833_1003039_pt1 | contig 11591 bp, 7 predicted proteins | sample 356284metaG_FD_190535 | JGI IMG/M metagenome (GOLD analysis project Ga0256833, IMG submission 190535) | Hydrothermal vent microbial communities from Mid Atlantic Ridge, Atlantic Ocean - 356-284 | ecosystem: Environmental > Aquatic > Marine > Hydrothermal vents | place: Atlantic Ocean: Mid...
TGCAAAGTAAACCCTATCGAGTTTATTAACCCTGTAACCAAGATATTCGAAAATTCGTCTTACAATACGGTTTTTTCCAGAGTGTAGCTCTATTCCTACTATTTTTTTATCATCTTGTTTAACGTATGCTATTTCGTCGGCTTTTATAATTCCATCGTCGAGTTCAATACCATTTAATATTTTTGTCATATCGGCACGGGTAACATTTTTATTTAATGTTACTTCGTAAATTTTTCGATGTTTATATTTTGGATGAGTAAGCTTTTTTGTTAAATCGCCGTCGTTTGTAAGCAACAAAACTCCTGTTGTATATCTGTCTAATCTGCCCACCGGATAAATTCGTTCGCGACAGCAATCTTTAACCAAATCGGTAATTTTTTTCTTTGCATGAGGGTCGTCAAGAGTTGTTATGTAATCTTTTGGTTTGTTTAATAAAACGTAAACATTATTTTGTATGTTTATTTTTTGTCCGTTAAAAGTAACTTTATCGGTTGGTAATATCTTTGAACCCAGCTCATTAACTACCTTACCGTTAACTTTAATAACTCCGGCTTTAATATAATTATCAGCCTCGCGACGCGAACAAATACCTGCCGAAGCAATATAGCGGTTTAATCTTATAGTTTTATCGGTTTTAGTTTTATTATGCTCTTTTTTTTCTTTATATTTTTTTTTATAATCTTTATTTTCATTTTTTTTTAATACCGATTTTTTATCTTTATAATCTTTTTTAGAAAATTTATTTCTATTTGAGTTGTTCTTTTTATCCATAACAATATCTTTGCAATAATTTTTTACAAAGATAGTTTTTATAACTAAACAAAAATACAAAATGACATTAATAAAATCAATTTCGGGAATACGTGGCACAATAGGTGGAAAATTAGGCGAGGGCTTAAATCCTATTGACATTGCAAGATTTACATCGGCTTATGCTATTTTTATACAAAAACACTACAATATAACCAATAAACCTACAATAGTTGTTGGTCGCGATGCCAGAATATCGGGCAATATGGTAATGAATATTGTTTGTTCTACATTAAACTCTATGGGTTGCGATGTTATTAATATTAACTACGCAACAACTCCAACAACCGAAATTGCTGTTACAGAGTTTAAAGCCGACGGTGGTATAATTATTACCGCAAGTCATAATCCAAAACAATGGAATGCTCTTAAATTACTTAATAACAAAGGAGAATTTCTTGATGCCGAACAAGGCGAAAAAATTATAAAATTAGCCGATAAAGACGATTTTACTTTTGTTGATATCGATAATATAGGCAAAACAACATATCGTAACGATGCTTTGGATATACATATAAAAAAAATAATTGATTTAGATTTGGTTGATGTCGATTTAATATCAAAAGCTGATTTTTCGGTTGCCATTGATTGTGTAAATTCGGTTGGAGGCATTGCAATACCGGCTTTATTAGATGCTTTGGGAGTTAAAAATTATTATGAACTTTATTGTGATGTAACGGGTAATTTCCCTCATAATCCTGAACCTTTACCTGAGAATTTAATGGAGATATCGGCGTTAATGGAACAAGAAGATATTGATGTGGGTTTTGTTGTCGACCCTGATGTTGACAGGCTTGCTATTGTAAAAAACGGAGGCGAAATGTTTGGCGAAGAATATACTTTAGTTGCAATTGCCGATTATATTCTACAAAATAAAAAAGGAAATACAGTTTCAAATCTTTCGTCGACACGTGCATTAAGCGATATTACAAAAGAACACGGTGGCAATTATTATGCATCGGCTGTTGGCGAGGTTAACGTTGTTAAACTAATGAAAGAAACCAATGCCGTTATTGGAGGAGAAGGAAACGGTGGAGTTATTTATCCCGAAATACATTACGGGAGAGATGCTCTTGTAGGTATAGCTCTGTTTTTAACATATCTTGCCAAGACAAAAAAAACAACAAGCGAAATAAGAAATAAATTACCCGAATATTTTATATCGAAAAACAAAATACAACTTACTCCTTTTATTGATGTAGATAAAGTTTTGCATGTTATTGCCGAAAATTATAAATCGGAAAAAATTACAAGCATTGATGGCGTAAAAATAGATTTTGAACAAGGTTGGGTTCATTTGCGGAAATCGAATACCGAACCTATAATAAGAATTTATTCAGAGGCTAAAAACAAAAAATCGGCTAAAGAATTAGCCGATAAAATTATAGCAGAAATTAAACTGCTAATTTAATATAATATTTATTCGTTAGTAGTAGCTGCTGTTCTGGTTTTTGCTTCGCGGTCAAGAATAAATAATCCCGAACCTTTTCCTTCTATTAATTTTAATTGGTCTAGTATATCGGATACGGTTGCTTCTTCTTCTACTTGTTCCGATACAAACCATTGTAATAAATTAACTGTTGCATGGTCGTTTTCTTTATATGCAATATTTACCAAATTATTTATTGAGTCGGTAATTTTGCGTTCGTGGGCTAAAATATCCTCAAACACATTAATGACACCATTCCATTCTGTCTTAACAGAGTCTATTGCTTTTAAAACTACTTTGCCCGAACGGTTTATTACATAATCATAAAGTCTTAAAGCATGTTCTTGCTCCTCGATATATTGTTGTCGTGTCCAATGAGCAAAACCGTTTAAGTTTATCGACGATAAATATGCCGACATCGATAAATAAAGATATGCCGAATACATTTCTTTGTTAATTTGTTCGTTAAGAACTTTTTCTATATTTTTATTAATCATAGTTAATGTTTTTATATGTTATTTTTCAAAATTAAAAAAATCCCTTTAATAAAGGGATTTTTTAACTAAAAATTATGAAAAAATTACTCAACTGTTACAAGTTTTTCATCACTTTCCCATAAGCCGTGTTTTGTGCAAAAGGCTGTTGCTGTTAGTTTCATATTTTTTGTTGGAACAATGTAAAAATCTACTTCTACATTTTCGGGTTGGTTACCCATAGCTCCCTCAATAAAATTTGTTTGAGCTAACATTTTTTCGCCATTCCACAATTGAATCCAAGCAATATAGTGGTCAGTATCGTCCGGGTGTTTATACTCGTCACCCACTTTTACTTTTACTTTAAATTTTTCGCCTTTTTTGGCATTATCGTCGCAATATACAAATGCCGAGTGGCGATCTATATAATCTCTTTTTGCTTCTTTGTCAAGTGTTGAAATATCAACGTATTTATTAATTTTCATAATATATTTTTTTATTTTGTTTAACTAATTATTTTTTTATGGTATCAAAGGTTTACTATATTTCTTTTTTACCTAAGAATTCGGCAACACCTTCGTGAGTAGCTTTCATTGCTTCGTCTCCTTCTTTCCAGTTTGCAGGACAAACTTCGCCGTATTCTTCGAAATGATGTAGAGCATCAATCATACGCAATGCTTCGTCGATACTACGTCCTAAAGGCAAATCGTTAATTAACGAGTGACGAACTTTTCCTTCTTTATCGATTAAGAATAAACCTCTGTAAGCAACAGGTGCTCCGTTAAATACTGAGTTTCCTTCATCGTCGTAATCGTATTCGCCTGCAAGAACTCCGTAATTTTCGGCAATTGTTTTGCTTAAATCCGATACTATAGGATATTTAACTCCTTTAATACCTCCGTCTTTTAATTCTGTATTTAGCCAAGCCCAATGTGAGAATTCCGAGTCGATTGAACAACCTACTACAGCTACATTTCGTTTTTCAAATTCTTGAATCTTTTCTTGAAATGCCAATAATTCGGTTGGACATACAAAAGTAAAATCCAGTGGATAGAAAAAGAATATTACATCTTTTTTTCCTACGTATTGTTCTAATGAGAAGTTTTCTTGAAATTCTCCTCCATTTACTACTGCTGTTGCTTTAAAAGCCGGTGCTTTTTTTCCTATTAAATTTTCCATTTTAATTTATTTTTTATTTTTATTTAATTAATTACTATTACATTTTTTACAAATTCCCTTTATATATAAATGAGAATTGTTTATTTTAAAACCATTGAGGTTTAACGAATTTAAAAAATCAGATTTTAAATCTAAATCATAAAGAGTATTACATTTTTCGCATTTAAAATGACCATGAAATTTTGTATTATAATCATATCTTGACTCTGTATTATCTATGGTTATTTCGCTTATAATATTTTTTTCGACAAATAATTTTAATGTATTATAAACTGTTGCTTTTGATATAATTGCTAATTCTTTATTAATATTATTATAAATGATATCGGCTGTTGGGTGAGTCTTATTTCCTAATAAAAATTCATAAATTTTTATCCTTTGCAACGATGGTTGTATTTTGTTGTTAAGTAATATTTTTTTTATTTGTTCTGTTTTATTCATTATTATTTTAGATTAATTCTAAATTTTAATTCGATACAAATATATAATTATTCTAAATAACCTGCAAATTTTTTAACATTTTTTTTATATTTTTTATAATAAAATTTTTTAATATCTTAATAATAAGGATATTAACCGAAGAACAAGAATTAAAATATAATTTATTTATTTAATATTTTAAACTTACGTGTAATTTTTTCTCCGTTTTTGTCGAGTATTGTTAAAATATGTTCTCCTATTTCAGGTTTTACTGCTATATGATGAAAATATTTTGTTTTACAAATAAAATTACCATCTATAAACCAAAATAATTCGGCATTATTATTACGGTGCACAGCCTCAAAAATAACATCTCCTTTTTTACCGTCAATTTCTTTTGGTATATATATCTCGGTTAAATTTTTTGGATAAATAATATCTATTTTTTTAATATTTTCATCAAAAACACACATACAATCACTACGCACAGGTGGTAATGGTTTGTAATCGGAATGTCTTTTTTTATAATAATATTCAACGGTTGGAGGCAATACAAACCACGAAACAGTTTTTATATTAGATATTTTTTCGCATTTATCATTAACTCTAAAACCATTTTTATCTATATCTATTAATTTATGAAATTTACAAATATTTGTATTATTTGCGTTTTTAGGAATTAATATTTTTTCGGTTTCGTTGCATATACGCGAAGCTAAATATCCGCTTTTTTTACAAATATTTATTTCTTTCATATCATTTACGGGTTTTTTAAACCAATTGTAATTTTTAGGCAAAATATCAAATATATCAAATAAAATAGGAGCTGCTGCTTTTATTCCTGTTAAACCGGGACGTCCCTCTCCATTAGCATTACCGACCCATACTCCCACAATATATTTTGTGGTAATTCCTATTGCCCATGCATCTTTAAAACCAAAACTTGTTCCTGTTTTCCAAGCTATTTTTTGTGTACTCGAAAAGTATTCCCAATTTTTTTCTTCGTTAGGACGTTTTACATCGAGCATTGCCTCGAACATTAGATATATTGACGCCGGCGATAATAACTCAAAATTATCATTATTATCATATTTATTAAAATCACCCGAAAGTTGTAATGGAAAAATATCATTTTGTTTTGCTTGTCCCGTTTTATTATAATCGTTTAAAACCCTTGCCAACGACGCATACATACTTGTAATGTCGTAGAGTTTACCCTCGGCACCTCCAAGTATCAACGACAATCCGTAATAATCGGAACTTTTGTCGAGGGTTGTCATTCCCAATTTTTTTAAATTATTCATAAATTTTTCTATTCCAAACATTTTTAACATTCTAACAGCCGGAATATTTAGCGATCTTGCCAAAGCTTTATTAGCAGGAACTGCTCCCGAATAATCAAGATTAAAATTTTTAGGAGCATATCCGTTATAATGAGTTGGTATATCGTAAATAAGCGAACGAGGAGTTATATCTCCCGAATTTATCAAACTACAATATAAAAATGGTTTTAATATACTTCCCGTGCTTCGTTTAGATTGTGCAATATCAACATAAAAATCGTTATTTATATTTGGCGATTTCACATTTCCCACGTAAGCCAAAACTCTACCTGTATTAACTTCTGCAACAATTACCGATGCATTATTAATCCTGTTTTGAGAATATCTTTTAATATATTTTTCGGCTATATTATTTACTTTTATTTGCAAATAATAATCTATATTACTTTTATTTATTATTTTGTTTGATTTAAAAAAATTACCCTTACACAAGTGATAAGCAATATCAGAATTTTTAAATAATTTATCCGGTAATTTTTCAAGCAAAGCCAAATTATATTCTTCGGTTGTTATAATTTTTCTGTTTTTTAATTTTTTTAAAAGATTATTTCGTTTCTTTAAAAGAATATCCCTGTTTTTTGATAATCGTATTAAAGACGGGCTATTTGGTAAAACAGCCAGTAAACAAGACTCTGCCCATGTTAATTGCTTTGGATAAACACCAAAATATCTATACGATGCAGCATTTAAACCAACAACATTTCCTCCAAAAGGAGCATGCGAAGCATACAAAGCAAGAATTTCTTTTTTACTATGCGTTAATTCAAGGTTAATAGCGGCAAACATTTCTATTATTTTTGCAAAAAAAGTTCTTTTTTTATTTTTATGAGCAATACGTTCCAGCTGCATTGTTATTGTGCTACCTCCGCTAACTATCTTTTTGTTTTTTAAATCCAACTTTATTGCCCTTAATATTGCCAACGGATCTATACCATTATGATAATAAAAGCGTTTATCCTCAAAAGTTAAAATAGCCTGTTCAAATTTATAAGGAACAACCTTTATCTCGGGAAAACGCCACTGTCCGTCGCCTGCTACATAAGCACCAAGCAATATGCTATCTTTATCGACAATAACAGTAGAAAAAGAATCGTTAAACAATTTTTTATTATTTATGTTATAAAAAATAAAAAAAGATATTAACACAAAAAACAAAACAAGATATATCTTAATAAATAACTTTGTGTTATATGTATAATTTCTTTCCAATAAATATCTTTTAAAAATGTAAAAATATTTATATTTTTGTTAAAACACAATTATAAATAAATTCTTATGAGACTATTATTTTTAATATCGTTATTACTATCAGTTACTCAAACATTTGCACAAAAAGAATTATCTTTAAAAGATTTAGAGCAACGCTCGGATAGTTTATTTTATATTAAAGGTGAGGATAAAACATTCTCGGGAAAATGTATAGGATATTTTTCGAACAAACAAAAACATTACGAAGGAACAATTAAAAACGGCGAAAGAGTTAAACTATGGACAGAATGGGACAAAGACGGAATGAAACGTTTCGAAACAACATTTAAAAAAAATATGCGTAACGGACAAGGAACATACTGGTATAACTACGGACAAATTAAAGAACAAGGCGAATTTAAAAATAACAGACGTGTAGGACAATGGATATTCTGGGACATATTAGGCAAAAAAAGCACTACACACATATATAAAACAGACAGAAACTATATAGAAATATCAAAAAAAGAAAAAATATTAGAGCACGAAGGCACACTTAAAGATAACAAAAAAGACCTTAACTGGATTTACTGGGATAACCAAGGAAACAAAATAAAAGAACTTAATTACAAAGACGGAAAACTAAACGGAAAAGCCGTTTATTGGTATAATAACGGAAATTACAAAAAAATAGAAAATTACAAAAACAATATTTTAGACGGAAGTTATAAAGAATTTTACGAAAACGGAAAACAAAAACTATTAGGCTTTTATAAAAACGGCGAAAAAGACAGCACTTGGATAAATTTTGATAAAAACGGAAACAAAATATCAACAAATAAATATAAAACAATAATTAAATATTATACAAACGGCGAAAAAAAAGAAGAAAAAAAATATTTAAACAATAAAAAAGACGGAACATGGAAATGGTGGTTCGATAACGGACAAGACAAATTTCAAGAAACATATAAAAACGGAGTTGCACAAGGAATTTGGAAATGGTGGTTCGAAAATGGCGAAATACAAAAAGAAGGATTAATGAATAATGATAAAAAAACAGGAATATGGAAAGAATTTCACCCAAACGGTAAAATAGCATCAATAGGTAAATATAATAATGACATTAAAGACAGCACTTGGACTTGGTATTATGACAATGGACAAAAAGAAAAAATAATTACATACAAAAACGGAAAAAAAATAGGAACACAAAAAGAATGGCACAAAAACGGAAAATTAAAATTCGAGGGAATTTGCGAAAACGGATTACTTAACGGCAAAGCTACAATATACTACGAAAACGGACAAAAAAATCTCGAAGGAAACTACAAACTTGACCGTCCTGTAGGAACATGGAAACACTGGACAAAAGACGGCCAATTACGAAAAAACATAACATACGAAACAAACAAAGAATACTATAAAAACAACCAATTAATGGTAGAAGGAACTTTTCGTAATAATATTAAAGACGGAGACTGGATATGGTATTACGAAAACGGACAAAAAAAACTAATCGAAACATACAACAACGGACAACTTAACGGCGAAAGAATAGAATGGTTCGATAACGGAAGACTAAAAAGTAAAGTAGAATACATAAAAGGAAAACCAAACGGAAAATTAATTGCATATTATAAAAACAGACAAAAAAAATCAATCGAAAACTATAAAAAAGGCATTAAAAACGGAGAATTTTTAGAATGGTATGAAAACGGACAAAAAAAACTCGAAGGAAAATATAAAAATAACCGACCCGACGGAGTTTATAAAACATGGTATAAAAACGGACAACCTAAAAAATTAATAACATACAACAACGGAAACCAAACCGGAAAATTTCAAGAATGGTATAAAAACGGACAACTAAAAGCCGAAGGCAATGCACTTAATGGACAAAAAGAAGGAAAATGGATAGAATATTATAAAGACAAAAAAAAGAAATCAGAAACAAACTATGTATCCGGAAAAATCGAAGGAACACAAACAACATGGTATCCCGATGGAACAAAACGTTCCGAAATCAATTACAAAAACGGATTAAAAAACGGAAAATCAATAAGTTGGTTTGAAAACTCACAAAAAGAATACGAAGAAAATTATAAAGACGGAAAACTATCGGGACTATCAGTATATTTTTTCGAAAACGGTAAAAAACAAAAACAAATTAACTATGTAAACGGAAAACAAGAAGGAAAATATATGGAATGGAACGAAAACGGAAACATATCGGTTACAGGACAATTTAAAAACGGAAAAGAAACAGGAACATGGACCGAAAAATACGATAGTGGTAAAATATCATCAATTGGAACATATATAAACGGTTTAAAAAACGGAAAATGGACCGAATTTTACGAAAACGGCCAAAAAAGTTGCGAAGGATTATATAAAAACGGAAAACAAAACGGAAAATGGACATGCTGGTTCGAAAACGGACAAAGACAAATCGAAGGAACATATAAACTCGATAAAAGAACAGGAACATGGGTAGAATTTGACGAAAACGGCAAAAAAATCCAAGAATATAAATACTAAAATAAAATACATAATAAATCAATTTTTTTAACACACATGAAAAAATAAATTAATTTATTAAAACCAAATACAAACAGAAAATCATGAAAAAATCAAAAATTTATCTTTTAATAGCTTTAATAGGAATTGTAATATTATCATTTATAATATTTAATCCTTTCACAAAAAAAGAATCATACGACAACATAAAAAACAATCCCGAACTCGAAAAACTTGTAGTAGAATACACATCAGGAACAATATCAAAAAACTCCGATATAATTATACGTTTTACAAACAACGTAATTAATAATCTTAAACAAAATTACGACATAAACAATGTTATAGAACTATCACCAAATGTAAAAGGCTCGGCAACATGGATAGACAAATACACAATAGAATTTACACCTGCAAAACCATTTACATCGGGAGCAAAATACGAAATAACTTATAATATAGACGAACTAACCGACAAAGCCAAAGAGCTACCCGAGTTTAATTCACAAATAAACATAGTTAAACAAAATTTCGAAGTAAAAATACTGGAACAAGTTACTATAGACAAAAAACAATTAAAATATCAAAAAGTTATAGGACAAATATTAATGGCAGATGTCGAAAACATAGACAAAATTAAAAGCATATTATCAGCAACACAAAATCAAGACAATTTAAAAATAAAATTTGACCCTAGTAACGATAACAAACTATTTATTTTTAATATCGACAGCATTAAACGATACAATAAAAGCAGCGAAGTTAAACTAAAAATTAACGGAAAAAATTTAGATATCGACAAAGAAGAAACTAAAATAATTAAAATACCCGCAATAAACGATTTCTCGGTTCTAAAAATAGAAACATTTACATACCCCGAACAATACATTAAAATTCAATTTACCGACCCACTACTAATTAACCAAGATTTAAGAGGAATTGTTAAAATTGTAGACAGCCAATCCGATCCAAAATACGAAATAGACAACAACACACTAAAAATATATCCGGCAACAAAAATAACAGGCAATGCAATAATTAAAATATTTAGCGGAGTAAAAAACATTTTAGGCAAAGATTTTAATAAAACACGCCAATTTCCAATAACATTTGAAGAAGTAAAACCAAATGTTAGATTCGTAAACGACGGAGTTATTTTACCAAGCTCCGAAAAAGGACTTATACTACCTTTCGAAGCCGTAAACCTAAAAGCCATAGACGTTCGCATTACAAAAATATATAACAACAATATATTGCAATTCTTACAAGTTAACGACCTTAACGGATATAATCAAATAAACCGAGTAGGAAAAGTAATAATAAAAAAAACAATTCGTTTAGACAAATCAAACATTATAGATTTTAGCAAATGGAACCGTTTTGTTCTAAACCTAAGCGATTTAATTAATGTAGATAAAGGTTCGATTTATCGCGTAGAAATAAACTTTACAAAAAACTACTCAACATTCGCTTGCGAAGACTCAAAATCAAATAACAAAATAAAAGAAACAACCGACTGGTCTTATTTCGACGATTACTACTATGGCGAATACGACGAATACGGCAATTACAATGACGATTACTGGGATAATCGCGACAACCCATGTTACAACGCCTATTACGGAGCCGACAGAAAAATATCACAAAACATACTTGCTACCGATTTAGGAGTTATTGTAAAAAAAGGTAACAACAACTCATATAACGTATATGTTAACAACATATTAACAACAGACCCAATAAAAAACGTAAACGTAGAATTTTACAATTACCAACAACAAATAATAAAAAAAGAAATTACCGACAATAACGGAATGGTAAGCGTAAAAAACCTCAAAGACGTTTCATTTATAATAGTAAACCACGACAAACAATACAACTACGTAAAAATAAACTCAGGAAACTCACTATCATTAAGCCGTTTCGACGTATCAGGAGTAAACCTAAAACAAGGACTAAAAGGATACATATACGGCGAACGCGGAGTATGGCGTCCCGGCGACTCTCTATTTATTGCATTTATGTTACAAGAAAACGAAAAAAATATAATAGCCGAAGGCACACCAATTATAGCCAAACTATACAACACCGATTATAAACTTATAAAAAAAATAATAAAACATAAAAACAATACAAACATATATGTATTTAAATTTAAAACATCACCCGATGCACAAACGGGAGTATGGTCGATAAAAATAGATGTAGGCGGAAACATATTTTATAAAG
>Ga0256833_1003040_pt1 | contig 11588 bp, 16 predicted proteins | sample 356284metaG_FD_190535 | JGI IMG/M metagenome (GOLD analysis project Ga0256833, IMG submission 190535) | Hydrothermal vent microbial communities from Mid Atlantic Ridge, Atlantic Ocean - 356-284 | ecosystem: Environmental > Aquatic > Marine > Hydrothermal vents | place: Atlantic Ocean: Mid...
TCCTCAAGCACCTTGATCATCCTGAGGGCACCATGCTTATCCTTGATCACGAACTCGCCGTCCTGTATGACCCTTATTCTCCGTCCCCGATCCCTTAGATCCTTGTAGACGAGGAGACTTGGCCAAAAGAATTCTTGTAGACAACTATAGGTTTTCTCCATGAATTCCTCAAGACCCGATATCTCTTCATCACATATGACTATTTTTGCGCGCTCACTGATCAATAGGTATGCTGTCTCGATTATACTCAGCTCTAAGCCCTCCTCAGTTTCTCTGCCGAACCACTTATTGGATAGATCATAATAGTTGTCCTTGATAAGCCCCTTGCAAGTATCTATATCGAACATTATCCTATGTATTTTTGGCATATGCTGCACCACACAAACACTGATCAACGTTACATCTTTTTCCCTAGAGTACCAGATATTACAACAATAAATATATTATTGCAGGTGTACCATCTATGGACTACCCATACCCAATTAAGATCAGGGCTGTATGGTGGGAGAACAACCAGGTCTGTTGGATAGACACATCTAAACTACCATTCGATGAGAAAACCTACTGTACAGATGAGCCTGAGAGACTGGCCAGAGCCATTATCACCATGGAGATAAGGGGTGCGCCAGCCATAGGTGTTGCGGCCGCTCTTGGCGTAGCCGCCTACGCCATAAAAACAGCGTCGAGCAATAGAGAAGAGTTCATCAATAGGTTAGAGGACGCTATTAAAACACTATGGAATACCAGGCCTACAGCACATAATCTGTTCTGGGCGCTAACACGCATGCGTAACACATTAAGATCAGCAGTAGAGGAGGGGCTGAGCACCAATGAGATAGCTGATAGGCTCCGCGAGGAAGCAATAATAATAATGGATGAAGATATACGCGCCAACATACGCATGGGTGAATACGGGGCCGAGCTAGTCCCTGACAATGCAACAATTCTAACACACTGTAATGCCGGTGCACTAGCCACAGCTGCCTTCGGAACAGCCGAGGGAATAATGCGCGTCGCCTGGTACAAGGGCAAGAAGATTAAGGTAATAGCCACCGAGACCAGGCCCGTTCTCCAAGGCGCAAGGCTGACCGTGTGGGAATTGATGAAGGAAGGAATACCAGTGACCCTCATAACCGATAACATGGCTGGGTACGTTATACGTAAGGGGCTTGTCGATCTAGTGATCGTTGGAGCAGATCGTATAACGAGGGAAGGCTACGTCATAAACAAGATAGGTACATACATGATAGCACTTGCCGCCAATAGGAATAATGTGCCTTTCTACGTCGCGGCTCCCACGAGCACGATTGACTTGAACTCTTCAATCGACGATGCCGTAATAGAAGAACGCGACCCCAATGAAGTCAAGAAGGTCCTAGGTAAACCAATTACGTTAGAGGAGGCAAAAGCGCTGAACTACGCCTTCGACATAACTGATCCCGATCTAGTAACAGCTATAATAACCGAGAGAGGAATAGTAAAACCACCCTTCCCCGAAAACCTTAAACACATTGTCGGGGGAGGAGGTTAAATATATAATTTCTCTACCTTAACAATCTGAAATATGGTGGGCCCGTCGTCTAGCTTGGACTAGGATGCGGGGTTCGGGACCCGAGAGATCCCGCCGCTGGAATGGGCGAAACTCCCCGTGACCCGGGGTTCAAATCCCCGCGGGCCCACCTCTTATTCCTTTCTAGGTGTTGAAAATGGATATTAGGACAACCATGAAGTATGTTATTGGCCTGAGCGTTGAGGAGCTATCCAGTATTCCTGAGGTATCCTCGATCTCGGGGCTAAAAAGAATAGTCAAACCAGTACTGGCTGGATTTGGGGAAGGGCCTGCATGGTTCTATGTGTCTCCTAGAAGAGACCATATAGTTGTCCCTCATTATTTCTGCACCTGCAAAGACTACACCATAAGGGTTATGGCAAGAAGACATAATCTCTCCTGCAAACACGTCTTGGCACAACGATTATCAGAGATCACTAGGATCTATAGAATAGTTGTACTAGATATTAACGAATACATTAAGATACTCGCTGAGATACTCAGAATGGGTATAAGCCCGACGCTGAGAAGATTACTATATAAACAAAAAACTAGACATAAGGGATCAGGTAGGAAAGGAGGGAAGAAGAATGGGGCGACGCAGGAAAAAGTACAAGAAAGTAGTAAAGAAGGTTAGAAGGATACCGAAGATCTTCCAGTGTCCCAACTGTGGCTCTAGGACGCTCACGATAAGGTTCAGGAAATCCGAAGTAGAAGGGATGAAAAAAGCAGTGATCACTTGTGGAACCTGTGGCCTATACTACGAGATGGATGTGCCGGAGATACTCGAGGCTGTCGACGTGTATGGAAAGTTCATTGACCTATTTGAAGAGGGAAGCATCGAACTCGAGTTCAGAAAGCCAGAGGAAGAGGAGATCAGCTCTGAAAGTACATGAGTATATCATGGATAAGCTTTCTTCCGGAGAGAAACTACATTTCACCCTTATAGACCCGGACAAGCCCAGCGATCTTAGGAGAATTGCCGAGAAAATGATAGACGCTGGGACAGATGCGTTCCTTATAGGTGGGAGCCTGGCCGTAACACCTGAAGAGGCCAGTAAGGTAGCTAAGACCCTACGTGAGATGGGTAAGCCCGTAATAGTATTTCCCGGCAATCTCAACTGCTTAACACCTGAGGCTGACGCCGTCCTTTACATGATGCTCATGAACAGCGTCGACCCCTATTACCTCGTAGAAGCACAAGTATTAGCTGCACCCATAATTAAGAAGTACGGGCTAGAGGTTCTCCCTACAGCCTATATCGTTGTATATGGAGATACAGCAGTAGCACATGTTGGGAGGATACACCCTATACCTACGGGGAAACCGGAGATCATAGGCGCATACGCTCTTACCGCCGAGTTCATGGGCATGAAGTATATCTATCTAGAAGCCGGGAGCGGGGCAGGTAGACCAGTACCTCCTAGCTTCCCCCGTGCAGTAAAGAAATACACCAATCTCATAGCGATCGTAGGCGGTGGTATCAAATCACCTCTTATAGCCCACGAGATTGTCAAGGCTGGTGCAGACATTATTGTAACGGGCACTATTGTTGAAGAGAATCCGGAGGCTGCGGCCAGCATCGTAGAGGCCGTTAAAACTGCTATTCATCGCTAGTCTTTTCACAGTATTTCTTCTTGAACGCTTCCTCAACGTCTATGTCTACAAGGTTGGCAACGCTTAGAAGCCAGGCAAATAGATCCGCCAGTTCTTCCTCTAGGCTGCGTCGATCCATTTTTAGAAGAGCATCTGCTACTTCTCCCACTTCTTCAACAAGCCAAGTAAATGTTGCAAAAACCCCTCTACTATTGTCTCGCTCATAATATTTCCTCCGTATAATGTCTTGTGCCTCTCTGATCTCCATCTGTGGATCCCCCGCTAAGCAATATCAATGCTACCCGAATGAAATATATTGTGGATTAGAATATATTGATAGCAGGCAAGAAGCATCCCTATATAGGTGCCAGCCATGCCTAAGAGTAAAGCTAAGAGGAGGAGCAGAGGTAGGAGAGAGGCGCCAGGTCCTTTCACAGCAGCAGGTCTCATTAGATTCTACGAGGAGGCAGATATAGGTATTAAGATGAAACCACAGATATTAATAATAATGGCTATTGCTTTCACCGTGGCAGTCATAGTGTTACAGAAGCTTGTAGGGATTTAATATTATATAATGCTTGAAAAATAATTTATTACGATGATATCCTACATGTGTTTCTTGATCCAGTCCCAGGTCATATCCACATACTTCTTTATCTCCTCGATCTTCTTCGGCGTTATCTTCTTAAATCTTCCCTGAAGCTTCAAGTATTCCTCTACAGGTTTCCTCTTTGCCGGATCCATGTAGGGCCTGCTCGGCCCTGATAAGTGAATCTTGCCATCGTAGTACTCGTAGAGTACCCATAAACCTGTCTCGACAGCTAGCTTCGCGATCTGTACAGTATACTTCGGGTCAAACCTCCAGCCCGTGGGGCACGGCGCGTGTAGGTGTATGAACTTAAAGCCCCTGATCCTTCTTGCCTTCTGTAGTTTTGCGTAGAAGTCATGTGGGTATGCTATGCTTGCTGTCGCAACATATGGTACTCCATGGGCTATCATTATCCTGGCCACATCTTTCTTGTGCTCAGTCTTACCTATGATGGGTGTAGTCGTCGTCCACGCACCAAAAGGTGTTGAGCTGCTACGCTGTATACCAGTGTTCATATATGCCTCGTTATCGTACATTATGTATATCATGTCATGGTTTCTCTCAGCCGCTCCGGACAGGCTCGCCATGCCTATGTCTGCAGTTCCACCGTCGCCCGCCCAAGCTATCACCTGTACATCATTTATTCCACGCCTCCTGAGCGCTTCTGCTATGCCTGAGGCCACGGCAGCCGCCGAGGCGAAAGCTACGTGTACAACACTGGCTTTTATCGAGTTGCCCGGATAAGCTCCTACCACGACCGAGGAACAGCATGCTGGTATGACTAGGATCATTTTCTCCCTGAATACTGATGCTAGTACCTTCCAGGCCATCGGTATCGGGCATCCTGGGCAGGCAGCGTCTCCTGGGAGGACTATGTCCCTCATACGATATGGTAGTGGGGGTTTTGGACGGGTCTGGGCCATAGGAGATCACCTCTTATGATACCATGTGAAAACAGGTGGTTGTTCGCCCTTCTCAACTATATCTACGAAGTTCTTGACGAGCTTGTAGAAGTCTATATGTGTCACATTGACTCCTCCTACTCCCGCGACTATATTGGATAACACTGGCAGGTTCCTCGTGTATTGCGCCAGACCTGCCACTAGGTCAGTGTATATTTGTCCCCATGCACCAAAGCTTATTGCACGGTCAAACACTATTACTCCTTTGACACCGTTTATGATCTTCCAGAGATCCTCTATTGGGAACGGTCTCACGAACCTTATTCTAACTACACCGACAGGGTATCCCTCATCGCGTAGTTTCTGAACTGCTTCTATAAGGTCTCCTGCCCACGCGCCCATCGCTATAGCTATGTATTTAGCATTACTGCATCCAACGCACTGTATTAGACCTCCATATCTCCTGCCGGTGAGCTTGCCGTAGCTTTCATCAACTTCTTTGATAACCTGTTTCGCCTCCTCCATAGCTTTCTGTATATCCATGAACATCTCCTCTGTGTCCTCGGGCCATGCAAGGTTCCCGATCGCAAGGGGCTCACGGCCGTCTATAACGTATCCCTGTCTTCTCGGGCCAAGCCACTCATCCAGCTCCTTCTGGTCGGGTAGCTCAACGGGCATTGTCGTATGGCCTAAGATGAAGCCCTCAAGCCCGATCATTACTGGTAGATATACTCTCGGGTCCTCGCTTATCTTGAACGCTTGCACTGTTAGGTCGAATACTTCCTGGTTATCCATGCCGAAGCCCAGTATCCAGCCCGTATCTCTCTGGTCCATGAAGTCGCTATGGTCTGGCCATATGTTCCATGGAGTACCGATTGTCCTCGTGACTATTGCCATGACAACTGGTACCCGGGCCCTACTCGTCCAGTGTACCCATTCATGCATATATAGTAGTCCATGGCTACTCGTGGCCGTGAAGGCCCTAGCACCCGCCAGGGCTGCACCGAAAGTGGCTGCAAGGGCTGAGTGCTCACTCTCAACACGTATCATGACGGCGTCGAGCTCACCTGACTCTATAAACTCTGCCAGTTTCTCAACAATACTCGTCTGGGGCGTTATCGGGTATGCCGCCACCACCTGTACACGGGCCATTTTGGCCGCGTATGCGACTGCATAGTTACCCGTTATGGATACAACCTTGCCCATCCGGATCTCACCCCCCTTACTCCTCAGGAACCATTGTTATTGCACCTGACGGACACACGTTTGAACATACGCCACATCCCTTACAATAGTCGTAGTCTATGGTCGGCCCTGTCTCTGGCTCTACTCTTATCACGTCGACGGGGCAATAGATCTCGCATAGCCAACACTTGACACACTTCTCCTTATCCACCACTGGTCTCTCTGTTCTCCAGAACCCTGTCTTACCAGCCACTCCCTTCTTGGGCCTCGAGATAGGTACGCGGTAATTTATGGGCTCTATGATCAGGCCCTGCCCGACCATTCTAGCACACCTCCGCCTCACGTGTTTGTTTATATGCTTCCACGGCCGCCTCCGCATTGGTTTCTCCTATTGGGCCGTGGAAGTATTCCTTGATCGCCTCGGCGACACTGTTTATGGAGACCAGGCCTGTAGCCCGGGCGAATGCGCCAAGCATTGAGGTGTTTACCACGGGCCATCCCGCTATGACAAGTTTCTTCTCGAGCGCTATCTTGGTGGCGTTGACTCTGTAGAATTCCGCAGAGCCCTTTAGTGTGAAGGCTCTCTTCTCCAACACCATGTTGTCCGGCGCATTAACAACTACTACTCCATTATCCCTTACCTCTATCCTCTTGGTCAAGCCCAGCGAGACGAGCTTGGGATCTAGAACTACTAATACGTCACAATCATAGAACATGCCATGCCTCAGTATGGGTTTATCGCTTATCCTGCTGAAAGCCATGACAGGGGCCCCTCTACGCTCAGCGCCAAAGAACGGGAATCCCTGACCATAGAGGCCCTCCTTGAGCACCGCGCTGACCAATATATTGGCGGCGGTAACTCCTCCCTGTCCACCCCTACCATAGAATATAATCTCCTTAAGCAAGGCTCTCAACCACCAGAAACAAATAGACACTACACATATTGTTTTTCTTGCTCAAGACAATATATCTGGGAAAAAAGAATAAAAAGAATTGCATAGCCCAGGCGCCGGGGAAGGGCTCGTAACCCGCATTCTGTTAACGGCTACATTCGACTAAGCGGCCCCCACCGAGGATCGCGTGGGCCTCATCCCTCGGACCAACCGGGGGCCTTGCTCCCCACGGGACGGCCGTTTCAACGCAACCACCGCCGTCCTCGACGGGTTGCCGCCACCCCGTCGCCGAGGCGGCCACACCGCCTCATCGCCATCCATGCGGTGGACGTGCCGTTTCTGTGCCGTTGCCACGGGTCCTACCCGTGCCCCGTTTCGGGGCCGTGGCCCCACGGGGAGTGCGGAGTTTCCTCACCCCCTCTACGGGGGGCGTAGGTAGCCCGGCCCTTCCCCGGCGCCGTCGAGTATTACATATAGCAGACCCCTTTTAATTTCGTATAGATTCGTGTATCACCCAGTTGGAGCGGAAACAATAGGGCATAACTCCCCAGTTAACAAACTTCGCAATATATAAATATTATCCAGAACACCCGGACCCCACCCTTTCCACTGGATAAATGAACAGAACTACGAGTTGAAGACTAGAGCTTAGTGTTGTGCCTATAGACTGTTATGCATCGAGTATCCAAGATAATCATGATATCATTATACAAACAAATTAATCTATTATATGATAATAAAATTCTTATAAGTTATTGTATAGTTAAATCGATTAGTCCTGGTTACTCTAGTCTTAGCTATTCCCTTCTCCAAAAGAAATATAGGGGTGTCTGACGGTACTATGTTTGGTTAGATTTCTCCAGTGGAAATCATAGGGAGAAACTGGGGGGTTACCTAGCCGCACCTATCCTTAGTCAAATACCTGTTAAGGTGTTTGATGCAGAATAGAAGTCTAATGGAGTGGAAACAATAGGGTATAACTGGGGGGTTGCCCTATGTTGATTAGCAAGGCACATGGTCACCCCAGAAATCACGTATAATACGGCGGAGCATCTCGGGGTTCTCCGCTCTACTATATTCCCTTAATAGCTCCTCGTTGAGTGTATGGAAGGTATTCATCCACTTGTATAGACCGAGAAGCCTCTTATAGAGGTCAGGGTAGCCCGTGATGTATAGTGTTGCGGCAACGGCCTCGATCGATGATAACATACATGGTTTAGCATAGTTGATCGGGTTTCCGGGGAGGAGAGGAGGTAGTTTCCTGTGGAGGCCCCTGACATGTATTGTTCTGTGGCTTCTCAGTTTCTTCCAGCTGCAATCGTATACTAGTAGGCCGTATTTCTCAATAACCCCCCGGTTCCACCGGCCCAGATACTCGTCGCTGTAAGGATCGAGGATCAAGGGCCGTCCTTTAATCCTTCTCGGCTGGACAAGGATCGCTAGACCGTGCCTAATCATTTTCAAACTCGTATTCTTCCTTGGATCATCCTCGGCCATGTAGACTACTATTATTCTCGGCAAGCCCTGTCGCCAAACTATATATTCTGCAGAACCCAGTATATTCTTGGGGATAATAATGGCTAAGGCCGCAGCAATAGTCCTGATCCAGACTGAGATCGGGGCCGAGTCAAGGGTTATGGAGAAGCTCTACGAGATACCCGAGGTAACCGAAGTATATATAGTCTATGGAATATATGATGTAGTAGCCAAGGTAGAGGCTGAGAGCCTAGAGAGAATAAGAGAAGTTATTACGAGCAAGATAAGAAAGTTCCCCGAGATAAGGACGACCAGCACGATGGTCGTCGTGGAGGGTAGGCTCAAGAAGCAGGAGTAAGGCTTGTCTCCAAGACTCTACAAAATAGTTTTTCTCCCTCAGTAAATGAATCTCATACAATCGATTTTTGCCTAGAAAAAGGATAGATCACGTATATCCTGGAGAACTTAGCGATCCTGCTTAAAACTAGGTAGGATGAGTGGTGGACCGGCCGGGATTTGAACCCGGGACCTCCGCCTCTCTAGGACCCCTGACGCTTCCCCCCTACGGGGTCGTGCAAGGGCGGCGCTCTTCCAGGCTGAGCTACCGGCCCATCTCCACGTTCTTAAATAGAGTCCTTAGGCAGCCTTATATCCTTTATCTCACCGATTCATCTAGTTATCTGATATTTCCTGAGCTCCTCGTACAGCTTCTTCCCCGGCCCCTCCTCGAAATACTGTCTTATCGGCGCTATCAGCTGGTCTAGAGCATCTGCTAGGGCGTTCTTGAGGTCTAATGGATGTATTTTACCTGCATCATAGTCTTTGACTAGGTCGTCGTAGCTGGTATATGTCTCCTCGCCCTCTTTTGTCTTGACCGTGAACGTGTCGCGTATCCTGAACACTATCTCCTTAACATACACTAGGACAGGATTCTCAATGGTCAGACTATATTCTTCCGTCCTACCATTAACTGTCCTGGTAACCCTATGCTCTACAACGCTTTTCGGCGGACAATACGCTTTCCTGAGCTTCTTAAAGATCTTCTTACGGCTATCATGGATAAGAATCGTTGTCTCAGGCTTAGACTTGCTCATCTTACTCGCTATGATGAAGTCCTTCCAGGGATCCTCGTCGAATCCCGGCAGAGTCGTTGGTGGAGGCGTCAGGGATGGGAGGAGCTTATGGTGGACGGCGACAGGCTTGCCGTTGACGCCGTAATTCTCGTAGCCGAGGAGCTTATACATCCTGTATCTCCGGCCGGCGAGCTCTATCGATTTACCCGCTACATCCCTGGCCAACATGTTTACTTTCCGCTGATCAATCCCCAGCTGGGGAACATCCACCGGTAGATGGAAGATGTCGGCGGCTTGCATTGAGGGATAGAAGAAAATAGCTGTCTCCTTCTCCTCCGCCGCTATCCTTCCCGCTATGGTTAATGCGCGCTTGGTTCTACGGAGGCTGTGAGCCTTAGCTATCAGTATTACTTTCCTCCAGTACTCGGGATCCGAGAAGAAGTCCATATGCCATACAATCTCTATCTTGTCGAAAGGTACTCCGAGGACTTCACACGACCTCTTCCAAACTTCGCGGAAATACTCCCCAGCCCTCCTGATCCTCTCTAGGTCGCCTCCCAGCTTATTATTTATCCAGGCATAATCGTCGGCCAGCAAATACTTCATCATAAAACCTGCTTTGAGAAGATAGCCCGTAAGTATTGTGCGGTAGATAGCGATAGGGATATGTGCCAAGCCGGATGGCTCGAAGCCATCGTAAGCCCATGGATGCTCCTTTGTCTCAAGAAGAATCCTAAGATCCTTCTCGGTCACGATCTCCCTAGCGAATTCCCTGACATAGGATAGCCGTGTCTCAACATCCAATACGTTCACACCCCATAGACTATACTATGAAAATATTCGAGAGCCAATGATATCGTTATCGCTCCAGATTGGATTTTCAGGAGAGAATAATTGGCACTGATAAAGGTTAGACGATCCTTACGCGGTTGACCTTTTTATTCTGCCAACTATACCTCCTTATCCTCTTACTTCTCCCAAAACCACATGCGGCACAGTAGCCCTTAGCGACGTTGAACGCGTGTCTACCGCACCGCCTACATCTTATGTGGGTCTTACTCCTCCCGCGCTTGCCCATTGAAGGTGTTCCTTTACCCATGCATGCCCACCCTGGCTGATTTATTGGCTAGGGCTAGAGCTCTGTCGGGGAGATTAGGACTACGGTATCTCCCCTTATAACTATGGTTCCGAGCTTCCTCGTGGAGCCATCTCCTCGGAGCTCCTCGGCGTCCTCGAGGACAATGTTCAGATGCTGATCAAAGCTTTTCAGCTTCCCCCTGACTTCTCGCTCGCCCTTGAGCTTTATCAATACGATATTACCGAGATACTCCTGTAGGAGCTTATGAGCAGTCTCGGCCACATCTACTCATCTCCGCCTAGTGTTTGTTCCCTCCATTCAATCATAATGTCTATGTCTAGGAGTATTGGGTAATGTTTTCAAGTATATAAGTACTATGGATCACATGTGTATGTGACAAGTAATAAGTCCCCCCATACAATAATATCTTGAAAGAGATGTGGAGGGGATCCCTGTCTGATTGTATGATGAGCTTTCGGTCGCCCCGAAGGTGAACCATATTGCCTAGGCGGTGGGTGTTATCCAAGAAGGAGAGGAAACAGCTCGTCAAAGAGTTGTCCAGTCTTTATCCGGGCCTAGAGCTGAATCCGTCCTCGAAAATCGAGTATTACCAGTCCAGAGAACTACCCCTAATCATAATAGTTGATAATGTCCCGGCATTCTTCAAGTACGAGGATAAATGGATACCCCATTTGAAATACCTGCTCAGTAAAGGATACGACTGGATCTCACGAGTCGTTGTGGATATGGGAGCCATTACGCCTCTCGGCCGAGGAGCAGATGTTATGGTGCCGGGTATAAGGAGGGTTGTAGGAGAATTCAGAGCGGGCGATCCTATAGCAGTTGTGGATGAAAAGTATGGAAAACCATTCGTTGTAGGAATAGCTCTGGTAGACTCGGTCAAAATTTTCGGTATTAGGAGAGGGAGGGCGGTTAAGAATATTCATCGTGTTGGCGATAGAATTTGGCATTTACCTTAGCATCTTGTTAACCGGGGGGTTACACGGGATCACATCCTCTGGAACAGACATGATATTTTTATAAAGACTACAAAACCGTAGATATGCCTAGCATAAGCAAAAGAAGCAGAGGTGAACACCTAGAATGTCTTTCAATGAGGGCGACTTCATAGTACTCGAGTACACGGTTAGGGTTAAGGAGACTGGCAACATAGTTGATACGACGAATGAGGAGCTCGCTAAGAAAGAAGGCATCTATGAGACAGGCAGACTCTACGGGCCGACCCT
>Ga0256833_1003041_pt1 | contig 11587 bp, 14 predicted proteins | sample 356284metaG_FD_190535 | JGI IMG/M metagenome (GOLD analysis project Ga0256833, IMG submission 190535) | Hydrothermal vent microbial communities from Mid Atlantic Ridge, Atlantic Ocean - 356-284 | ecosystem: Environmental > Aquatic > Marine > Hydrothermal vents | place: Atlantic Ocean: Mid...
AACCAACAAATCCGGAGGTTGAACAAATTTGGACATCAGTTCAAATAAAGATATATAATTGTCAAAATCTCTTTGATGCATAAAATTCATTTCATATAGATTGGGTGCAAATATTCTTGCATCCTCGTAAATTGTCCTATCCTGAATAACAGTTTGAGTTCCCTCCCTTATTTCATTTACTTGCTGAAATCTACTATTGAGAAAATAAATCTGCAGATTGAACGACCATCTGGACATATCAGCATAAAAATCTTCCAAATATGGATTTATGGTCGTGTCCTCATATAAAACTTTCCAATTGTAATGCTTGCCAAGCAATCCGGCCAAGGTTGTTTTACCGGCTCCAATGTTGCCAGCTACAGCTATATGTTTAACTTTTTCTGCACTCATATATGTATTTTTAATATAATATATTTGCTAATATAAAACTAATTTTGTTCAGAACAATAATTTTCACTTAAATTTAATTATCTTTGTATCCGTAAATAATAAGAATCGCAATATTGATGTCAGACAATACTGAAAAGTTATCTAGAAAAGAAAAAATTAAAATCTTTGAAAAAGAGTTTCTTCCACATGTAGAAGCTCTAAAAACTTTTGCTTTTTACCTTACATACAATGATAGTGATGCAAATGACTTAGTTCAGGAAACATATCTGAAGGCTTTTAGATTTGCTGAAAAGTTTGATCGGGGAACTAATGCTAAGGCTTGGTTGTTTAGAATACTGAAGAATGCTTATATAAATGATTACAGAAAGAAGAGTAAACAACCGGACAGGGTCGATTTTGAAGATGTCATAAACTATCATAAAAGCGATGATGTGTCTGACAACAAGTATTTGGATTTAAAAGAAGAATCGATAGATAATATGATGGGTGATGAAATCACCAAAGCTATTGGATCTTTGCCACCTGAATTCAGAACCGTAATATTATTGGCTGACATTGAGGATTTTTCTTATAAAGAAATTTCAAAAATCATTGGTGTGCCAATCGGAACTGTAAGATCAAGACTTTTTAGAGCAAGGAATACTCTTAAAGATTTATTAAAAAAATATGCATTTTCACTTGGATACAAAGACTACAGAAGTGGAAAAAACGAAGAAGAATAATTTAGTTTTATAATGTAAAATAAATGCCGTATTATGAACAACAAAAGCAAAACAACAGATTTTATTATCAATGTTCACAAATACCTGGATCATGCTCTTACTGCCAATGAATCAAAAGATTTTATTCAAGATGTTCACAATAACCCTTTACTTGCAAAGATACTTAACGAGGAACGCAATCTAAGAATCACAATCAAAAATCATCTTCAAAGACCAAAAGTAGAAAAAAGCTTTATTAAGATGATTAAAGACAGTCTATACTCATAGATTTCACCAAAGCTCTCTTGATTAAATTTGCAAAAACACCTTTTAAACTCAATACTTTTTAAAAATAATTGTAAGGTTTTCTTCCTTTACGACACTAATCGACCGTGTTTGTATTTCAATAGTATTTGTGTATAAAGTGCTTGATTTTTGAAAAATATAAATTTTTGATGAAATGAGCATTAACTTTATTAATCATAAATTTATTGGAAAAGGATTAAAAAAAATTAATACTAACAATAATATACAAAAATACATGTTTAGAATTTATCTAAATAAAACATTCAAACATGAAAATTAAAATATCTATTTTATTTGCTTTCGTTTTTTTGCTTGCAATATCTTGTACTCACGAATCACAAACACTAAGCGACCTACCTGAAGTAAGTTTCACCAATGATGTATTACCGGTTTTTCAAACAGGATGTGCTATAAGCGGGTGTCATGATCAATCCTCGGCAAAAGAAGGAGAAGTATACACAAATTACGAAAATATTTTGAGTTCAATAGAACCCGGTCATCCGGAGAACAGCAAAGCATACAAATCTATGACCAACTATTTTCAAATAATGCCACCTAAAACACCTCTTTCAGTTGAAGACAGAACAAAAATAAGAGTTTGGATTTTGCAGGGAGCTAAAAATAACTAAAATTATAAAAAAAATGAATAAAGCACTATTAATAATATTAAGCATATTTGCGGTAGCAATCCAGTCATGCTACTATGACAATGCGGAAGAACTGTATCCAGCTATAACAGATGGATGCGACACTACTAATGTAACTTACAGTAATAATATACAGAACATAATCTCTTCAAGATGCTATGGATGCCACAGCAACACCTCTTATAGTGATTATGGTGGAGGAGTAGCCCTTGAAGGATATGATAATATAAAAATATCAGCTGACAACGGTGGATTGATAGGCACAATAACTCACAATCCGGATTACACAGCAATGCCCAAAGGATCGTCAAAAATGGATGACTGTAAAATAAATCAGATAAAAACTTGGGTAGCTCAAGGAGCGAAAAACAACTAAAACAAACTAAATATGAAGAAGACCTTTTTTTTATTAGCAATAATACTTTTTGTGTTTGGCAATGCTTATTCACAAGATTTGGATGATTTACTTGATGCTGAATTGGACAATACTAAGAGTTACACAATCGCAACGTTCAAATCGACACATATAATAAATAGTCATACTGTGGCACAATTGAAAAAAAATCATTTAAACTTCATTATCTATCACCGATTTGGTGCTTTAAGCAGTGGAATCAAACAATTTTTTGGAATTGATCAAGCCAATATGAGACTTGGATTTGAGTACGCTATCAATGACTGGATTACTCTTGGTGTAGGTAGAAGCAACTTTGAAAAGACTTATGATGGATTCATCAAAATGAGACTATTCAGACAAAGTAAGGGAGGAAAATGGGCTATGCCAATAACGCTGACATATCTTGGAATGTCTGAGATTTTCACTAAACCATTTGACAATCCGAATCTAAACAACTATTTTACTTCAAGACTTACATATATACATCAGTTATTAATAGCTCGTAAATTCAATGAAAAATTCTCTCTTCAGCTTATGCCTACTGTTGTACATAAAAACATGGTAAAAACTGTGATTGAGCCAAACGATTTACCTGCGCTTGGTATTGGAGGAAGGTACAAATTAAACAAAAGGATTGCGCTTACTTTTGAATATTATGCTACTATAAGGCCTTCAAATAATATCGTAGAATACCACAACCCTATCGGTATAGGTTTGGATATTGAGACAGGAGGTCATGTATTTCAATTGATCCTATCCAACTCAGGAATGATGCAAGAAGGAGGTTTTATTTACGGATTAAACAATGATGATTTCTTCAAGGGGGATATTCACTTTGGATTTAACATAACAAGAGTGTTTTCATTTAATAAACAATAAAATATGAAAAATATGAACAAATACATTTTAATTTTTATAGCTTTTTTAGCTATTGGCTCTACGGTGTCAGCTCAAAAAACATTTTATACAAAAAGTGGATATATAGGCTTTTTCTCTACAACACCATTGGAAAATATTGAAGCCAGAAACAATCAAGTAGTAAGTTTCATAAAAACGGATAAAGGCTCTTTAAGTTTTGGACTTTTAGTAAAATCATTTAAATTTAAGAATGCATTGATGGAAGAGCATTTTAATGAGAATTATGCAGAATCGGATAAATTCCCTAAAGCAAAATTCAAAGGAACAATAACCAATTTAAATGAGATAGATTTTGACAAGGATGGCGTTTATAATGCAGAAATTCACGGAAAAATAACTTTTCACGGTGTAAGCAAGGAAGTTAATGTCAAATCTACTCTCACAGTCAATGAAAACAAGCTAAAAGGGAAATCTACATTTTATTTAAAACCTTCAGATTTTAACATTGATATTCCGAGTGTAGTCAGAGCAAAGATTGCAAAAGAAATTACGATAAATGTCGATATAGATTATAAGATATATAAAAAATAAGATATGAATAAAAAGGTAAAAATACTAATGGTTTTTTTAATATTGGGATTGTTAGCCGGATTTGGTGCATATTATTATACTTTTCATAAACCACACAAAAACACATTTAATCTAAAGGCAGATTATTCGGTTAAAGCTCAAAATCTCTTCTCCAATTTTGAAGAAGATGAAGACAAAGCAAACACAAAGTATCTAGGCAAAATAATAGAAGTAGAAGGAAAAGTAGTCGGTATTAAAAAATTCAGTGACAATTTTGAGATCTCTTTAATGGATGATTTAGAAGGAGTGACATGCTTGGTAGACAGCAATTATGCTGTTCAACAAAAAGCAATTCTCGATAAAATAAAAGTTGATGATATTATTAAGATAAAGGGGCAATGCAACGGATATTTGATGGGTGTAAAACTAGACAGATGCGTAGTTGTGTCCAAATAATAATTTAAAAAGATTCTACAAAAGGACTTATCCGAAATAATATTTCAATAATTTACCACCCGATTAGTTTTAATTGCATATATTTGGAACGCAAATTAAAACTCGGACATTATGTATGAAAATCGAAGTGCAAAAGCCAATTACAAAAAGACACGAAAAGAAATCGGTTATGTCTCTAGAAAGAATGCTTCACAGAAAGACTACGACAGAATAGGATTTATGTCAGGTCTTGAAGTACATCAACAACTTGACACAAAAAAGAAACTCTTTTGCAATTGCCCTGTAGGTATGTATCAAAAACCAGATGATTTTGATGCTGAAGTAATAAGGCATATGCGCCCGACAATGAGCGAACTTGGTGAATATGACGGAACTGCTTTGATGGAATTCAAAACGAGGAAAAACATTACTTACAGGCTAAAAAAAGAAACTGCCTGCACATATGAAGTAGATGATACTCCTCCCTTCCCTATCAACAAAGAAGCACTAGGTATTGCATTGCGAATATCTATGCTGTCAAAGCTCAACATAGTTGGTGAAGTTCATATTACCAGAAAGCAATATTTGGACGGAAGTATTCCTACCGGATTTCAGAGAACGGCAATTTTGGGAGTGAAGGGTGAAATTGAATTGCCATATAAAAAGATTAACCTAATACAATTGTCCATTGAAGAAGATTCTTGTAGAGAAGTATCTGATATTGGTCATGAAAGGATATACAGGACCGATCGTCTAGGCACTCCCTTAATAGAAACTGTCACAGAACCTGATTTTGTTAATCCTGACGAGGTAAAAGACGGCTGTGATTATATCAGATTTCTCAATCGTAGTACCGGACTTGTCAAGACGGGGATAGGAGCCGGAAGACAGGATGTTAATGTCAGCTGCAAAGGAGGTACAAGAGTAGAAATAAAAGGAGTTGCACATACAAAATGGATACCTGAATTGACGCATAATGAAGCATTCAGACAATGGTCATTACTAAATATAAAAAGGATTTTGAACAAGCGAATAGACGCAATTAATAAATGGAAACTACAATATGAAATTCTTCCTGATACTCCTGAATTGTACAAGCGAGGTGTATTTAAAGACGCTGTAATATCAGGTAAAAAAATCATTGTTGTAAATCTTCCTTATTTTAAAAAAATACTTTCACATTTTACCCAACCAAATAAGGTATTTGCTAATGAAATATTTGACAGACTCAAAGTAATAGCATGTTTGATTCCTCCATTCATGTTTCATACAGAAGAATTGGAATCAGATTTATCTCCAAAAAAAATTAAACAAATAATAGATCTTTCAAGTTTGGAATTTGCTAAAACCGATGCGCAATTAATAATTATAACTCCAAAAGATGATATAAAAACAGCTATCGAAACGATAGAAGAAAGATGTATTATGGCTTATGAAGGTGTGCCAAATGAAACAAGAAAATCATTTTCGGATGGCAGCACTATATTTGAAAGAGTATTGCCGGGAGCAGAAAGAATGTATCCCGATACTGACTCTGCTCCAATCCCTCTTCCAGAGACATATCTAGACGAATTATCCAAGGATCTACCAAATCAGATAATCGATAATTACAAGCAAATGAAAAAATGGGGTATCCCTGAAGACTATTACACATACATATTGAGTAAAAATATTTTTGGATTGCTAAAAAAACTCATTACAGATCTCAAAATAAAACCAAATTATGCCGGCAAATTTATCGGGCAGATCTTGAAATACAACGAAGGTCATCTCAAGTTAAATGAAAAATTTAATTACAACCTCATATACAAATTATTTGATTTCCTTTTAAAAAATGGTATTGAAATTGAATTAGCAGAACGAATGCTTCCTGAATTGATGGCTCATCCTAGAATGGAATTTGAATCAATATTGTCCGTTATTAAATTTAAAAAAATAAAACCTAAACAAATACTTGAAAATATTTCATTCGTAAAAGACAAGTTCACTCTTTTAAAGGGTAAAAATAAAAATAAGGATTTTGTCAATTGGATAATGGGACAGCTTAGATATTCTGCCATTGGCAATATTCCTTTAAATGAATTGTATCAAGCTGTTATTAAAAACTAATTATCACAAATTAAAACAAATCAAATGAGTAACGATTTATTTCAAGGATATAAGGGAGATGCACTAAAAGTATTAAAAAAATATAACGTGAGAGTGTGGGGGCAAACTGACATAAAGACCAAAAGAGGTGATTTTACCGGTACGGTATTGCCAAGATCTGAAAACGATGATGACCAACACATAGTCCTAAAAATACCTACAGGATACAACATCGGAGTAGATGTAAAGACCATTATTGATATGATGGAAACAGGATACAAAAAAGCTAATTACAAGATACCTGAAAAAGAATTTCCTATAACTCCGGGATTACCAAAAGTAAAACTGCTTGGTACCGGTGGTACAATCGCTTCAAGACTTGATTATCGAACAGGTGCTGTAATACCTGCTTTTTCTCCGGGAGAATTGTATGGCGCAGTCCCTGAATTAGCTGATATATGCAATCTTGAAACTGAAAAAGTATTTGCTGTCTTTAGCGAGAATATGGGGCCAAAACAATATATCGCTTTGGCAAAAACAATCGGTAAAGAAATAGAAAAAGGCGTTGATGGAATTGTGATTGGGCACGGTACTGACACACTGCAACACACAGCAGCTGTACTTACATTTATGGTACAAAACCCTCCCGTACCGATAGTATTAGTAGGCTCACAACGCTCTTCGGACAGACCAAGTTCAGATGCTGCTCTCAATCTAATGCATGCAATGTATGCCGCCGGCAATTCTAAAATAGCAGAAGTGATGGTATGTATGTTTGGCCCTACGTCAGATGAGTATGGATTATTGCACCGAGGCACAAGAGTAAGAAAAATGCATTCATCTTACCGGTCTACGTTTAGGACTATCGGAGATGTACCTTTGGCAAGAGTGACAAGAAAAGCAGTTACTCCTATCAAACAAGATTTTAAACCAAGAAGAGAAGATCGAAATGTGGAGGTATACCCATATTTCAATGACAGAGTCACTATGATATATTATTATCCCGGCATGAAGCCTGATATTATTGACAATGCTGTAGACTCAGGTTATGAAGGCATCGTATTTGTCGGTACAGGATTGGGACACGTCAATATGGATTTATTTCCTGCAATAAAAAGAGCACAGGAAAAAGGCGTATTTATGTATATGACAGTACAAACTATATGGGGATATGTGCATATGTTTGTATATGACACAGGACGGGATTTGATGTCTAGAGGAGTGGTACCAGCATGGAATATGTTGCCGGAAACCGCTTGGATAAAACTTAGTTGGGTTTTGGGGCAAACAAAAGATCCTAAGAAAGTAAAAGAGATGATGGAAACCAATATCAATGACGAATGGACTGAAAGAGAGCCATACAACGGATACTTGGTATATCAAGGAGGAGCTCCGGAGGTAGAGCGATTTATCAGGGAAGTACATAAATAATATATACCCATCATCAATAACAGAGCATATAAGGTTTTATATCTAATTTTTAATATTTTGTGATAATTTAATGAACTGTCGATAGGCTATAATGAAAAAAATGGAGAAAATATCAACAAAAATAATTAATGAATTTAAAAACCGGAAATTAAGTAATGTTTTTAATTTTTCAGAAATAAAATTAGCAAATGATATATTGTCTGAAATTAATTCAGGCATAGTCAAAAGACTTGAAACAGGAAACTATGATCCTAGTCATAAAATTTATTTATTGGTTCAAAATTTATTATCTTATTTTGCGGAAGATATTTCAATACTTGACGATTTTGAAGAATATTATGATACTGTTGAAGAAATAGATGCTGAATATATGCCATCATTTCCACCAATGAGCCCATTGACAAATTCATATATTACCTTATGGTGTTTTTGTGATTTTAGATTTGGCAAAACAAAAGAAACTATATCTACAATTTTTTATGATTTAGGGAAAAAATACAATTTCGATAAAAGTGTAATGGATGCAATTAATAATTTCAATTCCTCATATATGGGATTTTATAAACATATTGGATTTGATAATGATCTTATTATTTTAAAGGAAATTGTTTCGGATATAGAATATAAATGTATATGCCCCGCTGGGTATGTAGGGAGAAAAGGTGAGATTTGGTATGTTAGAATTATTCCAAACTTAGATGAAGTTTATAACTATCACATAATTTTTACTACGCCTTATATAATATTAAATTATTCGGAAAAAGATTGGAAAAAATTCTTTCAAAGACAAATTGGGAATTCCGGTAATTTAAAAATATATCATTTCTTAAAATATCATCCCGACATTAAATATTGGCATAATTATATTTTTGAAGGATATGTAAATTATAATGAAAATTGCATATTCCTAACGGGAATACCTGATATTAAGGGGAGTAAACCATTTGAAATAGAGAATTTATAATTAATATCTGCTCCGGACACAACGCCTGATTTGATATATTCCAGTCTTTCTGATCGTAGATTATTGAGAAGGAGAATGTCTCCAAGTTGTGATTTTTATAATGTGTCGATATCGTGAATTTGGGCTCATAAGGCATATCTTGGTTTGGGCTTCAAAGATAAGTCCGCAAACAAATTTTGTTTGTATTTATAATGTGCAGTAATAGCAACCATCGCTGCATTGTCCGTGCAATATTCAAATTTTGGTATGTAAGTATTCCATCCCAATTCTTTACCCTTAGACACAAGTGCTTTTCTCAACCCTGTATTGGCGGAAACTCCCCCCGCTATTGCGACTTCATTTATGCCTGCATGCTTTGAAGCTTTTACTAATTTATTTATCAAAATAGATACTATTCTATCTTGTACAGATGCGCAGATATCATAGATATTTTCTTTTACAAAATCCGGATTATCTTTTTTATTTCTTTGCACAAAATACAATATCGCTGTTTTTAACCCACTAAAACTAAAATCCAAGCCCTTTACTTTTGGTTCTGGAAACTCATAAACGACTTTGCCCATTGCAGAATACTTATCTATAATAGGTCCTGCTGGATAGTCAAGCCCCAAAAGCTTTCCGGTCTTATCAAAAGCCTCTCCGGCAGCATCGTCCAATGTCCTACCAATCACTTCTATATCATTGTAATCATGCATAATACTAATCTGCGTATGCCCGCCTGACACAGTCATGGCGAGCAAAGGAAATTTTGGTTTTGGCTCATCTATAAACAATGCCATGGCATGTGCCTGGTGGTGGTTTATTTCAATCAAAGGTATATCCAATGTCAAAGAGAGTGTTTTAGCAAATGTGACCCCGACTATCAAGCTACCCATTAATCCAGGTCCACTTACAACAGCTATTGCATCAAGTTCTTTTTTATCAATTCCTGCATTCCTCAGCGCAGTATCTATTGTAGGTACTATATTTATCTGATGTTCCCTTGAAGCGACTTCTGGCACTACTCCACCATATAGGCTATGAACTGATTGATTCGCAACGATATTGCTTTTGATTTCACCGTTTACTATTACAGATGCAGCTGTATCATCACATGAAGATTCTATCGCTAAAATGTTTATTGACATAACATTGCTTTACATTGCCAATACGGATAGCATATCTACCATTCCTTGGTCCAGTTCCTTTCTTTTGAATATAGCATCATCAAAATTGACCCTGTGCAGTTTGCCGTGCACGATCCCAAGAGCTTTATTTTCAATTCCATTTACCAAAGCATTTACCGCTTCATATCCGAGTCTACTTGCCAGCACTCTATCCGCTGCAGAAGGTGAGCCACCTCTTTGCAAATGACCAATAGTCGTCACACGAGTCTCGTAATTTTTCAACTTATCATGCACTAATGCGGCAAGGGTATGGGCATCTCCATTTTTGTTACCCTCTGCAACCACAACAATATTAAAAAGTTTTTTCCTTATAGCTGCTTTTTTAAGCATTGATAATAATTCGTCAATCCCCCAATCCGTTTCAGGCAGAAAAGTGCCGGCAGCTCCTGATGCTATACCGGTTTCCAAAGCAATAAAGCCGGCGTGCCTACCCATTACTTCAACAAAAAACAATCTATTGTGCGAACTGGCAGTATCCCTGATTTTATCAATTGCTTCAACAGCAGTATTAATCGAAGTATCAAATCCAATAGTAAAATCCGTACCAAAGATATCATTATCAATTGTTCCCGGCAACCCGATAAATGGTATATTGTATTCTTTAGAGAAAAACTTAGCCCCTGTATATGTTCCATTGCCTCCTATCACTATTACTGCATCTATATCATATGCAACGATACTATCATACGCCCTTTTTCGACCTTCTTTTGTCCTAAACTCCTCACAACGGGCAGTTTTCAGAATAGTACCACCCCTCAAAATAGTATTTGCCACATCTTTGTTTTCAAGACGTTTAAAATTTCCTTCGATTAACCCTTTGTATCCTTCCATGACACCGTATACGTGCAAGTCCAAATGCGATGCTGTCCTTACTACTGCTCTTATTGCAGCATTCATTCCCGGAGCATCTCCTCCTGATGTCAAAACCGCTATTCTCTTAATATTACTATCCATAAAACTATCTTTTAAAAATTAATTACTTTCTTTTGTGACTAAAAGGGCAACCCTTCCATAAATCTGTTGATAAAATAAGGTACGATATCAGGATATACTGCAATGGTGTAGACAAGACCAAAAATCGCACCATAAAAATGGGCTGAATGATCAACGTTATCTCGTGAATTTTTTGATGCCCATTGGGAATAAATCAAATATAAAACAGCAGCTACAACCGTATAAATAGGTAAAATCGCATACAAATAAACCTTCGACCAAGGATTGGCCAAAACATATGAAAACAAAATAGCTGATACAGCTCCTGACAAGCCTATACTTCCATAATAAGCATCATTTTTGTACTGAATAGTACTGTGAATATTTCCCGCTATTATGGAGAGTAAAACTAAAAGTGCATACAAAAACCCTCCTAGTACTCTACCATAAGCTGAATAAAAAATGAAGTTTTCAACAAAATCCCCAAACTGCCAAAACACAAACAGATTTATAAGCAAATGAGTCCAACTACCGTGTAAAAACCCGCTTGTCAATAATCGGTAATACTCTTTGTTATGAACCACTAGATATGGCGAATGCTTATATCTTTCGAAAAAGTTTCTATCATTGAATCCTTGCATCGATACTAAAAAGACCAATATTGCTATTATTTTCGTAATCATATCCTATATATTATGGTA
>Ga0256833_1003042_pt1 | contig 11585 bp, 8 predicted proteins | sample 356284metaG_FD_190535 | JGI IMG/M metagenome (GOLD analysis project Ga0256833, IMG submission 190535) | Hydrothermal vent microbial communities from Mid Atlantic Ridge, Atlantic Ocean - 356-284 | ecosystem: Environmental > Aquatic > Marine > Hydrothermal vents | place: Atlantic Ocean: Mid...
TTTATTCATTTGCATCTTCCTTTTCTTCTCTTATTATATCAGGTTGACACAGAATTTTGAACAGTCCCTTAATTTTTATCTCTACCCCTTCACCCCTCTACACCTATACTCCCTTGATATTATATTTGATTTTAATTTTAGATTGCTACTTAGAAAAAGTATATACTCCTTCAAGCTTAAACTATCTCCAAATTAAATAAGTTAATGCAAATGCTACTGCACTACTTATAATAAAAATTGAACCAAACATTAGTGATGAAAAAACTTTAACAAGTAAATCTTTCTTCCACTTAAATAGTATAATATATGCAGAACCAATAAAGGCACTAAGTGCAATATATGAAATTATTTCTGGTAATTTTAAATTGTGTTCTATAAAACTAAACTTAGCTATTAAAATAGTATAAATAAATACTGAAACAAAAAAATACCCTGCATATTTTAAAGTTTGATACTCTTCAAAACATACAAAAAATTTATTTACATCAATTTGAATACATCTCTCTTTTAACTTTTTTCTATTTTTAAGAGATTTCTCTTCACATAGAAAAAAGATAATCAAACTATATGCCAACCCAAGTAAAACAAATGGTAATCATAGCTTTCTACACAAAATTAATAAAGAATATTTTACCATTTTATGGTAATAAACTGGATATGAGACTTTAGTCTCATCTAAAAGTCTATCTACATTTACAAGATAATTATCTATATTAGGGTTTAATTTTTCATAACTTTAGGTAAACCTAAAGGCTTACATCCAATAACATTTCAATAAATGGCTATATTTAAATTGAAGATGTGTAGAAAGCTATGATGGTAATATAATTTTCATTTTGACTCCTTTATGATATAATTATTTATTATATCATAAAATAATATATTTTTAATACAAAGCAAAAAATATATCATAAAATAATCTTAAGTTATATAAAGTATAATTACAACTTAATAATTTAAGGAGATAAAAAAATGAAAAAAAAACTAATAACTTCTATAATTGCAACATCTGTAATAGTTATAGCATCTGAATCTAATACTACAAATCTATCTATACCACCAATTGCTAAAGAAGGTATAAGTTATATTAAGATGCTTGGTAAAGAGTTGAAGATAAATATGAAAAAGCATATGATGGCAGATAAAAGTGGTGTTGAAGCAGCTGGTTTTTGTGCTACAAAAGCTGAAGATATTGCAAAAGAGGTTTCTAAAAAGTTTCCAAAAGGTGTAAGAGTTTATAGAACATCTCTAAAGTATAGAAATGAAGCCAATAAACCAGATGAGAAAGATAAAGAAGTTTTAGAGAATTTACAAAAAACTATTGAAAATAAAACTTTTAAGAAAAAACCAATAGTTGTAAAATTAGATAATAATAAAACCAGAGTATATGTTCCATTGCTAGTAGAAAAAGTTTGTCTTAAGTGTCATGGAAATGTTGAGAGTATGAATCCAAAAGTTAAAGAGATTATATCAACTAAATATCCACACGATAAAGCAACAGGTTTTAAAGAGGGAGATTTAAGAGGTGTAATTGTAGCTGAAGTTCCTACAAAATAATTCTAATTTTAGCCCTCTTTGGGCTACTTATGATATACTTTTAAAAAAAAGTATATACTCTTGAATAAATTAGATACACTAAATAGATATTTTGGATTTAACACTTTTAGAAAAAATCAAGAAGATGCAGTAGATGCCATCTTAAATGGTCAAGATCTATTAATGATTCTACCAACAGGTGGTGGAAAATCTCTTTGTTATCAATTACCTACTCTACTTTTAAATGGTGTTACAGTAGTTATATCACCCTTAATTGCACTTATGCACGATCAAGTTACAGCACTTAATGCAAAGGGTATTAGTGCTAGAATGATTAGCTCTATGCAAACTTTAAATGAGATTAAAGAGGTAGAAAATAGCTTAAGAGATGGTTTCATAAAGATGTTATATATAGCTCCAGAAAGGCTTACAAATAGTTACTTTTTATCACTATTACACTCTATTAAAATAAATTATTTTGTAATAGACGAAGCCCATTGCCTATCTGAATGGGGTCATGAGTTTAGAGAGGATTATAGAAAATTATCTTTACTTAAAAAGCAGTTTCCAAATACTCAAATTGCTGCATTTACGGCAACTGCTACAAAAGAGGTTGAGCAAGATATAATAAATAATTTAAATTTAAGTAATCCATTAATTATTAGAGCACCACTTTTTAGAGATAACTTAACAATAAATATAGAGTATAGAATAAAAGATGGTAAAAAGCAATTAGTAGAGTTTTTAAAACAATTTAAAGGTGAATCTGGGATTGTATATACTCAATCTAGGCGTTCAACTATGAGTATTGCTAAATATTTAGAGACAAAAGGTTTTAAAGCAAAAGCATATCACGCAGCTCTTGATACTAAGGATAAAAATTTAGCATATACTCAATTTGTAGATGATGAAATAGAGATAATAGTAGCTACAATTGCATTTGGTATGGGTATAGATAAATCTAATATTAGATTTGTAGTTCACCTTAATTTACCCAAAAGTGTAGAAAACTATTATCAAGAGATGGGAAGAGCTGGAAGAGATGGATTGCCATCTACAACTTTACTACTATATGGAATGCAAGATATTATAACTCAAAAACGATTTATCGAAGAGTTACCTCAAAGTCACTATAAAGAGTATGCAATTACTAAATTAAATAATTTTATTCGTTTAGTAAAATCACAAGAGTGTCGCCATAGTGCAATAGCTAAATATTTTGGTGATAAAATAGAACCTTGTGGTAATTTATGTGATAATTGTTTAAATAAAGATAGAGTTCAAGTAGATATTACAAAAGAAGCACAAATGTTTTTATCTACAATTTATAGAACTAATCAAAACTTTGGTTTACACTATATAGTTAATATCTTAAATGGTAGTAAAGATAAAAAAATTTTGCAAAATGGGCATGATAAATTAAGTGTTTACGGTATTGGTAAACACTTTACAAAAGAGCAGTGGTTAAGCATAGCAGATAGATTAATAGAGATAGAAGCTATTGTTATAGGTGAATTTAAAGTATATAAAATTACTAATATAGGTCTTTTAATTTTAAAAGGAGAAAAAGAGCTAAAAATAGATGAAAAAAGATTAATTATTAAAAAAGTAAAACCAAAAAAAGAGATAATAGATATATCTAATTTTAACCAAGAAATTTTTGAAAACTTAAGAGCCTTAAGACGCACAATATCCCAAAGGGAAGGAGTTCCACCATATATTGTATTTTCAGATAAAACTTTAAAAGAGCTAAGTTTAACTATCCCAAAAAACAAAGAGCAAATGTTAAATATAAATGGAATAGGTGAAGTTAAATTTGAAAAATATGGCAAAGAGTTTTTAGAGTTACTCAAACAATTTTAAATATTTTCTACTCTCAATCTTAATAAGATGATGTCACTTTATATAAACCTTTTCTCCTATACCCCTATACTCCTTTGATATTTATTGGTATTTAATTTTTATGCTATCTTATCTATTAAGCCAATAAATTAAAGATGAAATATTTTTTATACCAAAATATAAGTGATTTTTATTATATTTACTTCCAAAGCGTCGAACATAAGTTAATCTAAAAATATCATTATAATCTATAAATAAATTAGCTCCAAAAGCATTTCTTCTATCCCAAAAACTTCCCTTTTCTAAATTACCAAAAACACTTGCTCCAGCTCCTAAATAGAAAGATTTTTTATAATTAATAAATGGGTCAATATCTAATCTTAAATGGTTATTTACATGAGTTCCATAATTATAACTCAATTTTATTTGAAGTCCATCTAAAAAACCTACATTCTCATACCAATAAGCACTCCAGCCAAATGAACCTCCACCATTTATATTATCAAAAGCAAATTCTGTAGGTAATAATTTTATATATTTTGCATAATCTTTATTAATATCTGGAATAAATATAGGTTGTATTTTAAAACCTCTCTTTTTATTTAAATATCCCATACTTAACCAACCAGCAAAATCTACAGCCTTAGCTATATGAATATAATTATCATCAAATTTTGCTTTTTTATTCTCTATTAACGAAATTCTATTTATAAAAGTTTGTGCAGCTTCTTTATACCAATCATTAGGATTTGCTTTTGCATAAAATAAAAAGGAGTCTTCACTAACCTTCATATCTGTTATATCTAGGCTCTTTAAAAACTTTTTAAATTCACTCATTGAGTATCTATTTTTTTCTGAAACTCTCCATGAAAATGCATTATATATCGCAGCAAAACGGTTATTACTATTTTTAGGTTTTTCTCCACAAAATTCAGCCTTTAACAACATATTATATACAAAAGAGGCATCTTTGCTATTATCTATTTTAAGTATATTTTTATATCTTTCCATCTGTTTTGGTAAACTCTTCTCTTTAGTGAAACCTCTTTTTATTGATTCTTGAGATATACGATAAATTGCATCATAAACACCCACATAATAATCATACTCTCTAAAATTTTTATCTAAAAATGCTCCAAATGCCCACATAAAATTACCAGTTATTGGATGAAATCTAGAAGATAATATTAAGTGTCTTTGTGGATTAAATCTAAAATATCTATCTATTGTTTCATAAAGACGCATAGACCGAAATATAGAAGTAGATTTAAGTAGTGGTAATAAATTAGTTCCTAAAAATCCTATAGATAACTCATCATCATTTTTATTATTACCTTTATAGCTTGTTATTGGACTTAAATTCTCACAAGAACCATTACAATGCAAAAATGATTTAATGCTACTATCTTTACATATTTTTTTATTAACTCTTAAAGTATCAGGGTCTATAAAAATAAAATTATCTACATCTGGACTAAGTGCAATTGCTAAATCAAGAGGTATATTATTATAAACTCCTCCATCTAAAAAGTAACCACTACCTCTTTTCCCTCTATATTTATAATCTAACTTAACTTGCTCAAATGCACCAGGAAAAGCTGAAGATGCAAAAAGAATAGGAACTATTTTACTATTATCTTTATCTAATCCAACAATCTCTAAAGTATGTAAAAAATGCTCTTTGCTATTATTTAATTCTCTATTTTTTACTCTTAATTTACCATTTTGTTCATAAACAGTAATAGGAATAGAAAAACTTTGGTTTTTTATTGTAATACCTTGAAAACTCTCTTCAACAGGATTTGCTTTTGTAACCATAACTCCTAAAGGAATTTTACAATTTTTTTCAAAAATATCTCTATTCATATGTTGCAAAATCTTCTTGGCTTTATCAATTAATGGTTTTCTAGTAAAAAGAGTGCTACTATTATTAGGGTCATAACCTTGAATAACTAAATCTTTTATATCAATATTTGTCCATGTTTCATAAAATAGATTATCATCTACCATATTATGTAAACTATTACTCTCTTTTTGACACCAATATATAGTACTAATCAAAGCATTAATAGAACCAGCAGATGCTCCAGATACAGATTTTAAATTTGGATGAAGATACTTACTATGTTTATTAAAATATTTCAAAAGACGAATTACTGCCCAATTATATCCAGCTTCATAAGCTCCAAGACTTACACCCCCACTAATAACCATAGATGTATTAATACTTTTAATATCTGCTTTTAAAATATTTAAAACTATTAATAACACTAAAAATATCTTCATATCCATTCCCTCTCTTTAAGTCAATGCCAATGAAATAAGCTTTATTTCATTGCCTAAAGCTTAAAGCTTTTTTTCGAAACCTCAAACTTGCTCACAGATAGGACATTCTAAGTCATTTAAACTTTGCTATGAAAACAAATTCTCATTTGGAAAAACAAGCAAAATCATTGTAATTTTTGTTATTTCATTGGTATTAGACTTTAGTCCCATTTTTTGATTCATTGCAAAGTAAACATTTAATATTTAACTTAAAAGTTCTAGGAAAAAGCTTTGTGCTTTTAGCTTTAAGCAAAAAATATAACATTTATATTACTTCATTAGCATTGCTTTTACTATCTACACAACTTAAGATTATGCCATATTTTTTAGAATATAGATATAAATCTTGCAACTTATAATATAAAAAAGAGGAAATAGTCCATAAACTCAGGTTAATAAATTATAAAACTACTATAACCAACTACACTACTTTTATCATTTGTAGCATCATAACTTGTTCTATAATCTAATAATTTAATATCTAAATTATGCTCTTTTGCATATTTTGTTATAGCTTTAACCCCAATTATTCCACATGCTTCACATCCATAAAAAGCATTTAAATCTTTAGATACTACTGCTTTTATACAAATAGAATCTAAACTATTTGCCTTTTGTAAATTATAAAAATGGCTTAAATCTGTGCTAATTACTACAAAGTTATCTTCATCTTTTAAGATATACTCTATAACTTTTTCTAAATCTTTATAATTTATATCTCCATATACAATCTCTACAACCTCAACATCTCCTAAGTAGTGCTTTATAAATGGTATTTGTGTCTCTGTTGAGTGTTCATGATGAGCTTCATCCATAAATGTTAAATAATTAAAATTATCTATTAATTTTTTTGCATAACTTTTATCTATTTTTAAATTACCACATGGAGTTTCATACACCTCTTGTAAAGATACACTAGCACCCTTTAAATAGACTCTATGTGATGGACCAACTACTACAACTCTTTTAATTGAATTTTTATCAATACTTCTATATGCCATATTGGCAGTAAAGCCACTATAAATATACCCTGCATGTGGACTAATTATAGCTTTTGCTTTAAATTGCTCTATTTTTATATTGTGTAAATCTAAAATATGATTAAATTTATCTATAAACTCTTCTATTTTATTACAAGTAGCTGGGTAAAAGCTACCTGCCACACTTGCTACTCTTTTCATTTAAAAACTCCTTCTAATACTCTATTACAATTTTTACACCTATTGCCATCTAAGCCTACAACTTCACTATTAAATCCACTTCGTTTAATTAAAACTTCTGAGCAATTTGGACATTTTGTATCATTATCAAAACCAACATTTCCAAAATAGATAAACTCTAATCCCTCTTCTTTTCCAATTTCATAAGCTCTTAACAACATATCAGCTGAAGTTCTAGGTAAATTTGTCTGTTTATAATCTGGATGAAATGCACTTATATGCCAAGGTATATATCTATTAACAGAAGCAATAAATTTTGCAATCTCTCTAAGTTCACTATTAGAATCATTTTTAGTTGGCACAATTAAAGTTGTTACCTCAACCCATACGCCAAGTTCATATATATCTTTTATATTTCTTAAAACTGTATCTAAATTACCACCCAACTCTTTTTTATAATAACTTTTATTAAAACTCTTTAAATCGATATTTGCAGCATCTATTACACCTTTGAAATCTGCTACTACCTCTTTAGATTCAAATCCATTTGTTACAAAAACACTCTTAATATCACTTTTTTTCGCTAAAAGTGCTACATCTTTTGCAAATGGATAAAAAATTGTTGGTTCATTATATGTATAAGCTATAGATTTACATCCATATCCTTTAGCGAGAGAAACTAACTGTGCAACAGATACATCTTTAGAGTTAGTCTCTATAATCTTCTCTTGTGATATATTCCAATTTTGACAAAATGGACATTTAAAATTACACCCAACAGTCCCAAAAGATAGTGCACTACTAGATGGTAAAAAGTGATATAATGGCTTCTTCTCTATTGGGTCAATATTTAAAGCTGCAATTTTGCCATATACTAAGTTTTTTAATTTACCATACTCATTTTTATTAACTCCACAAATACCAATTTGTCCCTCTTTTAACTGACAATAGTGGTCACATAGTAAACATATAATTCTATCACTCCCCTCTTTTTTTTTATAAAATTGCATCATTCATCCTTTATCTTTTCTACTTGATAAACTTCTATTCTAGGATGATAATCCAAACAGTTACTAATAAGACCAGCTTTTTGACAAAGATGAGAAAAAAAGAGTTCAAATGTTGGTAATTGCTCCCAAACTTGTGGTAAAAAAGTTGCTCTATAACCTTTAATAGATAAAACTACACCATCCACCCCTACTCTAATTTTTCGTTTTAAATCTTTTATATCACTATATTTTAGCTCTTTTGGTTGTGTAAGTAGAGATATTTCTATATCTAATTTAGAGTTTTCATACTCCTCTTTTGTTAAAGGTGGAAATCTTGGGTCTTTAAAAGCTGCAGATTTAGCATTCTCTATTAAATCATCTATTAAACTTCTATATGCTACTAAAGAACCAATACATCCTCTTAAAGAACCTCTCTCATTAATTGTAACAAAAGTTGCCCTCTTCTCTTGCAAAGATGGATAATTTTTTATATAATAATCTCTATCTAATCTAGAGCCATACAACTCCTCTTCAATAGCCTCTTTTGCAATTTTCAATAAAATTTTATTATTCATCTTTAACCTCCTATCTATATATTATAATAGATTATGAAGGTAAAAAGATGCTATCTAAGTAACATTCTACAAAAATCAATAAATTTTATCGCTAAAAGCCAAAGGCACAAAGCATAAAGCTTTTTTTCGTAAGTAGTAACCTAAAATTAAAATATAATATCAAGGGAGTAGAGATGGTAAATTGATAATATGTTGTTACTTTCTCTACACCTCTTCTCCTATACCCCTCTACTCCTTTGAAAGTTATTATTGTTTAATTTTTACTAGTTACTTATCCAAGTATCTTCTTTACAAGCTCATTAACAACTTTTGGATTTGCCTTGCCTTCTGTTGCCTTTAATACTTGTCCAATAAAGAATCCAAACAGTTTTTTATTTCCTGCTCTATATTGCTCTACCTTATTTTGATTTCTACTAATTACCTCATCTATAATTTTCTCAATTATTTTTGGGTCACTTATTTGTTCTAACCCCTCCTCTTTTACTATTATCTCAGGTTCTTTGCCACTATTTGCCATAATCTCAAAAACCTCTTTTGCTATCTTAGATGAAATTATTTCGCTATCAATCATTTTTGCTAAAATAGCTATATTTTGAGGTTTAAATTTTAATTGTTCTATGCTTTTATCTTTTAACTCTCTTACAACTTCATTTGCAACAATATTAGCAATTGTAATAGCACTGCTATACTCATACAAAGCTTTATTAAAAAACTCAAATAGATTTTTATCTCTTGCCAAAATATTTGCTAACTGACTATTTATGCCATATCTCTTTATTAAATCATCAAATATCTTTTGTTCATTCTCATTAAGCTTTGCCATCTCTCCACTTTTATCTGGCTTTTTAAGCTCTACTTTAGAACTCTTTTTAGGAGTTGTCTGTTTGTTCTTTTTAGCCCAAGAGTCTTTTAAGCTTACTATTTTATTAAATACTGGAGACTCTTTAGTATAATCTATTGGCTCTTTATAAAAATATCCTTCTCTTTCAAACTGAAATCTCTCCTCATTACTATCAATAACAAATGGCTCAACCAAAGCATCTTTAATCACTTTTAGTGAATTTGGATTTAAATCTTCCACTCCTTTTGGCATCTCTTCTTTAAACAATCTATCATACACCCTAATTTCAGCTTTTTTTGCACTACTCTCCTCTACCCACTGAATTGCACTTTTTACTTTAACTCCACTCTTATCTTCTCCACTTTTAGAATCTGGATAATACTTTACCTTTAACTCTATAATATTACCATTTTCATTTCTAATTGCCTCTTCATACTCAATTATATAAGCATATTTTAATCTAACAGGCTGAGTTGGAGTAAGTCTAAAATAACCCTTAGGTGGATTTTCACTAAAATCTGCTCTATCAATATATATATTTTTAGAAAACTTTAACTCTCTACTCCCCTCTTTTGCAATATCTGCAGGATATAAAGAGGCATTAATAGTTTCAAACTCCTTATCATAGTTTGTAATGGTAACTTTAAGTGGGTCTAAAACAGCCATAACTCTTGGAGCTTTTTGGTTTAAATCGTCTCTAATTGAGTACTCAAGCTGAGCTACATCTACAATTGAATTTGATTTTGATACTCCAATCTCTTCACAAAAATTTATAATTGACTCAGGTGTATAACCTCTTCTTTTATATCCAGCAATTGTAGGAAGCCTTGGGTCATCCCAACCACTTACGAATCCACCTTCTACAAGCTCTAAAAGCTTTCTTTTACTCATAACAGTATAATTAATATTTAATCTTGCAAACTCATACTGATATGGTCTTGGTGGCTCAAGATTTAGAGTATCAATTAACCAATCATAAATTTCTCTATTATTCTCAAACTCAAGTGTGCAAAATGAGTGAGTAATACCTTCTATATAATCAGATAATGGATGAGCAAAGTCATACATAGGATAAATAGACCATTTAGAACCCGTTCTGTAGTGATTTGAGTGTTGCCTTATTCTATAAAGTAGTGGGTCTCTCATCTTCATATTTGGTGAACTCATATCAATTTTTGCCCTTAAGATATGCTCTCCATCTTTAAACTCACCCCTTCTCATTCTCTCAAATAGTTCTAAATTCTCTTCTACACTTCTATTAGCATATTTGCTTCTTTTTCCAGGCTCTGTAATTGTGCCACGATACTCTCTCATCTCATCTTCACTTATACTATCTACATAAGCTTTGCCCATTTTGATTAATTCAATTGCATAGTTATATAGCTTTTCAAAATAGTCAGATGTAAACCTAATATCCCCACTCCACTCAAATCCTAACCACTCAACAGCATCTTTTAAAGCCTCAACATACTTCATATCTTCAGTATCAGGATTTGTATCATCCATTCTTAAATTGCATTTTCCATTATAATCTTTTGCAATTCCAAAATTTAAAACAATAGACTTTGCATGACCAATATGAGGGAATCCATTAGGCTCAGGTGGAAATCTTGTAACTACCTCTTTATATTTCCCACTTTTTAAATCATCTTCTACTATTTTTCTTAAAAAGTTCTTTTTTTTCTCCATAATAATATAACCTTTATGCCAATTAATATAAAATTATACTAAAATCTATCTTTAATGGTGGTAGGTATAAAATAAGTAGTAACCTAAAATTAAAATCGAATATAATATCAAGGAATATAGGTGTAGAGGTGTAAAGAAGTAGAGACAACAAATTGATAATATGATGTTATTTTCTATACACCTTTTCTTCTCTAGCTCTGCACTCCTTTGAAAGTTATTTTTGTTTAATTTTTACTAGTTACTTATATATAAATTTTAGGAATAAATATGGTCACAGCTTCAATAGATTTTGGCACAACAAACTCTGTTGCCACAATTACTAAAAATCAAAAAATTACTACAATAAAGTTAGGTAAAAATAGTAACTATACTCCAACAGTACTATTTTACAATTTTGATGATTATAAATTTTATATAGGTGATGATGCAATTAAACATCTTGAAGAGGGAGAGTTTGGTAGATACTTTGTATCTTTAAAATCATTTTTAGGCAGTAAAGAGAATATAAAAACCTACCTTGGTAGAAAAGAGTATTCATTAGAGGATTTAATAGCTATTATTTTAAAAGAGTTTAAAAGTAAAATAGATAAAGTAGCAAACCAAAATGTAGTAAAATTAACTCTTGGCA
>Ga0256833_1003043_pt1 | contig 11585 bp, 9 predicted proteins | sample 356284metaG_FD_190535 | JGI IMG/M metagenome (GOLD analysis project Ga0256833, IMG submission 190535) | Hydrothermal vent microbial communities from Mid Atlantic Ridge, Atlantic Ocean - 356-284 | ecosystem: Environmental > Aquatic > Marine > Hydrothermal vents | place: Atlantic Ocean: Mid...
AGTGACATCCGTTTCGAGAAAGATACCCTGCCGAATGACATAGTTCTCTTGCAACGGGGCCGGCTTTTCGGCGAAGGCGGCGACCTGGAGGTGCAGCGGGATGGCGAGGAATTCGCCTGGCGCTTTGTCGGTCCGTCAGGTGTACGCCCGCCAGCAGGCTATGACAATGAGAAAAACAATTTTTGGCATCGGCATCCTGATCTCGCCTTTCACCAATACGAGCAGAAGGCGCTGTTGTGGGGAGAGGGGCAGGGGGAACAATGGTTTGACAACCGCGTTGCCGGTGCTGAATTAGTCTATCCAGAGATCACCGGCCAACGTGTCCAACTTCATTACAAGGTTTTCAGCCGTGCCGGACGGGTGCAATTCGTCTGGTACACCGGCTTGAGTGAGTGGAAGGAGGACGCTCATGTCTAAAGGCGTGATCGTAAAAGTCAATAAAGGCTATACCGGTATTATCCGTGGCGAAGATGGACGCGAATATCGTTTCAACCGTAAAGGGATTGTTCAAGGAGAGAAAACGAAAATTGTTCGTGGGCGCGTAGTCGAATTTGCGCCTGAAGGACAAAAGGCTGTACAAATTCGCCTACTCGACGAAATGCAAGAGGTTACGTCTTCGAAAGCCAAATCCTCCGGGCAGCGAAAGCGCCCAATTGCGCGGAGAGGCTCTGTGCGCCAACCAGAGACAAGCGGCTACCGTTTCTTGAACCCTTACAATTTTGTGCGTTTCCTTAACACGCCACGTCCTGAGGGACATGTCCTTGGCAACTGTCCACCCCCACCTCACGACCGCTATGTGGGTTTGACTGGACGTATCACATGTCAAGTGGAAGCGGTTACGCCGCTGTTTATCTCGGATTCCCATGCTATTCAGGAAGAGATTATCCTCGACGAAAACGGTCGGGAGCGTACGCATTACACGTATCGCTTCTTCCAACTTGATGGGAAACCGGCCATTCCGGCCAGCAGTTTACGCGGGATGATTCGCTCCGTGTTCGAGGCGGTGACGAATTCGTGTTTTGCGGTACTCGATCAAAATCCGCTGAGCCATCGTTTCGACTCTAGACGTGCTCCCTGGCTCGTACCGGCTCGCGTAGAGAGACATGGAGACAGATGGCAATTGCGTCTCTTGACCGGTACGACTCCCTTGCAACTGGAATCGCCTGGCAAAAAGAGCCCGGATGGTAAACAATACGCTGCCTGGAACGCGAGTTACTGGCCGCTTAAGCCGAGTAAAACGTTGAGAGGTATCGGCCCAAGAGGTCGAAAGTTAAGTGGAAAGCAAAAACGTAACAGAGATCTCTTCATAAAGCGTACCCAGAATCACCACCGAAACCCTGACAATGTAACGCACGGAGAAGAATGTTATGCCCTTCTCAGACCCTTTCAACATCCACATCCGAAAATTCGGTTTTGGGATGTGGTCGAGATCAGACGTAACAAAGAGGACTTACCTAAACCAAACCGGGAGCGAGGAGAAAGGATTGAGAAGGGATGGCTATGTATCACTAACCAGAACATTGAACCTAAGCACAGCGAGCGCTTTTTCTTTCGAGCAAAAGATAACCGAACTGGCCCGGAGTTGATCGATTTACCCGAAAAAGTCCGAGAGGCATACGAGGCTTTAATAGGGGATTACCAAAAGCGACATCATGACGCCGTGGCCAGGCGACGTAACCCAGGGAAGCCTCTGAAAGACGAACCTGCCTTCAGTCGGTTCATTTATCGGCGAGAGGAGCGCACATTACAGGGGGGCGAGTTAGTATACGCATTTTTGGAAGGAACGGTTAATGCGCCTCGCGTCAAATTCATTGCTCCTGTTTCTGTACCACGGATAAGTTATGAACAAAGCATAGGGAATTTGCTACCTAACCATTTGCACAAGTGCCAAGACATCAAAAATCTGTGCCCCGCCTGTCGTACTTTTGGCTGGGTGCGGGAGAATGCTCCAGAGAATACGCAAGAACCCGTGGCTTATGCTGGCCGCGTCCGCTTCACCCATGGCACCTTACCCGATGGTGTTAGTCCGAGCGAATTGCCGGAAACAACGCTTGCCATCCTCTCCACTCCTAAACCCACAACGACACCGTTTTATCTGCTCGACAAGGATGGCCAGCCAGACCCCATGGTGACCTACGACACGGAGGGTGCGCGCCTGCGAGGGCGCAAGTTCTACCGCCATCAGGGCGAGGCGAAGGAATTGGAGTATCAACGCACCGAAAAGAGCGATCAAAACCGTACCGTGCGCGGCGTGCTAAAGCCCGGCGCGACCTTCACTTTTACCGTGGACTTTGAGAACCTGGCCCCTTTGGAACTGGGCGCGCTGCTCTATGCTCTGGAACTGGAAGAGGACATGTATCACCGCCTGGGCTATGCCAAGCCGTTGGGTTTTGGTTCGGTCAAAATAACCGTGGAGAAAGTGGAAATTGTTAACTGGCAAAAACGTCTGCAGTCCATCGAGGCAGGGACTGGCTGGAACAGTGTGAGTGAGCAACACTGGAAGCAATACAAAGCGAACTTTCTTCACGAAATGCGGCAGATATATGGAAGTGACTTTGACGAGGTGTTGGCCGACCTGCGAGCATTACTGGGGAATCCACCTGATTTACCGATTCACTACCCCCGCCCAACCAAACGGTTCGATCCGGACCATCCGCAGTTCGAGTGGTTTGTAGGCAACAAACGACGCATCGAAGATAAACGGCGAGGCAAGGGCAATTTACCTGAACCGGTAGCGTTACCTTTAGCCAAAGATGACAAGAGAGGATTGCCGCTGATGGACAAGAAAGGCAAAGAGGTTAAGTAATGCTCCTCCTCAACTTCGCCCACCCGCTTACCAAGGAACACCTGGCCCAAATTGAGCGCTTGACCGGCCAGAAGGTCGAGCGCGTCGTCGTCATCGACAGCCAGATTGATACCCAGCAACCCCTGGCCCCGCAAATTGCGGCCATGGCCGACGCGGCCGGGCTTTCGCCTGAGGAGTGGCAGACCGCGCCCATCCTCATCAACCCGCCCGCGCTCAACTTCAGCGCCGTGACCCTCATCGCGGAACTCCACGGCCGCATGGGCTACTTCCCGCCCTGTATCCGCATGCGGCCCGTGGTGGGACCGGATGGTCAGCGGGTGGTGCCGCCCCGCTTCGAGGTGGCGGAAATTCTCAACCTACAAGACGTGCGTGACAAAGCCCGCCAAACACGGACAAACTGAGGAGGCGATGCGATGAAAAGTTACCGAAAAGAACTCTGGTTCAACACCCCGACCCGTCGCGCGTTCATCAACATCACCCCTCAAGTTGAAGAATGCGTGCGGGAGAGCGGCGTCAAAGAAGGCCTGTGCCTTGTCAACGCGATGCACATCACCGCCTCTGTTTTTATCAACGATGACGAACCGGGACTACACCACGACTTTGAGCAATGGTTGGAAGAGTTGGCCCCCCACGAACCCATAAGCCGCTATCGCCACAATCTGACCGGGGAGGACAACGCGGATGCCCACCTCAAACGGCAAATCATGGGCCGCGAAGTCGTCGTCGCCATCACAAACGGTCAGCTCGACTTCGGCCCGTGGGAACAGATCTTCTACGGGGAATTCGACGGCCGACGCCCCAAACGAGTGTTGGTCAAAATTATTGGAGAATAACAAATCCCTCGCATACACTCCGCCATTCCCTGACTTCGAACTCACGTTTTCGAATGATGTCTGGAAACTGGAGTAGCAGATTGCAGTTGCCAAATCGCTTTTGGGAACTCAACCGATCTCCCCGCAGAGCGGCTTTACAAGTGCAGTCTCCGGTTTCCACATCTTGGGTACTTTAAAAGACCGCCCAACCTGAGAAATTTGGCAGCAAAATCAGCGAACGGTACATAAACGTTGCAGATCCTGCAACAGAGCACCTCTACAGTGGGAGCGAATCCTACATGTGGAGGTGCTCAAATGGCATTCTGGAAACGAAAACACACAGAACTGGAGGAAACCGTTCGTATTATCGAGGAGAATCCCGGTATTCGCCCTGCGGAACTGGCCAGACGTCTGGGCGTGTCACGATCCACTGTGACTCGACGTCTCCCTTCCTTGGAGGAGGCGGGATATCTCCTCTACGAAGATGAACAAGGGGGACTGTACCGCTACCATAAAGACTAACCCCTCACTAGGGAGTGGACGATCGCATCATCGTTGTCCACTCCCTCCCAATCACAGAAATTCGCCCGATTTTCCGTTCAAGTGTTGCGTAATTTGGGCGTTTCATATGGTATAGTGGAATCAAAACACGCCACGTGTGCAAACGAGGAAGGTCATGGAAAAGATCGAAGGAAAAGCCGCACGCCTGGAGCAAATGATACACATTCTGCTCGCCTATCCCGAAGGCCTCACGCGCGCGGATATAGCCCGTCGTCTTGGTGTCCATCGTTCCACCGTGGCTCGATACGTTCAATCCTTAGAACAAATGGGCGTTCCCATCTGGGAGGACGGACAGCGCATCGGCATCCTGCGAGATCAGTATCAGGTTAAAGTGAGTATGACCATGCATGAAGCCATGGCTGTGCACTTGGCGGCCCGACTTCTGGCCACCCGTATGGATGAACGCAATCCCCACGCAGCCAGCGCGCTGCGTAAACTCGGCCACGCGTTGCGTTTCCTCGCGCCCCTCATTAGCCGTCATCTCCTTCTCTCCGCAGAGGTGATGGAGGACCAGGCACGGCGCCAGGACCCTGTTTTCATCAATGTCCTGGAAACCCTCACCCGTGCCTGGTCCCAGGGGCGCAAAGTCAGAGTCTGGCATTGGCACGAGCAGAGCAATCGGGTGTACGAATACCTTCTTTCCCCCTATTTCCTGGAGCCCTACGCGGTGGGGCACACCGTTCACGTTATCGGATTCCGGGAACCGCCCGGTGCCGTCCGCACGTTGAAAGTGGAGCGTATCCGCCGAGCAGAAATTACCGGAGAGCCCTACGCTATTCCCGATGACTTCGATCCGCGAGATCTCTTGCGGGATGCCTGGGGCATCTGGTACACCGAAGGGGAACCTGTGGAAATCGTGCTTAAATTCCACCCTCGTGTTGCGCATCGGGTGAAGGAAACCCGCTGGCACCCTTCGGAACAGGTCACAGAACAGCCGGACGGTTCGCTTATCTGGCGTGCGAAAGTCGCCGAGCCTCAGGAAATGCTCCCTTGGATTCGCGGGTGGGGCGCGGATGTGGAGGTGCTGGCGCCGGAGGAGTTGCGCCTAAGTCTCATCCGAGAGATTAAGGCATTAGTTCGCAAGTACGGCATCTCTACCTCCATGCCTACGTCTACGGATGACCCTGAGTACGACCAAAAACGATTTCGCGAACTCTTCGGCACGGAGTGATCGGTATGAAATTCTACGAACTCTACCCGTATCAAGTCCAAGTAGCCCGACTCCTGCGGTCAGGAAAAAGTGTACTCCTCCAAGCGCCGACGGGTGCAGGCAAAACCCTGGCCGCGCTGTGGCCTTTCCTCGAAGCCTGGGACCGAGATGATCCCGAGGCCTTTCCCCGTCAGGCCATTTACAGCGCGCCTATGCGCGTGTTGGCTAATCAGTTTCAGGCCGAGACGCAACGTCTGATTCAATACCTGCGCACTCCTGTGCTACCTCGAATCACCATTCAGACAGGCGAACAGCCCTTGGATCCTGAATTTCAAGGAGACCTAATTTTTGCTACCTTGGACCAGACCTTGAGCAGCCTGCTGGGTGTACCCTACAGCCTATCTGTCAGTCGCACGAACGTAAATGTGGGAGCCGTCCTCGGTTCATATTTAGTGTTTGACGAGTTCCACCTGTTCCCCTACGAGGCCACCCTCACCTTACTCCAACTGCTACGTCAGATCGGACAGATTACCCCGTTCGTCCTGATGACAGCGACCTTCTCCGAAACCCTTTTGCAGCGTATGCAGAATATCCTAAACGCATCCGGGATCCCGGTGGAAACCCTCATTGTCTCACCGGAAGAGGCGAAAACTATTGCTACCCGGGGCGGGTTGCCACCGAAAGAACGGCGCTTTTTTGTAGAAGCCCATCCGCTTATGGACCCGGAAACGGGAGAACATCGAGCCGAACAGGTGCTCACGCGCCACAACCGACGTTCTCTCGTTGTTCTCAATACCGTAGAGCGAGCCCAAGCCTTCTACCAGTCTCTGTTAGAAGCGGGTGCCCGGCCAGTACCGTTGACATCACTCATTAGCGAAGAAGAATACGCTCAATCTCTTCGTGGCACCTTGCAAACGACGGGCAACAGCGGGCAAGACGCGTCCCCGTGGGCTCATCTGATTGAAAGGGTGAGGACGCATCTCCTCGCCCAAGGTGACGGCCCCTGGGTAATGCTCCTCCACAGCCGCTTTGAGCGTAAACACCGTCGCTTCAAAGAAGAACTCTTGCGGGCTCTATGGGGCCCTCGGGGATTGACCTCCGACCAGCCTTCCCTGATCGTTGTGGCCACGCAAGTGGTGGAGGTAGGTCTGGACATCAGCGCAGAGGTCCTGCACACCGAGAGCGCGCCCGCGGCCGCAGTGCTGCAACGGGCGGGACGTTGTGCCCGTTATCCAGGGGAACAAGGTCGAGTGTACATCTACCCCGTGCCATTGGACGCGCGAGACCACCCCAACTATGCGCCGTATGCCCAGACGTCCATTGAACGAGAGACTTGTGAACGTTCATGGCAAGCGTTTCAAAAACGGCATGGGCAGATTATCGGATTTCCTGAAGAACAGGCCATCGTCAACGAAGCCCATACCAAACAAGATGAAGCGCTGCTGCGGGACTTAGACGAGAAAGAAGGAAGCATCTGGGGAGGTATTCGGGATGCTTTGGTCTTAGGAGGCATGTGGGCCCGATCCGAACTTATCCGCAATACCCTCACATCCCGCACTGTGATTATCTACAATGCGCCTTCCGAGGATGAAAAACCGCCCTTTGGACGAGAGGGGTTTTCTTTACACATTGGTACCCTCAGAAAGGCCTTGAAGGTCTTGAACGATCTACAAAAAAGCATGAAAGATCCCCCAGAATGGACACTCCGTCGATTGGAGGTGCGTTCAGGAGAAGGAGAGGTTGAAGATGCTTACCTTTGGTTAGATGTAGAGACAGAAAAAGACTTGAAGGGTGCGTTTTTCCTCGCGGTCCACCCCCGTTTGGCCGCATACGATGCGGAGCGGGGATTCCGTCTTGGGATAGAGAGTGACGGTCAGTATGAATCCCCAAAGGCTGTGCAGGTGCCTAAAGAGCGTCCTGACTACGGATCCTACCAACTGGAGTGCTACCACGAGCACATTGCACAGATGCGACGAGTGCTTAGAACCGGCCCCTGGGAAGAGCGTTTCGCCTGGCCTGCCAAACGGCTGGCTCATGTGTTAGGGGTGCCCAAGGAGCAACTCTGGCAGGCCCTCTACTTGGCTATCGCTCTGCATGATGCGGGCAAATTACAGAAGGAATGGCAAGCATGGGCATGGGATTACCAACGGCGCATTGGTCATCCCCTTTCGGAAGATCACTGTTTGGTAGCCCATACTTACAGCGAAAAGGAAAACCCAATCCACAGCACCGCCGCGCGTCAAGCCCGTCCCAAAAAGCCCAATCATGCTGCCGAAGGCGCTGCGGCCGTCTGGCCCTTTCTAGTGAGGGTTCTGGACGAGGGTGGAGAACCGTGGATGGCTCGCATTGTGGCCACGGCCATTGCTCGGCATCACTCACCTTACACCTCCCAAGTGAAACCCTTTCGCATGCATTCGCGTGCCCCTCAGGCCGTGGCTTGGGCGTTGCAACAATGGGGAACATGGGGGCAGCAGGTTTCATCTCAGGTCATCTTACAGGATGAAGCGGTTGCCCCCCGGTTAGAGGATTATCTCATTGACAATCCGGATGAGCGTCTCATGGACGAAGTGTGGTGGGACTGGTGGTTGTACTTCTTAGTGGTGCGCCCGCTGCGCATAAGTGATGGAATGTCGCAGGAAAGGAGGATTCCTACATGAGCGACCTAATTGTACCCAAAACGTCCGGCACCTACGCCGATGCTTTATTAGCCTTTGGTTTGGCACGACTGGTTCACCGATGGCTTCGGGACACTCGCGGCTGGCGGGATATTGTCCTTCGCGATGCCGGGCCTTACTACGAGATTCGCGTGCTGGACCGACGGGGCCGTCCCTTTTCCCTGCCGGATCCGACACAGGCGCGCTATTTTGAGAGCATCGCCTATTACATTACCAATAGGCGCTTTGTTGAACCACCAGAAGAGGGGTTCCCTTCCTACAATGTGGATAAGGTCTGGGAACAAGTAAGTACCTACGCGAACATGCGCAGCCAACTAAGCAAGGAAGGAATTCGGGGTACGGACATGGAACAACGTCTGAGGGAGCTGGAACCCCCTCCCTGGTGGCAGGTGGTCAATTTTCTTGGTACCCGTCAAATGCAAGCCCACCCAACATATAACCGCATCGTAGCCGCGTGGACGCAACTGCGCGACGACTTTGGGGCACATTTGCGCACCTTTCTCGCCTTAGCAACCCGGGTGGAAGGCTATGACGAAATATTTCAAGCATGGCGACGTATGGCTAAGAATGCCGGCGTTCCAGACATTGTTACGGCCTCCCAATTGCTCAACCCGCACCAAGGCAAAGGGCAAAACCAACCAAAGATCGCGTCTATTCAACCCGGTAACATCAAAAGTCCGTGGCCTTTAGAATATCTCAAAGCCGCGGGTTTATGGGAAGCCGCATTTCCCCGCTTAACTACAGATACCAAAGATTGGAAAGTTTACATCCTGGCCCCGCGATACATCCGATTACGAGACATCCGTCAGGTATACAAGCAGTTCGCCCGTGTCCTCTGGCGGGAAGGACGGCGGGACGCGACCAGTCTCAAAACAGATATCACCAGCATCCTCCTCTTCTACAAAACATGGCTTGATTACGCGCTGGAACATGCAGATGACCCATATGTGCCCACGAACCCTGCGGTGGTTGTACACGGTTTCTACGCAGTTCAATTCAAGCTGATGAGTTCTAACGCCTATACCATGCTCAACCAATCCTTCCTGCGCCTACCCGGCTGGGGGCGGGTTATCCGCACCCGGGAGGATGTCCAGGCATGGCAAGGCCTTTTGGACGAACACTTGGCTGTTGTTCACAGTATTGACGAAAGCCACAGCGATGGATATGACTTGCTCAGGCATTACCGGGACTTCATCGCAGGAGAGAAATGGGAATCATTCTTCACCTTTACTCTGGGCTATGCCCATTACATCATGCAACGGCTGGCCCAAAACAAATACGTAGCCCTGTTCACAACACATAATTTAAGGAGGTTGCTCATGGCCGGACCCAAAGAATTCGCACGCATTGTAGAAAACAGCGGGTTTCAAAACGTGGCATACGCCATCCGCCACAGCACAGTAGTGCCCCAGTTTTGGAAAGCCCAATATAAGCAGGGCAAAACAAAAGAGCCCCCGCTGTACGAAGTTCGCTATGGCCTCGGCGCCGAGTTAAAGCGCAAGGCGGTGGTGAAAGAGGAATTCCTTACCGCACTGGCCGACTTCATCCACAATTACAACCAGGAAAACGCGCAACTCTTAGAGCGTACGGGGCGACAGATGCGCAAAGATGTGCGCACATCAGATCTGGAAGATATTACTCGTCTGGTGGATGAATTCGGTTCGGAAGTCGTCGCCTATTTACTTGTGGCTTATGGGTATGCCCGCGAACCGCGGGAGGAGATAACACCCGACGTCGTGACCACTGAGGAAACCGCAGAATCTTAAACAACCGAAAAAGGAGGAGTCACATGGCCGAGCGAAAACCTGTATACGCCCTATCCATTAGCGGTCGTCTAACGTTGGAAATGCACTCCTTGAACAACGAGGGAGGTGAAGGCAACCAGACGATGACCCGCATGGTGGCCCTCGTCACCCCAGACGGCCAAGTCCACAAGGTCAATGCCATCAGCGGCGATATGTTTAAGCACATTCAGGCAGAGCATTATTACCTTTTGGCCAAAACGAACCACCTGCCCTTGTGTGCGGGGTGCGCAACCTTCAGCGCAGAACGCATTCTCGGAGATAAAGAATTTATAACGGCGCTGAAGAGCGAAAAGTGGACCGACGAGGAGACTTTGAATCGCCTTCTTCAGAGATGTGCGCTGGATGATACCGAAGGGACGCTTATTGCTCAAGGGGCCCGATCCATTCCGCGCAAATCCATTGCTGAATTTTCTTGGGTGGTAGGGATTCCTGAGCACGTACGCACCGAATCCTACTTTCACGTGCGTTATGCCTCCGAACGGGGAGGCGATGAGGGAGTCAGCCAGCCTATTTTCCACCGACCGGCCTCCTCAGGCGTGTACGCGGCCGTCGCCACGTTTGAGATCGCCCGTATTGGGTTCAACGACGTCAGCCAAACGTATGCCATCGATGAGGCAGAGCGTCAACGCCGTTATGAAACATTCCTCAAAAGCGTTACATACACATACATTGAACCCAATGGGGCCATGCGTGGCACTCAAAATCCCCACATCCACGCGTTCAACGGAGTGATTACGATTAGCCACGGGGTAATGCCTGCACCGACTATCAGTCCCTTAGAGGAAGATTTTGTGGATCAGGTCACACGTATTGCTCAAAGTCTGGACCCAATTGGCGAGATTCTGGAGGTGAAGCGGTTTGAAAACATGGCCGAATTCGCAGCATTGATGCAGGACATCCTGGAAAGCACGCGGCCATACACGTTGTTCCAAGCGTAGGAGGGGTGTCATGCCTTGGCTCATCGCTGATTTTCGGCCTGTGGGCCTTTTCTCCCTCAAACACGGAGAAGCTACCTCTACCGGGGGAAAGAGTTTGTTGATCCCTACACCCTTCGCCATCCGCACGGCGTTGGTGGATGCAGCACTTCGGATTGAGGGGCACCAACAGGCCGAGGAAATAGTAACCTTGGTCAAAGGGTTAGAACTGGCCCTAAGTCCGCCTGAATACGTAGCGGTTAGCGCCCTGTTTGCCAAGGTCCTCAAACCGGAACGCGCGGACGCGGCTCGAGAACGAGCATTCCAGAAAACCATTGCCTTTCGAGAGTATGTGCAGTGGTGGGGTACATTGGGTATTGCGTTGGGAGGCAGTGAAGACACATTGGAACGAGTCACTCCGTGGCTGAAACACATCACTTACTTTGGCAAGCGAGGAAGTCTGGTTCAACTGGAGCGAGAACCCACGCTTCGCTCTGACCTTCCTTCCTCGTTCATCCGACTCCAGGGACCGGATTTAAAACAAGCGTTACCCGAAACATTCATGTTGGGCCTTATCCAACGGGTGGACGAATGGGGCTCAAATCTGTCCTGGGATCACCTGAACGTGTATAACCATAACACGAAAATTCGAGTGGGCAAGGAGCGCGTCCGCTTTGATGTTATCCTTCCCTATCGCATGACTCAATCCGGACGTGGTTTTACAGTGTACGAACGAACAGAAAATTAGCCATTAGCGGATAGCAGTTGGCAGATGGCGGTTGGCAGGGGGCAAATGGCTAACCGCCATCTGCTATCCGCTATTTGCTACCCGCCATCCGCCATCCGTTAACTGCGGGACAAA
>Ga0256833_1003044_pt1 | contig 11583 bp, 13 predicted proteins | sample 356284metaG_FD_190535 | JGI IMG/M metagenome (GOLD analysis project Ga0256833, IMG submission 190535) | Hydrothermal vent microbial communities from Mid Atlantic Ridge, Atlantic Ocean - 356-284 | ecosystem: Environmental > Aquatic > Marine > Hydrothermal vents | place: Atlantic Ocean: Mid...
TGTCAAGGTAGTACTTGGCCGTTTTTGGATTGTCGGAGTTGATGCCTATGCCGACGTTGGCCCTGTCCTCGTCCTTCGGGAAGACCCAGACGTAACCGCGAGGCGCTATCTCGTTACCGAACCAGAGGTGGATTAAGTCCGGGTCGTAGCCTTCGATGAGCATCTCGTACTCATAGCTTGAGTCAAACTCATGCGGGGGAGCATAGGTGTTTATGCCAGCTTTTCTCGCGATTGTACTTTCAACGCCGTCTGCTGCCACTATGACGTCGGCGTAAATCTCGACCGGCTCGTCCTCGTGCTTGGCCTTAATTCCAACGATCTTCCCATCTTTTCTGATCACATCGAAGGCTTCGGTTCTCGCCAATACATCCGCTCCAGCCTTGGCGGCATAGTAGGCCAGCATCTTGTCGAAGACCTTCCTCTCAAGAATAACGCCGCTGGCCTCTTTATAGCGGAGCTCAAGCTCGTATCCGCTTGGAGAATAAAGCTTTGCCCCATAAATCTCGCGGTTGATGAAGCGCCTGTCGTAGGGGATGCCGTACTTCTCAAAGACCTTGATGCTTATTCCCTCGGCGCACTGCTTTGGCGTTCCAATAGCCCACTTTTTATCGATGAGCAGAACGGAAAACCCGGCTTTGGCAACGTTTCTCGCCACTATCGGCCCGGCGATTCCGGCACCGACAACTACTACATCGTACTTCCAGCTCATTCGCTCACCTCCAGAGGTTCGGCGCTGAGCGCCCCAACCGGACAGGCGTTGATGCATATCCTGCAACTTATGCATTTCTCCTGAAAGAACTCCCAGCCGGTCGAGTGGACTTCAATTGCGAGCGTCGGGCAGACTCCAGCACAGCCACCGCAGAGATAACAGCGGTCTTCGCTCACCACAATTTTAATCTTCTCCGGCATTATTTTCACCGCCGTTCTTTTGTTTGATTCTTTCCTCGTCAATTTCAATTGTCTCGTCTTTTATTATTAACGGTACGAACCTGTCCAGTTCCCTGGCCTTTGAGAGTACTTCCCTTTCTTTGAGGTTCAGCCTATCGCTGAGCTCCTCCACCGTTGCCTTTCGAGTTAGGAGAAGGTAATGCAGTATGGCGAGCTGTGTCATGTCCCCAATCTCTTCAAGATAACGCTTTTTGATGTTTTTCATGAGCTCATCCCGGATAGTTTCCACCGCTTGGAGGATGTCGAGGAGCTTTTCAAGTTCAGATGTGGCACGGAGAAAAGAGCCCACGAGTTTCAGAAGGTCACCTTCTTCCACGTCGATATCGGAAACGTCTACGCTGATGGCCTCGACTGGTTTTTCGCCCAACTCGAGCCCCCTGTACCAGAAAACGTTGGGGGTAATCGTGGCGACGTAAGTTCTTGAAATTGCAATGTCATAGTACTTCCTTGCGGGCCCTATGAAAGGACCCTCACGCTCGTACGATTTGAGGATCCCTTCCCTTTCCATTATCTTTAGGTGCTTGGCAACGGCTGTGGAAGAAACGTTCACCTTACTGCTGAGAAAGCTAAAATAACACTCAGTACAGGTTAAATGACTGAGTAGCTCCCTTCTAACCCTGTTTCCGAGGATATAAAAGATGTCTGGTTCAGGCATGACCCACACCACCCAGATTTGTGACGTAAAGCTTATATAGTGAGCATTCAACCTTAGGTTGCAAACTTGGATATTAAGCTCTAAGGAGTGTTGTCATCAAAGCGTTATAAACCTTTAGATGGAGGTGTTGGAGATGGGATTGATTAGCGACGCTGACAAGAAAGTCATCAGGGAGGAGTTCTTCTCCAAGATGACGAACCCGGTCAAGATTATCGGCTTCACTGGAAAGGAACACTGCCAGTACTGCGACCAGCTCAAGCAACTCGTCCAGGAGCTCAGCGAGCTCACCAATAAGCTCACCTACGAGTTCCACGACTTCGACAGCGAAGAAGGCAAGGCCATAGCAGAGCAGTACAGGATAGACCGCGCCCCAGCAGTCACCATAACCCAGGACGGCAAGGACATGGGCGTCAGATTCTTCGGCCTTCCCGCTGGACACGAGTTCGGGGCGTTTCTTGAGGACATAGTTGACGTCAGCAACGCCCAGACCGATCTCATGCCCGAGAGCAAGGAGGAGCTTGCCGGGATAGATAGAGACGTCAGGATACTCGTCTTCGTAACCCCGACCTGCCCGTACTGCCCATTGGCGGTTAGAATGGCCCACAAGTTCGCCATCGAGAACACCAACGCCGGCAAGGGTAAAATCCTCGGCGACATGGTCGAGGCTATTGAATATCCGGAGTGGGCCGACCAGTACAGCGTCATGGCCGTTCCCAAGATAGTCATCCAAGTCGACGGCGAGGACAAAGTCCAGTTCGAAGGGGCCTATCCAGAGAAGATGTTCATGGAGAAGCTCCTCGCGGCCCTTGAATGAGTTTATTTTTCATTTTGTATTTCTCGCGTAGGATATTGAAAAAAAGAGGGGAGTTACACAAGTTTTCTCTCTTCCAAGACCTTCTCCATTCTATCCATGGCTTCTTCGAGCTGTTCGTAGGAGGTTGCATAGCTTATCCGAATGTAGCCCAATCCAGACCTCCCGAAGGCCCCCCCTGGAACGACGGCGACCTTTGCCTCTTTGAGCATAAGTTCGCTGAATTCTCTGTCGGTCAATCCGGTGTCCCTCACCCTGGGAAATATGTAAAAGGCACCCTTTGGTTTCACTGTTGGCAGGCCCATCCCGTTCAGTCTTTCCAACACGAGGTTCCTCCTCCTCTCGTATTCCCGCCTCATGTCCTCAACGGCCTTCCAGCTTCGTTCGTCTTCCAGGGCCTTTGCGGCGGCATACTGGGCGAAGGTCACCGGGCAGGTGGAGTTGTACATCTGGAAGCGGGTCATCTTCTCTATTATCCAAGAGGGGGCGGCTACAAAGCCGAGCCTCCATCCCGTCATGGCAAAGGTCTTTGAGAACCCGTTGACGGTTATCGTTCGCTCAAACATGCCGTTGAGTGCCCCAATGCTGTGATGTTTAACACCGTAAACAAAGTGCTCATAAACCTCGTCACTGAAGACCATCAAGTCATGTTCCACCGCGAAATCGGCTATCTCCTCGAGATCTTTCTTAGTCAGAACGGCACCGGTTGGGTTGTTGGGGCTGTTTATGATTAACGCGCGCGTCTTTTCGGTAACCTTCTTTTCAAGGTCGTCAACTGAAAGACGGAATTCGTTCTCCTCATAGGTTGGAACCTCTACTGGCCTCCCCCCGGCGAGTGTTACTGCAGGAGCATAGGTGACGAACATGGGTGAAGGTATGAGCACCTCCTCACCATCCCTCAGGAAGGCAGCGAGCCCCATGAGAAATGCCTGGTTTGCCCCGGTTAGTATCATTATCTCCCTACTTGGGTCGGCTTCTATGCCGTTTTGTTCCTTCAGCTTCTTCGCAACCGCTTCTCTGAGCATCATGAGGCCAGCGTTTGGACTGTAATGGGTCATACCTTTGTCGAGAGCTTCCTTGGCGTATTCGCGTATATGCTCCGGGGTGTCAAAATCCGGTTCCCCGATTCCGAGGGATATTAGCCCCTCTATTCCCTGTGCAAGGTCAAAAAGCTTCCTTATCTCAGAAGGATTAACGAGGTCAAGCCTGTCGCTCAGTGCCATGAACATCACCGTAACATCTACTCGCCACGGCTTATAACCTTACCTGACCGAAAAGATGAACGTCGAAGTGCTCGGTCCAACGTTAAGGGTTGAAAGGGTGATTATTTGAGGATAATCCTGCCTGTTTATCACCCTCTCAGGGCAGTGGGACGTATAAATAGTTTTTAGCAAAACAGGTTTCAACTGGGGAACGAGATAAGTCATCTCGTATCCGAGGGAAGTCTGAGGAGTTCCACAATCGTTCGCCTTCTTGTTAGCCCGTTCATCTTAGTCTCCAGACGGTCGAGATTGGTGTTAATTTCTGAGGAAACCCGCGGAGGATTGGCCTGTTCCCCACTTCCCATGAAATCCGGTTAGAGAAGAGTTTGGAATGGGTTTTGAATTTTGAAAAACAAGGGTGAAAAATGAAACCCTCACTCAATCTTGGCCCCGCAGACAGGGCAGAACTTCGCTCCCTCCGGAACTATGTGACCGTTGGGGCAGCGGTGTATTTGCTTCCCGCAGTAGGGGCAGAATTTCGCTCCGGGTGGGATTGGCTTCCCGCAGTAGGGGCAGATTTCCTGGTTGGGTTGAGCCGCTCCGGCAGGCTGGGTTCCCTGATACCCGGCAGGGGGAACCCCTCCACCGGCATAGGGCTGGGCCGGTTGAGCAGGTTGAGCCGGCTGCTGGAGGAGCTGGGGCATTATCATCATGCCCGCCCCTATGGCGGCACCCTCACTCTTTCCGAGTTCTGCTGCCACCTGTTTTGCCGTGTCCATCTGCATAACAGCCTGGGCGTTGCCGGTCTGCATTATCCAGAAGAGCCTCTGGCGCCACTCGTCGTTGGTGTTCACGCCCTCAATCTTCACATCGACAAGCTCAAGGCCCAACCTTCTGAAGTCCTCCATGAGCTTGACCTTTACCTGCGTGCTCACCATGTCGAGGTTCTGGAATAGGTCGACTATTGAATAGGCTGAGAGGTGCTTCATCATGCCCTCGTTGAAGTAAGCTCTAATGAACTTCGTAACGTCCTGGGTGTCGTAGAGGCTCTGGCCGCCGACAACTTCCGTCAGGAAGAGGACCGGGTCAGAAACCTTGAACCAGTAAACGCCGTAGTACTTGACGGGAGCGAGCTCCCTCGTCTGCGTTTCTCCTCCATAGCGCCCCTGGAACTGCTTCATACTTACGAATATCACAGTTGCCTTGAAGGGACTGTTTGAACCGCCAACGAGCTTGTAGAGGAGGGGTAAATTCTGCGTCGTTAGGGTATGCCTTCCCGGCCCGAAGACGTCGTAAACCTTGCCGTCGCGCATGAATATTGCCACTTCGTACTCGTGGACTATCAGCTGGGCCCCCCACTTGATGACCTCGTTCGGGTACCTCCAGATAATCTCTTCTTCACCGGGGTTTACCCACTCTATCACCTGCACCATTTTCACTCACCCATTATTATCCTGTACCTTCCGTTCAGGAGCTCCTCAAACTCGTGAAGTTTATCGTCCAGCTCAAGGACTGCCATACCGAGGGAGTTCTGATCTCCTACAACTCCGTTCAGCTTACCAACGGTGTCTCTTATTCCCTCTGCTGTCTCGATAAGCTTCGCGTCGTACTCTATGAGCCTTTCGAGCTCCTTTTCCTTCACCTTTATCCTGTCAAAATAGCCGGAGTAGCCGGCTTCAGCATGCATCACCCTGCTCTCGAGGGCGATTAGCTTCTTTCTCATCGTGTCAATGGCAACCAGCTGGGAGCAGTTTACCATGGCACACCTTTGAAGGGCCCTCTCAATGTCCCTTCTTGCCCCCCTCAGTATTTCGGCCACTTTGCCCCTAACTATCCTGTCGTCTTCCCTGAGTAGTTCCTTCTTCTTGTAGCCGTGGTAGCCGGGAACGATCAGTTCTATCTTCTCCAAGAGTTTGGTTTCCTTTCCCATGGTGTTCACCCCAGAGGTTTGAAGTGGACGTTTCCACCTTCACTTTCGAATACTCCACTTACCCACCTTTTCTTTACGACTCCCTTTCTGGCGACGGCGAGTGCTCCGACGGCTCCCGGGATAAATGCTCCGATAAAGCCCCATCCCCCAACAATGGGGAGGGAAAGAGCGCCGATTATCAGACCGAGGCCTGCAAGGGTTCCCGCAAGTAGTGTGGCTTTTCTCCTTGCTCCACCCATTATTGGGTATTCCGCCCTGATCACCCTCCCGTCGGTTCCATCAACGTAGCCGGTGAACTCCTCCCCGTACTCGTAGTGAACCTCCCAGATTGGATAATGAACGAGCCCAAGGTAGCGCACTTCCGTCTCAACCTCGCCGAGCGAGTGGCTTTCCTGGCTGGCCTCTCCTCTGAGGGCCGTTAGCAGAGTTTGTTTGGCAATTTCCTCCGCCTTCTCTTTGGATAGGCTCGGCTCGTAGTAGTGACCTTTTTTCACCACGCTCTCGTCAAAGAACCTTTTCCCTCGGATCGGGAAGGGGTAACCCGCCAGTAGGGCATCAAACTTTTCTTCCGCGGGGATTCCGATGAACATGACCTCCTCTATCGTCGGCCAGCGCTTGCTCCTTCCGTGGAGGTAAAAGAAGTAAACCGGCACCCAGTGGAGGTCTTTTTTCTTTATCTTTGCCCCCGTTATATCCGCTGGAGCACCGTACTGCCGGGATAGGAATTTTAAAAGGACACCCCCAGCATCTTTTTTGCTTAGCGGAAAGAAGAAGTGCTCCTCTTCACTTTTTTCGCCACTGTGAACGTGGAAGGTGGTGCCACAGTAGGGACACGTGGCTATGCTCACTGTGTCAGGAACCTTAAAACGGGCCGAGCATGTGGGACATTGAACTTCCATGTTGATCACCTCTTTAGCCCTCCAACGAAATCACCGAGGATTCCACCGCTCCTTTCCACCCTCTGGCCTTCGAGAACTTTGGAACCGAAGTGCCATGAAATCGCAGAACCGAGTATTAGGCCTATGAACGCCCAGCCTGAACCACCCATCCCCATTGCCGCTCCTATGAGCAGGCCGAAAACCGCACCGCTTAGATACTGGATTCTCCTCCAGACGGGCATCGGTTCCACAGAGGCAACCCTCTTCCCATCCCAGCCGGCAAAAACTGCATGAAAAATCGAGTTCTCATGCTTGTAATAAACGGTCCACATTGGCAAGAGGAGTAGCCTTAGCCCCTCGGGTTCGTCTGCCCTCACATCAAACTCTTCTATTTTATCGGATTTGGCATCAAAGCGGTTTCTTATTACGTCTATAGCATCCTCGTGCATCATAAGCTTCGCCTGAACTTCGTCCATCTCAGTGTTGAGGATTTCGAGTTTGACCCTCTCCCATTCCCCTTCACCGAGGTCGAGGAGGCGCTTTCCTGCGGGGTTCGTCTTTGAGTAATGCTTCACCATATCCCTAACTCCAAACTCGCCCACCTGTCTCCTGGCGGAGCCCATGAGCCTGAGGGTTTCGTTTACGCGTTCAGTGTAGTGCCTTTCCACGGTGTGGCATCTGGTCTCGGTGTTTCCCTCGCTGTCCGTGTAGCTCTCGCACTCCTCTTCACGCACCATGTATCTAACCTTGCCTTCCACGTGAACCCTTCCGGCCCAATAGGGGGCGTATTTTCCTTCGATATCGACTATCTCCAGTTCTCCCTTCATTCTTTTCAGGTCGAAGTCTTTCTCCACCATTTTCCAAAAGGCCTGGGCTATGGCGTTCTTGTCAAGGCTTGGAACGATGTAAATGTCCTCCGTTTTTAGGTTTCCGCTCAGGTGGTTAGGGTAACCACAGTAGGGACACACCGCAACTATCGTCTCTGGGGAGACATCCAAAGGTGCACCGCACCTTTCACACCTGAAACCTGAAGCCTCCATGGGTACCACTCCTTTGCTTTTAGGCGCTTCCCATATTTAAGTGTAGTGTGGGTTTCAACACTGAACCCTAAAGGGTAGTTTGATGTCAATTAATAATTTTTAAAGTGAAGTTTGAATGGGGGGATTAGGGCAGGATTTTTATCTGAAATCCAAACCAAAGGTTTAAAGCTCAAACCTAAAATTATTGTGCGCAACTTCAAAAGTTGAAGATTATCCAAAAAGGTGATTCCTATGGCATTGGACGTAAAAACTACAACGAGAACTCAGCCCCACTGGATCGTTAATCCCTTTGAGGAAATCTACTCCCTCTGGGGCAAAATTTCTGACAATCCCCGAGACGGGAGCGTGGCCCATCTCGTGGGTTACGTTGATACAAACGATGGTTCCGTAGGGGACTTTGAGATGGACGTGGTCTTCCATTCGGGGGAGAGATGGCTTTCCTTTAGGGAGGGAAACAGGGTTTACTTCGTTGTCCCCGTGAACCCCCGTGAGGGCGTTGAGGGAGCTTATCTTAGGGTTCTCAAGGTTCTGAGGGAGGAGTTATGAAGAGAAAGGCCACGTCCGTTGAGATATTGGCGGGAAAGGATGAAGTCATTCGAATCTTGGAGGACTCACCACAGTTCATCACTAACTGGCCCTACGTCGTAAAGGTCAGCACCAGAGACGGGCTGGTTGCGGAGATCCTTCTGCCGAGGTTCCTTTTCAAGTTCGGTGATACCTACCGGTTCTCCGTTATGAAAGATGATACAAGCTACATTTACGATGGAACCGGGAAGCGAAGCCACTTAATCGTTACCGTTACCTTGAAGGAATGGCAGACTCACACAATGGCTGACATCGAGCTCTCCTACAAGGGCAGGGGAGAATTCCTACTTGGAAAACCCCTTGAGGTACTGTTGAAAGGGATTGGGAACGGCTTGAAAAGCCTGTCTGAGGCGCCAAAACAGGCCCCAGTGCCAGCGATATCATCCCACGTGGCCGATGAGGTGGACTTCGCGGACCCAATGAGTGTTGCAAACTTCTTAGTTAAGTCACGCATGGTGCACAGCGGACTCCACGTCGTTCAAAAAGGAGGCCTTCTCAACCTGGTTCTCGAGCTTAGGGAAAACCTCAAAGACGACGTTCTCTACGTCTCGGGGATAACCCAGGATGGTTCAAAGTCTTTCAAGCTCCTTCTCAGGAAAAGTCAGATTCTTGCGCTTGAATACAGGTCCGATAACGAAATTAAGGTTGTCAAGGTCGAGGATGATGCAAGCGCGCGTCAGGCCCTTGAGTTCGTTTCGAGGATAGAGGGAGCCTACATGGTAAACGCATGGGTTCCCGTTGGAGGTGTTTGAATGATAAGGAACATGAACAGCTATCCCCTCTACGATGATGGGAAACACAGGGTTTACTGGCTCGGAATAGAGGAGAGCGAGGACGAGAAGGGCATACTCACCAATCAGTACCTGGTCATAGATGGGAACGAAGCGGCCCTTATAGAACCTGGAGGATTTTTCGTCTTTTCGAGGGTTTTGAAAAACGTCTCCTCGCTTATTCCTCCGACGCAGATAAAATACCTCATGTACTCCCACCAGGATCCGGACGTTGTGGCTGGCTTGAACCTGTGGTTCGAATACGCGCCCCTCGCGGAGGTAGCAGTCTCGGAACTCTGGGTTCGTTTTATCCCTCACATGGCGGTTTTAAGCGCTGGCAGGATAATAGGGATACCCGACAAGGGAATGGAATTTCAGCTCGGAAGCTCCAAGATAAAAGCCGTTCCGAGTCACTACCTTCACAGTCCTGGAAACTTCTCCTTCTACGACGAGAAGAGTGGAATCCTCTTTAGCACTGACATAGGGGCGGCGGCATTCTCAAGTAACGAGTGGTACCTCTTCGTTGAGGACTTTGAAGGCCATGCGAGACTCATGGAGGCTTTCCACAAACGCTATATGAGCTCAACTAAAGCTTTGAGGGCGTGGGTTCGCTCAATTAGAAGGTTGAACCCAAAGGTCATAGCCCCGCAGCACGGGGCGATATTCCGGGACGAGAACGTCGGGAAATTCCTTGACTGGCTCGAAAGTTTGGATGTTGGAATAGACGTTTTTGAGAACGAGTTCTACGGGGAGTGATTCCTTATCTTTTTTACCAGCTCAAGGAGCTCCCACAGGTCTTTAACGTAGTAGTCGGCACCGTTGACCTTTCCGAAACGGACAACGTTAACCACTCTCGTTCCAGCGCGCTTTCCGGCTAAAACGTCATGTCGGCTGTCGCCTACCATCATTGCCTCCTTCGGCTCCAGATTGAGTGCGTTTAGGGCCTTCTCAACGAGGTATGGGCTTGGTTTAACCCCGTTAAGGTTTGTGTAGTCCTTTCCGTAAACAACCTCGAAGTGCCTTCTCAGGTTAAATAGGTTCAGAACGAACTCGGTGCACTCCTGAGAAGCGTTGCTCACCGCGGCGAGTTTCAGACCCGTATCCTTAAGCTTTCCCAGGGCATCAACGTCAGGAAACGCTTTTATTCTGCCGAGTTTGGCCATTTCCCTCCGATAAAGGAGGTTTACGCTGTCAACGATCTTCCAGAACTCGATGTGGTCTATTCCAAACCGCTCCACGTAGCTCCTTGGCAGTTCGCCGGTTACCGTCTTTCTGTATGTCTCGTAGTCGAGATCGATGCCGTGCTTTCTCAGCTCGGGCATAACCCACTTCCCGTACCATTCCCTGTGGTCGTAGCCCTCGTAGTAGACTAACGTTTCATCAACGTCGAATATCAATCCCTTAAGCATGCCTCGGCCTCCTGGACTGATCATCACCCTTCAGCCGGTTGATCCCTCGTCATCGGCGTGGAAAGTGGGAAAAAGAGGTTAAAAGGTTTCAGAACAGTTCCTCAAGCTTGACGTCTATCTTGTCCGGGTTGAAGGGCAGGACGTGCCTTGTCGTCTTCGGGGAGTAGACCTCCCCACGCTTGACGAGTTCCATAACTTCCTCCTTGCTCGGGGCCTTCCTGATGAAGACGTAGTCTATCTCTCCCTTTGCCATGTCCTCCCTGGCGTCTTCCTTGAGGCCGTAGTAGATGAGCTCAATTTTGCCCTCAATGCTCATTTCATCCAAAACCTTGCTGACCTTCTTCTGCTCATCAAGGCCGCCTGGTATGGCAAAGCTCCTCTCGCCGACGAGGGCAAAGGCTATCTCACTCCTCTCGGCCTTCTCCTCAGCGTTTGGATCCTCGACCACTTTGAGGCCTTCCCCCTTGAGTCTCTCGAGAACCTCCTCAAGGCTTCCCTTGAAGGCCGGATACCAGGTGTAAACCTTGACGTCGTCGCTGAAGTAATCGAGTATGACCGACGGAGCGCGTTTAGCGCCGAGCTTTTGCAAACCGGCCCAGCGGTGGTGCCCGTCGACGATGAGGTAGGTGTCTTCGCCTGGGACCTTGGCGAGGAGCATGGGCTTCCAGAAGATTCCACTACCGGTGACGCTCTCGATAAAGGCCTCAAGCTCCTTCTGGACGAGTTGCTCGTGGGGCTTCATCTTGTCGAGCTCTATAAAAACGTAGTCGACCTTAACGGTGGGGATATCGTACTTCGGAACCTTCTCAACTCCCATTTTCATACCTCCGTGAAACGAATCACATGAAGTTGGGGGGGGAATATAAAAAGCCTTTCGGCCCGTGTAGAAAGGTGATGCCGATGTTGTCGCGAGGTCCTCCTGCCCTCTCCGAAGATTTTTGGAACAATCCTTAAAACCGCTGAGGGCAATATCCACACGATGAGGAACATCGCAGATTTGCCCCTCCACGGCGGCCACGTCCCGGCTTGGCTGGCCCAGAGGATGAGGAAGCTCACCCGATTAGTGCTTGCTCTGGCGGTTGAGGAGTACGGGATGGGGGGCCTCCTCGAGAGGCTCTCCGACCCGGTCTGGTTCCAGGCGTTTAACAACGTCATCGGGATGGACTGGGATTCATCGGGCTCGACTACGGTAACAACGGGCATGATAAAGGACGCCCTCTGGAGGGAAGAGCTGGGGGTTAAAGCTGCAGGGGGCAAGGGGAAGAAGAGCCGTGCAACACCGGAGGAGCTGAAAACCATAGCGGAGTTTTACGACCTCGATCCGGAACCATACGTTAGAACCTCAAGGTTGGTCG
>Ga0256833_1003045_pt1 | contig 11582 bp, 10 predicted proteins | sample 356284metaG_FD_190535 | JGI IMG/M metagenome (GOLD analysis project Ga0256833, IMG submission 190535) | Hydrothermal vent microbial communities from Mid Atlantic Ridge, Atlantic Ocean - 356-284 | ecosystem: Environmental > Aquatic > Marine > Hydrothermal vents | place: Atlantic Ocean: Mid...
CTTAAAAGATAATTTTATCTTTAAAAGCTTTGATATCTTTGGGTGAGACTAAAGTCTCACTTCCAAAAGAGAAGCGAAATCATTGCAATTTTATCCTTATTTCATTGGCATTGGGCTTTAGCCCCGAAAAAGCTTTTCGCTTTAAGCCTTCAGCTTTAAGCTATTTTCCCCAAAATTGGGGAAAATACTACAACAATCCGTCAAGTTTTTCTGCAAATACTGCTTTACCAGCTGCACCAACCATTTGGTCAACTAATTCACCATCTTTAAAGAAAAGAATAGTTGGAATAGATCTAATACCATATTTACCAGCAATTTCTGGTTGTTCATCTGTATTTACTTTACAAATTTTAGCTTTACCATCATAATCTTCAGCCAACTCTTCGATTACTGGAGCAATCATTCTACAAGGTCCACACCAAGGAGCCCAAAAGTCAACCAATGCTACACCCTCTTTAAGTGTATCTTCGAAATTCTCAGCTGTTAACTCAATATATTTACCCATATATTATCCTTTAAATAAAAATATTAACAATTATACCTAAAAATATAATTGTTTTACATTTGAGAATATAGCAACCTTTATTTAAATTCTCCCTTATAAAGTGAAAAATAGAAAATATATTTTTTAAAAGTGATACTCTTTATAAATCAATCTCTTTAAATTTGCTACTTCTTGTATTAGGTAGAGCATTTACACTTTTACCTTTAACGGTATATACAAAAGATATTTTATCTTGCTCACTTCTATTTGAATTTGCTCTATGTAGCAGTTCGCAATGAAAAAGAATAACATCACCAGCTTCTAAATTACAAGAGACTTTTGTAGAGATTAGCTCTTGATTCTCTTTTAAGTCAGATTTAAAAAACTCTTTTTCATCAAACTGATTTGAATTTAACTGCATTTTATGACTAGCTGGAATAAACTCTAATACACCATTTTCTTGGTTCTCATCTTGAAGAGCCAACCAAATACTTACCAAATTATCACTGTCATATCGCCAATACCTTCTATCTCTATGCCACTCGGTATTTGTAGATGTCTTTGCTAATTTTGTCATTATAGAGTTGTGGTGTGCAGTTACAATAACTGGTTCTTCGCCTAAGACTTGCTTTAAAATTGGATAAATCTTTTTATTTCTCATCCAATTTTTAAATAGTATATCTCTATTATAAACTTGTCTTAATCTTCTAACACTCTGTTTAAATTCATCTTTTTCAATACCTATATACTCATACTCTGTCTCTATAGGTTCTATTTTATATTTTAAGTGAACTTTTGCAACATCTCTTATTGCCTCGCAACTCCTTTTATCTAAAAAACCCCTTAAAAGTAAAAAACCATTTTTATCAAACTCTTCTAACTGCTCTTGTGTTAATTCCATAATATCCTCCTAAAGTGTAATGTTTTCTATAAGTTCAATCTTTTTATCTTTAATAATTAAAGCATCGATACAATATGCATAATTTAATTTTTTCTTATTCATATAATAATATATACTTTTAATAATTTTCTTTAATTTAGATTGAGTAATATTATATATTGGCTCAAACGAACCATGACTAGATTTTACCTCTATAAAATGTAATACATTCCCCTTTTTAGCTACAATATCTATCTCTCCCAATTTACCTGCATAAAAATTTCTATCTACAATATTAAAGCCTCTATTTTGTAGAAAATCTATTGCTATATCTTCACTTTGTTTCCCAAAAAATCTGCTCAATATTAACCTTTTTTGATATAATTAAAAACCTAAAATAAGGAGCAAAACTCTGAAACAAGAGAAATCCCAATTAATAAATAACTTTTTATACATTATATTAATATATTTTATCATATTTTTCATAATAAGAGTCTCTATTGGTAGTGCCTTTGAAAAAGATGAAGCTGAACAATTTCTACTAAGTAACACCATAGAGCTTGGATACTCAACACAACCTCCACTTTATACTTGGATACAATCTATATTTTTTAAACTATTTAATAACCCTTTTATTGCCTTAGCTCTATTTAAAAATATACTTCTATTTTTTATTTATCTATTAAGCTATAAAATAACACTACTTTTAAGTAATAATAAAACTTTAGCTACACTCGCTATATCTTCATTAATATTTATACCATCTTTTTCTTGGGAGTGTCAAAGAGACTTAACACATACTGTATTAGTAACATTTTTTTCAATATTATTGATTTATCAAATATTAAAACTACAAAAGAGTAACACAATTTTAAACTATATCTTTTTAGGAGTTATTGTAGCACTTGGCATTTTATCTAAATATAATTTTGCTCTTTTAGTCTTATCTATTTTTATAGTTAGTATATTTAATAAAGAGTTGCAAAAAGTTTTATTTAATAAAAAGATTTTTATCTCTTTGGCTATATCTATAATAATTTTATTACCACATCTATATTGGCTAATAAATCATCTTAAAAGTGCTACAAGTAATACAATTCATAAGATGCAAATTGCTAATACTTTTAACCCTTTAGGTAGCTTAAAAGTCCTATTTATGGCACTTATTGAACTGTTAGCACCATATCTAATTTTATTTACTCTATTTTTTAGAAAAAGTATAAATTTAAAAGAGAAAAATTTTATAAAAGAGTATCTTATAGTAACAACTACTCTATTAATAACAGTTGTTGTCAGTTTAAATATGCAATACTTTAAGAGTAGATGGATACTACCTCTTTATTTACCAATAACAATATATATGGCACTAAGTTTAAAAAATCTAGATATAAAACGAATAAAATATTGGCTTAGATTGACAATTTTTATAATGATAGCCTTTCAAAGTGCATATATATTAAGATATACGAACCCAAATCTTTTTAAAAAACCATCAAGATTTAATTACCCAGCTAAAAAAATTTTTAATTATTTAAAAGAGAATAATATATCTTATAAAACAGTTTTTTATGGAAATAATTTATTAGGAGCAAATTTAAAACTATATAAAAAAGATGCAAATTATATAAAATTAACAACTAATACCCTAAAGCAATATAAAAAGAGTCAAAATAGTCTATTAATTATAGACCAAAATTCTCTATACTATAAAAAAATGATAGAAAATGCAAATATTAAATTAAAAAAAATAAATTTTAACTATACTAACTTAAATAAAAAATATACAATTTACTTAAGTTGGCATTAAGATTTATAATTAACTGGCCTTATGCACTTATAAGATAGAATTGGCTGTTTGTAATTAATTTTTGGTTTTTGGTTATCGGATAGATTGTGTCATTATCGGACTTGACCCGATAATCTATATTTAAAAATCTACCTTATTTCCGTAATCCGTATTCCGTAATTCGTAATCTGAATATAGATTACCCAGTCAAGCTGGGTAATGACAATAAGTGCAATTGTATGGTTTAACTTAACAATCTATTATAATAAAATTTTATTTTGTAAAAGTTTTTATTTTAAGTAAATGAGTAAGCTCAGTAATTAAGTAGTAACCCAAAATTAAAATCTAATATAATATCAAGGGGTATAGGTGTATAGAAGTGAAAGAGTAGAGATAATAAATCGATAATATAACATTACTCTCTATACACCTCTTCTCCTCTACCCCTATACTCCTTTGAAAGTTATTTGTTTTTAATTTATAGTAGTTACTTAACTACACCCTTCAAACTCTTCGTTAACATTTATTATATCTACTCTTAGAGATTTAAATCTAGCTGTCATTATATCTTCATCACACTCATCACCAAAAAGGGTATTTATTTTACTTTTTGCATGGTGAAAAGTAGCAAACAGGGTTTTTGGTTTTATCTCTTCTGTAAATACTACTTCTAAAACTTCACTCTCTCCATATTGGGTTTTTAAAATAACTCTATTTGCTAAAATATTTTTAGCCTCTACTGGAGCTAAGATTATATCTTTACTATATTTTTTGTTTAGCCTATCTGTCTGTCTAGTTTGCGCAGAGTTATTATAATGAACTAAAGTTCTACCTGTTGTTAAATACCACCCTTTTAGGCTATTATTATAAAATTTATCTTTTAAAATCTCTTCTATCATTCCTCTTTTTTTCCACTGATTATATACAAATTTCCCAAGCCCATTATCGGTTCTAAAATCTAAAATATGCAAAATTGGTGTATCTTCGTGATATATTGGCCACTGCATTCCTCTTTTACTGTGTCTCTTTAAGCGATAATATGCTGCCCCACTAAATCGACGATGTGCTACTTCTCTAACTTCATTCCAAATATCTTCACTTTTAGTGTAATTAAAGTTGCCTCCAATTTTATTATCTATTGCTTGAATAACTTCCCAATCATCTGGTAAATCAGACTCAACAAGAGCTTGTGATAGATGCAATCGTCTCATAGCATTTACATAAACACCCTCTTTTTCATAAGCACTCTTTACTCCAAAAATTATGTCAGCTCTACTTGCAATATCATTTATAAAAAGCTCTTGAACTACTAAAAGTTCTAAATTATCAATTGCTTTAATACTCTTATTTACATTTGGGTGAATATGGGTTATATCTTCTCCCATATTAAATAGAGCCTTTATATTACCCTCTATCATCTCATCAATAAGCTGAGGAGTCATTAAACCAATCTCTTTTGGCTTTTGGTAATCTGGTGCATAATATGGTAAACATCCCATATCACAAGCACCCTGCACATTATTTTGTCCACGAAGTGGCATAAGCCCAGCACCACTCTTACCAATATTGCCTGTAAGTAAGGCTAAATGGGTAATTGCCATAACTGCTTTACTTCCATCAAGATGTTCAGTAACTCCAAGTCCCCAAAATATCATAGACTTTTTAAGTGCATACTCTCGTGCTATATTTGGGATTTGAGTTGATAAATGCTCATAACCTTTTACTCTTTTAAAAAATTCAGGATTTGCATATGGGTCATTTAAAATTTTATCTTTAAACTCTGCAAAATTATCAGTTCTATTTTTAACAAACTCTTTATTATAAAGCTCCTCTTTTAATATAACAAAAGCCATCATATTTAAAATTAATAAATTGGCTTCAAATGGAATTAAACAGTTATATTTAGCTCTTTTTGCAAGTTTGGTTTCTCGAACATCGATAACTGCTATATTATCTTTGGTTGAGCAAACATCCAATAGCCTATTTGCCACAATTGGGTGAGCCTCCATTGTGTTTGAGCCAATTACAATAATAAATTCGCTCTCATAAATATCATCATAAGGATTTGTAGCAGCACCCTCTCCAATAGTTGCTCTCATTCCTTTTAGACTTGGAGAGTGACAAACTCTTGCACAATTATCAACATGAGGTGAACCAATAGAGTCTCTACAAAATTTTTGAAAAATATATGCATTTTCGCAACTTGTTCTTGCCCCACCAATCGCACAAATAGCTTTTGCCCCATATTTTTGTTTTATTTGGTTAAGTTTTTTAGCAACAATCGTAGTTGCATCATCAAATGAGCAACTATAAAATATATTATCATACTCTTTAAATTCAATATCACTACAAATATCACTATTTTTTACCACAAAGCTTTTACGAATTAAAGGTGATTTAATTCTATTTTGACTATCTACAAAATCAAAGCCAAATCTCCCCTTAATACAAAGCTTTCCTTGGCTTACTACACCATCTTTTTTAGCATAAATTTTTTTAATTTTATTATTATCAACAATAGCAGTTATATCACAACCAACTCCACAATATGTACATACACTCTCTATCTCTTTACTCATAATTTACCTTAAGTTTTTATCTATTTTTACATAAAAAGCTTAAAGTAAAATTTATACTAAAAATTATAGAAATTACTTTTCTAGTAGTAACCTAAAATTAAAATTGAATATAATATTATTATCTATACACCTCTTCTCCTCTACCCATATACTCCTTCTAAAAGTTATTTGTGTTTAATTTTTACTAGTTACTTATGCCTTTAGCAATAATAATTATTTCCACGATTTTTAGAACCTTTACTCTTTTATTACTGTAATTAACAATTTATTACCTTTTATTTTAACTTTTAAGAGAGGATTTTTATATACTACTACTTTTGTTAAATGCCTTAGAGTAGTGTTAATTGGAATAATATTAAAACTATTAAATAAGCTTCTTTTATTTATACTTTTAAAGAGAAGATTTGAGGTTTTTGTATCATCTATGTCCCCTTTTCTATGATATAGATTTGCTCTATCTTGTCTAAGTATTGCTCTTAATGAATATAATCTAACCATCTTAGAGTTGTAGTGGTCTTTATTGCTAATTTTTGCATAATAAAAAATATCTTTATTAATCTCAAACGGTTTTATCCACTTAGTAACATAAGCACCATAATAAGCAAATTTAATTTTTGCTTTTGCAAATTTTACTTCATTATTAGAGTTATAATATGTTATCTCTACCACTGCACTATTTTTATTAGCACTTAAAAACCTACTCACCCATCCTTTATTGTCTAAAACTTCCTCATCTGTTACGGGATTAACCCATAATAATTGGTCTCTTGCATGTTTATTCACCATTAAAGCATAAGGTTTTTGGTCAATAAATCGATTATGTTTCCACTTTAAAATTCGATAATATACAGGGCTTACATCGCTTTGAGGTGATGGTGCTAATAGCTCTGCTCTTTTATCATTATCAATATCTGCTAAAATCTCTGGTAAACTCTCGCCAAACTCTACACTAAAAAATATATAGCGATTATCAGGGTTTGCAACCTTTGGACCCTGCCATAAAAGTTTTTTATTATCATCAAAAACTAAAAGTTGATAAAAGTCGCCTAAATCATTACTTGCAAATAGTTTCCACGAAATAATTTCATCTTTTCCATCTCCATCAATATCTCCATATAATCTCTTTTGAGGAATTGATATATTTTGAGATTGTTTTGTTGGCTTATCTTCTATATTGCATATAGATTTATGATTTAATAGATTTTTAATAATTTTATTAAAATATTCATCACTACTATTGTTGCTTTTAAAAATATGTTGTCTTCTTTTAGAGAGATAAATTAAACACTCTTGATTATTCTCTATATCTTTATAGCAAATAGTATTATTCCCATCTATTGTTTTATAAAAAGTCTCATTACTTTCTATAAAGATAGGAGTATTATTTAAATCTTCTTTATATTTATAAAGATTTTGATTTTTCTTGATTTCTAAATAATCACTATTTACAACACAATTATCTGCCCACATAAAAATGGGAAAAAGTAATAATATTAATAGTTTCATAAAATTTCCTTCTTAAAAAATTACTCTTTTACACAAATTATATATTCAAATCCATCACAAAAATCTTAAATTACATATTTGAGATGTATTAATGATTTTTGTAGGATTATTTAAACCTATATCCCTATCAATAGACCAATATTTAGCTCTATCGTAGCCTTTATATTTACAAAAAGCATCTGCTACTCCTTTACCACAATTTATATTCCATCTTTCACACCAATCTAATCTATAATTTCCAATTTTAGGTTTATAAAATCTTTTCTCTTTATAAATTCTATTTTTTTTTAACTCCAGATATACAACAACTTCTCTTTAATGGTTTTGGAACACCATATTTAAGCCAACATCGAGGATTTGAACCTTGTATTGTATATGGTTTTACATATGTCCATGCTTTACATCTTCTATCTTTCATACAAGCTTTTTGGCAAAGATGAGCATTAGCTCTTGGAAGATTAAAGCTTGTGTAATCCATACCCATTCTATCAGTATCTATTTCATATGTTGTTGTAGGTATTAATGGTTTATATTTTTTAGAAACCCTATAAACACTATTTGCCCATACTCCACCACAAGTTTGATTATAGTTGCCACTACATCTCATATTACAATTATTTGCTCTTCCATATTTACCATAACTATTACCACAGAAACATTGTTTAGAGTATTGAAGACCTGCATATCTATATCCATAACTTGAACATAAACTTATACACTTTTCTATACTCATATCTTCTCTACTAATAAATTCTCCATTTAAATCTCTTCCTCTTGTTCCCCATGGGTCACCCTTATCACGATAGCAACCTAAATAATTTGAACTATGATTATTGTTTGCGTTATTGTTGTTATAATTGTTATTATAATTATTATTTGCACTATTTATAGTATCATCACTTACAACAACGGTCATTCTTGCAATGTAGTTAGCAATTCCTTCAAAGTATGGTAAATCTGGAAATAGTTTATACACTCCTGGTGGTATAGATTTGCCTATATATCTATCTTTTTGAGATGTTTTCATACATAATTGATAACTATTAGATATATTATTTAAACAAAAACTTGGAGCATCCCCTTCTATACTTTTAATATACATTGTTGTAGGAACTCTTACACTATGACCTTCAAAATATGCACTATCTAATGGACCAGTCCCTGCGTGTTGAGCACCATAAATTACAATATCTTGCGCTAAGAGTATAGCACTATAAAAAAATAAAAGAGAAAGAATAAATTTTTTCATATTTTACCTCCTTATTGAACAGGTTTTGTATTAACACCTACACCTAAAAGTTTAAATTCTCCACTCTCTTTCACATAAGAGTATTTAAAATATATTGTTGTAGGTGTTGTTGGATAATGCCCTTTTAATACGAGTATTGCTCCACTGTTTTCAATACTTTTTTTATCAATAATAGGTGTAATATCTTTTAATAGAGTAAAATCTAAACCAGATTCAAACACTCTCTTAAATACTTTATTTAGCTTATCTATAGATGTCTGCTTTTGCCAAGTTTTAGATGAAGCATTGTATAGTTTACTCATATCTTTTGCATTAATACTCTCTCCAAAAAGTTGTGTTGTATTTTGTATAAGCTCTATTAATTTCTCATTTGATGGAATAGTTGTAATTTTTTCTATATTAAAACTATTTTGAGAACTCTCTTCACTATTTTCTTCATCTACCTCTTTTATACCAGCTCTCTCTTTTTTAATGCCTAAAATTTTCCACTCATCACTGCTACTTTTTACAAATTTTAAAACTATTGGTATATTATCTCCATTTTTTAAAGTAATTACACCTTTTAAAGTGCCTATTTTACCACTCATAGATCGTTCTGACCAGCTTGAATCTTTATACTCATATAATCTACTACTCTGAATAAATTTTGTAAAAGCCTCTAAAGAAGTTGAACCTTTAAAATCTGAAGATGTTAAATTATATGCATCGCTATAATGTTTATTTTTAATATCTATAAAAAACTCATTAGCCACATCACTCATACCAGATGTTGCCCACATTGCTAATGAAACTACCACTAAAACAAATACTACAAATCCACCTAAAATCTTTTTCCACATACTAACTCCTTATTTTAGTATTTTATAGAAAGATTATACGCTTAAATTGTAGTAAAAAAGTTGCAAATTATCAAAATAATTAATTTTCTCTGAAATAATCCTCTACTAATTTCTCTAAATACTCCATTCTATCTTTACCTTTTGGCATATTAGCTCTTATTTTTTTTAATTTTTGTAAAAAAATATCTACATCTTTTGGAAGTGACTCTTCTATTTTTTTTCTATATTGTTTTGCAAATGCTGGAGATACTCCACTTGTAGAGAAAGCTACAGTTAAATCACCCCTTTTTATGAATGATGGAAATATAAAATCACAATAATTAATATTATCTACAGCATTTATTAAAATATTTTTACCTCTACTCTCTTTAAATATACTCTCTTGCATTGCAATATTATCTGTAGCAACAATAACAATATCAAACCCTTCAATATCATCAACTCTATAGGCTCTTTTATAAAGTGTTAAACAGTGTATTTTAATTAAATCATAAACCTCTTTAGAGACCTCTTTTGCAATAACTGTTATCTCTTTTGTAAATTGCACCAACTTTTCTAACTTCTGGGTAGCAATTTTGCCACCACCTATTACTAATATTTTTCTATTTTCTAAATTATAAAACATTGGGAAATATGCCATAAAAACTCCTTATTAATTTTATAATTTACCCAAAAAGAGTTTAATTTATTTTGATATTTGTCAATAAGTTAATATTTAAAAGATGATACAATAAATAAAAAAGGCTATTTATGTCAGATTTAAATAATGAAATTTTGTATAAAATGCAAACGGCTTTTCCATTAAATCAGAGACCTTTTTTAACTCTTTCTAAAGAGTTTAATATAGATGAAGATGAGCTTATTTTACGAATAAAAGAGTTAAAAAAAGCAAATATAATTCGTCAAACTTCAGCTATTTTTGATACTAAAAGATTAGGATATAAAAGCTCTTTAGTGGCATTTAAGGTAAAACCTAAAGATATTGAAGTAGCCGTAAAAGCCATAAATGCTCACCCTGGAGTTAGCCATAATTATTTAAGAGAACATGAGTTTAATATATGGTTTACCTTAGCAATTACTCCTGATAGTAAATTAAGTTTAGAAGAGACAGTAAATATTTTAAAGAATCAATCTAATGCTCAAGAGAGTATTATTCTACCAACCCTTAAAATGTTTAAAATCTCAGTTAAAATGGATACTACAGGAAAAGTTGCTAAAAAAGAGAAGCTAAAAAAAAGAGATTTTAAAGATATAAAATTAACACCCTTAGATATAGAGATTATTAAAGAGTTACAAAAAGATATTCCACTAAAGATAGAGCCTTTTAAAGATATAGTAGAGAGATTAAATATAACATATCAAGAGCTTTTTAATAGAGCAAAAGAGTTGCAAGAAGCAGGTATAATGCGTCGCTTTGCAACTATTTTAAATCATAGAAAAGCTGGATTTAATGCAAATGCTATGAGTGTATGGGAAGCTCCAGAAGAGAGAGCAGAAGAGTTGGGTAAACTATTAGCATCTTTTAGTGCCGTAAGTCACTGCTATTTAAGACCTACTTATCCAAATTGGAAATATAACCTTTTTGCAATGGTTCATGCAAAAACAGAAGAGGAGAGTGATGCTATAATAGAAGAGATGGCAAAAGAGACCTCTTTAACAAATTATACAAAACTCTACTCTACAAAAGAGTTTAAAAAACAAAGAATTATCTATTTTAGTAGTGAATTTAAAAGATGGGAAGAGCAATTTATTTAACCCTAATTTTAAGGGTTAAATTGTGCAGTTATCTATAGTAACTGGTTTATTTTCTACTCCAAGAAGTTCACAAGCTTTTGCTTTGATATTCTCTTTTGTAAAGCCAAATTTTTTAAATAATTCATTTGCAGGTGCTGATGCTCCAAAGCTATCCATTGCTACCAAGGCATCTGCAAATTTATAATACTCTAATGCTCTTGCAGCTTCTACTGCCAATACCTTTGTATTTGGGTTAATTACTGCTTCTTGATACTCTCTATCTTGCTCTAAGAATAAATCAAAACAAGGAACTGAAACAATATTTGCTTTAACTCCCATTTTTTCTAAATAACAAGCTGCTTGAAGAGATGGCATAACTTCACTTCCACTTGCCATTATTGTAAGTGTCGCACCTTCTCTCTTTTTAATTATATAAGCACCACGGCTAACATCTCCAAAATCTCTTTTTGGTTTTAGAGTTTTTAGCTTTTGTCGGCTAAGAACAAATGCTGAGGGGCTATCAAG
>Ga0256833_1003046_pt1 | contig 11582 bp, 10 predicted proteins | sample 356284metaG_FD_190535 | JGI IMG/M metagenome (GOLD analysis project Ga0256833, IMG submission 190535) | Hydrothermal vent microbial communities from Mid Atlantic Ridge, Atlantic Ocean - 356-284 | ecosystem: Environmental > Aquatic > Marine > Hydrothermal vents | place: Atlantic Ocean: Mid...
TGCTCTTTTTAATAGTTCGAGTCCTTCGGCATTATGATATTTTTCGTTAAAAACTACACGTTTAATTCCTGATTGTATTATTAGCTTAGAGCATTCGATACATGGTGATGTTGTTACGTATAATGTAGCTCCATTACTGTTGTTTCCTGATTTTGCAACTTTTGTAATAGCATTTGCTTCGGCGTGTAAAACGTATGGTTTTGTTTTGTTGTTTTTATCTTCGCAAATATTCTCGAATCCTTCGGGGGTTCCATTGTAGCCGTCGGATATAATCATTTTTTCTTTTACAATAAGAGCTCCTACTTTTCGCCTGTTGCAATATGAGTTTTGTGCCCATATTTTAGCCATCTGCAAATATCTTGTATCTAATTTTAGTTGTTTGTTTTCCATTAATTTTTTTAAAAATGCAAGATATATAAAAAAATAAAATTAAGATTAAAGATTAAATTTATTTAACAAAATATGGGTTTTAACAATAAATAATTTATTACTGTAATAAATTATTTTTAATGTAAGTTGATAAATTTTATTATTATACGGTTTTTTGATAGTTAAAAACTGCTAATAAATTTACAAATATTGCAGCAAAACTTATTATTATAAAGTTATTACTTATGCTGCTAAATGAGCTGCCTTTTAACATTATCAAGCGAATAACCTCGACATAATATCTTATGGGATTAAAAAGTGTTATGTTTTGTGCCCAAACAGGCATACTTTCTATTGGTGTAAAAAGTCCCGACATCAAGATAAATATAACCGAAAAAAACCAAGCCAAAAACAAAGCTTGTTGTTGTGTATTTGTTATGGTTGAGATAAGCATTCCTATACCCAAAATCAAAATTAAATATACTATTGTAAAAAGGTAAATTAATGTAATGCTTCCTAAAATGGGAACTTTAAACCATAATACGGCAATAATTAATCCTATAGAGAACTCAAAAATACCGAGTATTAAAAATGGTAATAATTTACCTATAATAAATTGATATTTTTTTATTGGTGTAACATTAAGTTGCTCTATTGTCCCTATTTCTTTTTCGCGAACAATATTCATTCCCGAAAGAAACAGGGCAATCATTGTAACTAACAAAACAAGAATGCCGGGAACCATAAAAAGTTTATAATTTAGTAATGGATTAAACCAATTGCGTTTAATAATATTTACACCTTGTTTTATATTTGTAAAACCTTTTTTACTAGCCTGTTCCTTGGTAAAATCTAATATTATATTTTGTAAATAATTAATACTTACACCTGCTTTTGTTCCATTTATTGCATCGGCAATTATTGCAACTTCGGTTTTTTTGTTTGTTTGTAAATTTTTCGAAAAATTTTGAGGAATACTAACTATTACATCAATATTATTTTGTTGTATTTTATAAAAACCTTTTTTATAACTATTTGATATCTCTTTTAAATTAAAATTATTAAATGCTGCAATTTTACTAATCAATTCTTTAGATAAAACAGAATTGTCCATATCTTGAACAAATAAATTAATGTTTTTAACAGTAAAATCGGCTGTGTATGATAAAACAGCTAATTGGACAAACGGCATAACAAAGAGTATAGGCTTCATTGCCTTATTTCTAAATATTTGCTTAAATTCTTTTTGTATTATAAAAAGTATTTTTCTCATTTAAATTATTCTAATCTTATTTTAAATTTTTTAATTGTAATTGCAGTAAGTATAATTGTTGTAATTATTAAAATATAAGTTTCGATTGCAATAGGTTGAAAGCCTGTGCCTTTAAGCATAATAGATTTAATAATTATTATAAACCATTTTGCGGGAATTATATGACTTATGATTTGCAATATTTGCGGCATACTCGATATAGGGAAAATAAATCCTGAAAGTAATATTGTAGGTAACATTAATCCCATTAACGATATTAACATTGCTGTTTGTTGCGAGTTGCTTATAGTGGAAATTAACAAGCCTAATATTAACGACGATAACACAAATAGTAATATCTCCAAACCTAACAGAATGTAGCTTCCGTTCATTGGCATTCCAAAAACAAACAAACCTAATAATAAAATTGTTATTGCGTTTATAAGCGATAACAGTAAATACGGAATTATTTTTCCTATAACAATAATAATCGGCTTTAATGGCGATACCAAAAGAATTTCCATTGTCCCTAATTCTTTTTCGCGAGCAATGGTAATAGATGTCATCATTGCAGATATTAGCATTAAAATAATTGTCATAACACCAGGCACAAACATATATACACTTTTGTTCTCGGGGTTATATAGTAATTCTGTGTTAATTATTATATTGCTTTGTGTTATAATGTTTTCTTCGTTAGAAAAGTCGTGTATAATTGCAGACAAATAATTACTTAAAATATTAGCGGTATTTGGGTCTGATGCATCGGTAATTACTTGTATATTTACATTTTTATTATTAATAAGATTTTTGCCGAATTTATCGGGAATAACAACTACTAATTTAACATTTCCTTTACTAAATAATTCTGAGATTTGTTTATACGATTGTAGTTCGTTGTTTATTTTAAAGTATCCCGACGATACAATTTTGTTTTCTAATTTTACAGAGTAGCTGTCTTTTGATAAATTAAGAATCCCTATTTGTGCATTATTTATCTCGGTAGTTATTGCAAAGCCAAATAAAACAACCAATACTATTGGCATTCCGAATAATATAACTAAGGTTCGTTTATCTCTAAAAATGTGTTTAAACTCTTTACTTACAAAACTTTTAAATGTTCTCATTATTTCTTGCTAATTTTATAAAAACCTCATCCATATTTTTTGATTTATATTTTACTAATAATTGTTCTACACTTCCTATAGCTTTAATATTCCCCTCAACCATCATTGATATTCTGTCGCAATATTCGGCTTCGTCCATATAATGTGTAGTAACAAATACTGTTATTCCGTCTTGGGTTGCCTGATAAATTAAATTCCAGAACTGACGACGCGTAATAGGATCGACGCCACTTGTAGGCTCATCGAGAAAAACAATTTTAGGATTATGAATTATTGCTACCGAAAAAGCTATTTTTTGTTTCCACCCCAAAGGTATTTCCGATATAAGAGTATTCTCGATTTTTTGCAAATTTAATCGTTCTAATACTTCGTTTGTTTTTTGTTTTATTTGTTTATTAGATAATCCGTAAATTCCTCCATAAAATCGAATATTTTCTTTAAGAGTTAAATCCTCGTAAAGCGAGAATTTTTGACTCATATATCCAATATTTTCTTTTAATTTATTTCGTTGTTTATTAATGTCGTATCCTGCAACTGTAGCTTCGCCCGATGTCGATGATAATATTCCGGTAAGCATTTTTATTGCTGTTGTTTTTCCTGCTCCGTTAGCACCCAAAAAACCAAATATTTCGCCTTTTTTTACATCAAAACTAATATTGTTTACGGCAATAAATTTTCCGAAAGTTTTATTTAATTTTTTTACTTTTATAACTTTTTCTGCAGTCATTTGGTTTTTCTATTATAAATTATGTCATTAACTCCATAAATGCATCTTCGATTCGCGGATTTATTATTTTTATTGATTTTGCTTTAATGTTATTTTGTGCCAAAAAAGATTCTATATCTTCTTTATTTGTTTTTTCGCTACAAGCAAGATGAATAGCATTTCCAAAAGCAAAAGCCGATATTTTATTTGTAAAATTATCTAATATTTTTAATGTATGATAATTATTTAAAGTAATTATTTCCCACAATTTATGTGGATATTTTTGTGTAATATTTTTTGGACTGTCTATGCTCATAATTTCGCCGTTTTGTATTAAAGCAACCTCGTCGCACAACTCGGCATCGTCCATAAAAGGTGTTGATACAAGAGTTGTTAATCCCTTAGTTTGCAATTTTTGTAGCATTTCCCAGAAATCTTTTCTCGATACGGGATCTACTCCGGTTGTAGGTTCGTCTAAAAGCAAATATTTAGGTTGATGAATTAATGCACACGAAAGGGCTAGTTTTTGTTTCATTCCTCCAGATAAGTCGCCGGCTTTACGGTTTTTAAAAGGCTCGAGCATTTGATATATATCTTTTATTAAATCATAATTTTCTTCGATAGTAGTATTAAAAACAGTAGCAAAAAAATTAAGATTTTCTTGCACAGTTAAATCCATATATAACGAAAATCGTTCGGGCATATAACCTATTATCCTCCTAATTTCTTTGTAATTTTTTACGGTATCAAAATTATCGATGCTTGCTTTTCCCTCGCTCGGTATTAACAGAGTTGTTAAAATCCGAAACAAGCTTGTTTTCCCTGCTCCATCGGGACCAATTAATCCAAATAGCTGTCCGTCTTTTACATTAAAACTAACTTTTTTTAATGCTTTAACATTATTATAATTTTTGCTTATGTTCTCAATTTTTATCATTTTTTTAAAACATAATATTTGCCGGCATTCCTATTTTTAACATTCCGTTTTTGTTAGGAACTTTAATTTTAACGGCATAAACAAGATTTTGGCGTTCGTCTTTTGTTTGAATTTGTTTAGGAGTAAACTCTGCTTTATCGTTAATCCAATAAATCGTTCCGCTTAAAGTTTGGGTTCCTTTTAATACATCAACTTCAATTTTAACTTTTTTATTTAGTTTTATGTTACTTAGTTGAGTTTCCGACACATACGCTTTTAACGTTAATGTGTTAATATCTTGTATATTATAAAGAGGTTTTCCCGGAGCAACAAACTCCGATTGTTTTACAAAATTATTTAATACTGTTCCTCGCACAGGATTTACAATAATGTTTTTTGAAATTAAATTATCAATTTGTTTAATCTGAGCCTCGGCACTATTTTTTTCGTTTAAAACCGAGTTGCTTTGTATTTTAATGTTATTAATTTTTTGTTTTGTAATTTTTATTTGCGAATTAATATCGTCGAATTGTTTTTGTGTTGCTGCAGAATCGTTAAGCATTTTTTTAATTCGCTTTTGATTAACTAACAGCGAGTTTAGTTGCTCTTTTAAAATCGATATTTGCGAATTAACATTTTCTACTTTGGCATAAATTGTTTTTATTCCCGCCAATAGCACCTTCTTTTTTAGATATAATTGCATTGTGTCAATAATTGCAATGGTATCTCCTTTTTTATACTCTTTACCCTCGATAATATTATATTTAATTAACTTACCGGCACTCTCGGCAGATACAGTTGTTGCATCGTCGGTAAAATTCCCGTAAGCATCGGGTTGGCTTTTGTTGTTACAGGAAGACAATAATGTCAATATTAATATGTAAACTGTTACTTTAAAATTATTTTTTTTCATTTTTATTAGTTTTTTATTCCCAACGAGTGTTGATAATTTATTTTATTGGTTATTAAATTTAGTTTATCTATCTCGGTTGCAAGTTTTGCCTTTTTCCATCCGTTAAATTGTTTTAAAAATTCTGTCGAAGTTATAGTGCCGTTTTTTAATTGACTTTTAGATGATTTATAAACACTTGTTTTTAATTTCTCGATTTGTTTATCAATAGATATTTGTTTTTGATATTGATTTATCTTTGCAAGATATTTTTGTTGTTCGCTTGTTAATTGTTTGGCAAAACTTTCTTTATTCTCTATTAAGATATTTTTTTGTAAATTAATTTGTTGTATTTGTTGTTTATTCATATTCCAATTCCAAACATTCCACGACAATTTTGCACCAACAATAGAATAACCATGCATATCGGTATTAAAAAAATCGTATCCGGGACGACCATATCCTACTTTTCCAAAAGCAATTAGTTTTGGCATAAGGTTAGTTTTTAGTTGCTTAATATTAGCGTCTAATAAACTTATACGATTGTCAAAAATTGCTAAATCGGGGCGATTAAGATTTTTATTTTCGGCAGAAGGAACAGGCAAAACAAATTTGGTTTCTACAGTTAAATTTAATCCTGTAATTAAATTAATCGAGTTTAATAAAATTAATTGGTTTGTTTTTAGACTTATAAGCTGATTATCAAGTTTTAGTTTCTCGGCTTTTAAATTATTTAACTTACTTTCTAATAAAACGCCATTATTTACTGCGGAGCTTAGAGTTTGTATATTTTTTTCGAGTTCTGTTTCTGTAAGAGATATTATTTTTATGCTTTTGCTAAGCAACAAATAGTTCATATAAAGTTTATTTATTTTATCGTATAAATTATAAGTTTCTATATTCAGGTTTTGAACCTCAATATCATTATCGGCATATCTAATGAGTTTTGTCGAATTTATATTTCCTCCGTCCCAAATAATTTGATTTAGCGATGCCTCGACATTATAATTATCTAGAGGAACATCAGGAAAAATGTTCGGAAAATTAGGAGCTGTAGGAATACTTACTGATTCCGATTGATAGGTTGCTTGTCCCGAAATATTTATTTTTGGCAGATAATTTTTGTTTAATATTTTTGATATTAAATCCCGTTTTCCGGTAATATATAATTGTTTTTTAAATGCAGGCCAGTTTTGTTTGGCTGCCGATTGACACGAGTCTAATGTAATTTTTTGTATTTGTCCAAAAACCGTAAAAGGCAGAAGAAATAATAGTAATATTAGTTTTCTCATTATTAGTTTTTTATAGCATTTATAATAAATCGTGATACTTCTTTTTTTCTTGATTCAATAAATTCTGTATATTTTTTTTTATTATCTTTTAAAATAATATTTGTGATAATAGGTTTTGCAATAAAAGGAAAAATGCAAAGTGATATTGTATTTACAATTAACTGTTCGGGCTCTATATCAATAATTGTTTTTTTTTCTATCTCTTGCTTAATTGTTTGTATAAAAGGAGTAATATTTACACCTGAATTTTCTATAAATTTTAATAAACGCTTAGGATTAGTATTAATCTCGTGGCTAACAAATGCAGGTATATGAGGGTGTTCTGATAATATATCGATATATACCGATACAAAATTTTCAATTTTTTTAAAAAAGTTATCTTCGGAATTAAAAACCATTGCAAGTTTTGGCATTAATAATTGAATAGCCCTAATTAATATTATCTCAAAAAGTTTGTCTTTTGATTTATAATAATAATGCAAAAGAGCTTTGTTAATATTTGCTTTGTCGGCAATCTCCTGCATGCGCGTGCCCGAAAACCCTTTTTCCTCGAATACGGTAATTGCAGCAGTCAAAATTTTTTCACTAGTATCTTTATTGTATTTCATGACACAAAATTAACCAAATAGTTAAATTTAACCAAACGGTTAAATATGTTTTGCGACATAAATATTATTATTTTAAATTATTAAATCTTAACTTTGTAATAATTAAATATAAATCAGTAAAATGATTTTTAGAATAACAATATGGCTTATAATGATATTTGGCGGAGGAATTTTGTCTTATTATTTAGATACAATATATTTTTTGTCTATAATAAAAAATATTTTTTTTCATATAATTAGTTTTGCAATAGGATTAGTTTTACTGTTTTTTGTTTTAAGGGTTAGCAAAAACACAGGAAGAACTCTTGCCAAATACGGCAGAGAAGGAGATGTGTCAAGAATGGATACCAACAAATTTGTAAATAAAGGTATATATAAGTATATGCGACATCCTATGCATTTGGGACTATTATTTTTTCCTTTGTCTATAGCATTGCTATTAGGATCGCTATCGTTTATTTTAATTATTTCTCCTGCCGAAATAATATTTATGTTGCTTATGATTAAATTTGTGGAAGAACCCGAGGTAAAACGAAAATTTGGAAGCGATTATATTAATTATGCCAAACAAACACCATGGTTTTGTTTAAAATATAAATGTTTAAAGCAGTTGTTAAGCAAATATTCTTTATAAAAACATTTATATTTTTTTAATATTTTATTTTTTGCATATTATAAATATCAACGCATTAATATTTATATATAAATTTAACGTTTATTATATTTTTAAACGTTAATATGTTAAAAACTTTTTTTGTTATTTGATGTTTTTTAATTTACATTTGTAACATTATTAATTTTAAAATAAAAGTTTATGAAAAAAAGTTACTTAATATTATCATTATTAACATTTTTGATAATTAATTCGGCTTTTAGCCAAGAGTTTACAAAAAATGTAAAAACACCTGTTTTTACAAAAAAATCGGTAAAATCTACCACTATTTCCGTATTAGATTCTACTATTAAGTATTATTCTTATTCAACCGATTGGGACCCGGGAGATAAAACAATAGTATTAACAACCGATAACAACGGCAATATTCTGTCTCAGAAAAATTATGAATATAATTCTACCAGTGGAAATTGGGAAAATCGAACAATAGAATATTTTACTTATAACAATATATCGTCGTATTATGGCTGGGATACTTATCTTGAATTTCCTTGGAATTCTAATACATTAAATTACGAAACCGATACAATGCTGTATCTAGATCCTACTAATTATGTTGATAATTTTGTATTTGGGGGTTATATTTTTAAAGACAGATATATTGATATGTCTTGGGATTATACAACCAATCAATATACTTCAGGGGAGTATTACTATATAACAAATTATAATGATTCTATGTATCAAACTGTTATTGGCAATACATATAACTCATCTACATCTTCTTTTTCGCCTTCGTCTAAAACATATTGCACATTTAATGCCAACGGTATGTATGAAACTGTTATAGATCAAAGTTGGGATAACTCTACTTCGTCGTGGGTAAATAATTCAAAAAGATTATTTGCATATAATTCAAATAAAGATGTTATACAAGTAGTAAGGCAAAATTGGGATAATTCCACTAATGCATGGAAAAATGCTGATAAAGATACTTATACATTTGATAGTAATCATCATAAATTAAGTAGCACAGATTATGATTGGGATTCAAGCACTAATACTTGGGTAGGAAATTATAAACACGAATATACTTACGATTCTAATGGAAATATGTTAACAGATATAAAGTCAAATTGGGATAATGTAAGTTCGTCATGGATAAACTCATATAAATACACTTATGATTACGATTCTAACAATAATAAAATATCACAAATTTATACAAATTGGGATAATGTAAGTTCGTCGTGGGTAAACTCATATAAATACACTTATGATTACGATTCTAACAATAACGAAATATTATATATAGGAGCAAGTTGGGATAATGTAAGTTCATCGTGGGTAAACTCAAGTAAAAATACTTATACTTATGACTCTAACAATAACAAAACATCATATATATATTTTAGTTGGGATAATGTAAATTCATCGTGGGTAAATGAAGAAAAAGAAGAATGGAGTTATAATACAAATAACGACCTAACTTTAGATAGATATTATACTGATAATTCGGGAAGTTGGGAAAATGATTATAAAACAACATTTACTTACGACTCATTATATAATGAGTTGCAAGAATTAAGACAAAATTGGGATAATGTAAGTTCATCGTGGGTAAACTCATATAAATATGATTATTTTTATTCGACAAAACAAGTAAACAGCGGTATTGTTTATCCAAAACTTACTACTGTAAATATATATCCTAACCCTACTAACGGATTAGTAAATATTGATAACTCAAAGGCTAAATTATCATCTATTAAAGTTTACGATATAGTAGGACAAGAAATATATTCAAACAATAATTTGGATATACGCACAATTCAAATAGACTTATCGTCTTACAACCGAGGAATTTATACTTTAAAAATAAAAGACAAAAAAGGAAATGTAATTACAAAAAGAGTAATTATGAAATAAATTTAGATTTTTTATAACAAAAACAAATTATATAGAATCCGCAATAAGAGAAATCTTATTGTGGATTTTTTTGTTTTAAACACACTAAAAGAATTAACATCCAAAACGATAACTAATAATAATTTTACGGTAACTAATAATATTTTTTTTACAATATTTTGACATTTAATTTTGGGTAAACATTAAAAATTATTTGATATGAAAAATTTATTATTATTATCGGTGCTAATTATATTTTTAGGCACTAATGCGTTATCGCAGAGCAAAATCTCATATTATGTGGGAAATAAAAAAGTAACATCGGCAAAATACAAAAGCTTTAAAAGTTTAAAAGCAAAAGTAAAACTGCCGTCAAGTTATAAAAAATACGATTATGTAGAGGCAAAGCTCGGACTAAGCTCAATAGATGCAAGAGCGACATATCCCCACGATATAAAAAAAATAGCTAAAAACGGTTATGTGTCGTTATGGCTTATTGCTCCCAATAGCAATGAAGGCGAATTTGAATTTGGCGATACTAAATTATCTACTAAAGATTTATTTGACTACCCTCAAAGCTTATCGGATACAGCACAAATAATAAAAATTAATATTATAGGATTCAACAAAACAGGAACAGAAACTTATTATGACGATTATTCAGAATCGTGGAAAACACGAGCTACTTGGGACGAAGGAACTTTACTCGCAAAAGGAGATTTTAAAATAACCGACATTCCTCTTATAACTAGTTTTGTATCTAAAGATGGTGTTATAAAAGGAGAATATGCTGATCCAAGAGCATCAAGAGGAGTTGTAACGGATTCTGAAAAAAAAGGTCATTATTATGTTTATTATGGTTATGGAAAATATGGATTACAAAGAACACTTGTTGAAATAAAATTATTTAAAAAGTCAGATATAGAAAATGATGACAATTATAAAAATAAAAAATTAAAAAATCCTGATTTAAGTCCATACCAATTTATAAAAAATGATTTAGTTGCATGGATAGGGAGTGAAAATACAAATATAAATTTTGAGCCCAAAAACTTTAAAAGTTCAGCATATAATTGGTCAAAAATTTTTAATATAGGAGAGCGTTACCACAACCCTGATTTTGATGTTAAAGAAAAAGACGAAAAACATAAAGGATTTATAGGATTTTTTGCTAGTATGACACCTCAAGAATATTATAATCCTAAATTATGGAAAACAAAAAAAATAAATAATTATAATTATGATTATATATATCTTGATAACCTTTATAATATATATGATAAAAAAGGTGAATTAAAATTGTTTACAACAGAGTTAAAAGATTACATTGTTATTTTATTAGCAAAATATGAAGACGGATCTTTTCGTTTGCTAATTCCTAACAATCCCGAGAGAGACAAAAAATTAATAGAAAAAACTATCGAAAAACTTACGTTTAATATTAATTAATAACTAAAAAATATTTAAAAATTAAAAATTTATAATTATGGTACTAACAGAAGCAAATATTAAAAAAAACATTAAAAATTGTTGTTTACAAAACGACGAATCAATTAACGCTTTTTTAATAGCAAAAAGCAAATTGTCAAAAAATATTATTTTAGCTCTTACAAGCAAATCGCGATTAGTAATGGGCTCTATAAGAGTTTTTGGAAAATCAAAAAGTGTAAATCAACTAAGTCCTTCGGATATTAATTTATTTGATTTTAAAAACTCGTCAAAAGCAAGCGAGTTATATAAAATTAAACTCGATTACAACGGTAAATCCGACGAGATAAGAGTAATTAAACACCCTCTTAACCAAGCCGAACAAGTAAAAAAAATTGCAGCAGCAATTTATAAAGTAAATCCGGCAGCTATGCCCGGCGATTTAAAAGGAGCTAATTTCTTAGGTTTAATTAC
>Ga0256833_1003047_pt1 | contig 11581 bp, 8 predicted proteins | sample 356284metaG_FD_190535 | JGI IMG/M metagenome (GOLD analysis project Ga0256833, IMG submission 190535) | Hydrothermal vent microbial communities from Mid Atlantic Ridge, Atlantic Ocean - 356-284 | ecosystem: Environmental > Aquatic > Marine > Hydrothermal vents | place: Atlantic Ocean: Mid...
CATGGCTATGCATGGCTGATACAAGAAAATAAAAATATCTCCTTTTCCAAACGTGTACGAAACTTTGATGTTTTTGCATGGAAAACAAAACCTTCTAAGACAATTTTCTACAATAAGGGACACTATATCCAACAAGAGAGTGCCTATGACATTTATGTCAATTATGTAGAGGGTTCACTCAGTTCTATCGTAAAATTTGGTGACACTATTACCTGTAGAGATTACTATGGGGTCAATAGAAAAACCATTACCATAGAACTGCAGCAAAATGAGATAGAAATATATCTGGTTGAAAAGCTCAATCCAACTTCTGTATATAACACATTCAATATCCCTAAAGAGAAACAAACTATCAGGCAAAATCTGATGGATAAACTAAATCAAGATACACAAGAAGAGCCTATAGAAGATTTTGAAGCACCCCAAAAGCATTCACGTTCTATATTGATGGGTTTTTTAATGATATGTCTACTATTGGCTTCGCTGGCTATAGCATCAAAATTTTTCAGCACACCCGTCTATGAAACGGACTTTAATGATAATATAGAACAAAACATCACCATTGACTCTTCAGGATTTTTAACATCGATTTATTTTTTAGCCACAGGGAATGGGCTAAGTAGCAATCTTCAAATATGGCTATACAAAGAGGGTAAAAAAATATTTTACATTGACAGTGATAAGGTATACTTTAATAAACAAGACCTAGGTGAGAGCTGGAGATATGGCTCTAATGCTATTGTATACCTCAAACTTGATGAAGGTAGCTACAAGCTTATAGCAAAAAAGACAAATCCAAACATAAATATCCATTTGCGTATACAACAAAATGTCATACGACTTACCTATATACTCCCTCTGCTTATTATACTTATACTGCTACTCCTTATATCCTATTCAGATGTTATTCGTTCTAAAATAGGACTAATAATCTTAATTATAGTTGCTGTAATTATAGGTTATAATCTTTTTGGATTTATCGCACTTTTTGGATTGGGATATTTTTATTTTTTTATCTATGGTAGCTATGATGACTATCATAAAACTCACAGATATGACGATAACTGGGATGATGATTACGATGATGACTGGGATGACTAATGAGTAAAATCATATTAATCATATATACACTACTATCACTCTTTTCTGTCTATGCTACCTATGCAGGCATGGGATTACAAGGTGTTGTAAGCGAACCCCAAAAGAGTGTACGAAGTTCTCATTCGGGTTCATCAACTTTTAGCAGTGGGGGTAGCTGGGGCTATGGTAAATAAATTAAAAAACAGGAGAAACAGATGGAACAATTAATTTCAACACTGGTATATGCACTTTTAGGCTTAGTAGTCTTTATGGTAGCTCTTATGGTTATGGAGGTTGTTACCAAATTTTCACTACGTAAAAAAGTAGTAGAAGAAGGCAATATTGCTGTTGCTATTGTGCTTGCGGCTGTAATAGCTTCATTGGGTATGATTATCTCTTCGGCACTGCAATAACGTGAAACAAAATAAATTAGATAACATCAAAAGCAAGGAGTTAGCCTTACTTTTTGGTACCTTTATCATTGCTATTTGTGGATTGGTTTATGAACTACTCGAGAGTACACTCTCTTCTTATCTGCTGGGAGATTCTATTTATCATTTTTCTCTCATCATAGGGCTTTTTATGTCTTCGATGGGGGTGGGTGCATGGCTGTCTCGTTTTATAGACAAGCAACTAGAAGCTGCTTTTGTAAAGCTACAGATGGGTATTGCACTCTTGGGTGGATTCTCTGCATTTGTGCTCTTTTATGCCTTTGCTTATGTAGATAATTATGAAGCATTTTTATATCTCATTACCATCTTGCTTGGCTCCATGCTTGGTATAGAGATTCCTCTGATTATACGTATATTAAAAGAGAGTTTTTCACTCAAAACCAACATCTCCAATGTCTTTACGGTAGACTATATTGGTGCATTGTTTGCTGCACTTCTCTTTCCTTTGGTACTTGTACCACAGCTAGGTTTAATGCAGACAAGTTTTTTATTTGGTGGACTCAATCTCATGGTAGGTATGATGACATGGTACATATTTAAAGATACTTTAGGGGAAAAATATCTTATCCCTTTACTTCTCATATTTTTTTCCCTAGCCATGGGTTTTGTGAAGTCAAATATGCTTACTTCGATCATAGAGAATAAACTCTATAAAAATAATATTGTCTATGCCAAACAGACACCCTACCAAAAACTTATCGTGACTTCAAATAATGGACGTACACAGTTTTATATCAATGGTGCAATACAATTTGATACCATAGACGAACACCGCTACCATGAATCACTTGTGCATCCTGTGATGAATATGGTCAAAAGGCATGAAAATATACTGGTCATTGGTGGTGGTGATGGGATAGCATTACGTGAAATCTTGAAGTATAATGATGTCAAGGCTATCACCTTAGTAGATTTAGACCCTGCTATCACCACACTGTTTAAAACACACCCTCAACTAAGTAAAATCAATCATCATGCTTATGAAAATAAAAAAGTCACAGTGATAAATAAAGATGCATGGAAATTTATAGAAAAATCTAAACAACTTTATGATGTCATCATTATCGATCTGCCTGACCCCAACAATATCTCACTCTCACGCCTCTACACCCAAACTTTTTATAGATTGCTTGGCAGACACCTTTCACGTGCTGGTGCCATGGTGACACAAGCGACATCTCCCATGTTTAGCCGTAATGCCTTTTGGTGCATAGAACAGACCCTGCAGGAGTCACATTTTTATACACTCCCTTACCATACTTATATTCCTAGCTTTGGTGAGTGGGGTTTTGTCATAGCTTCTAAAATGAAACTACCCTTAGAAAAAATTGAACCTATCAAAGCGTTAAAATTTATAGATACAAAAACCATGCAAGGTATGAAAATCTTTGACAAAGACATCTCAAAACCAGAGATACAGAGCAATAAACTAAGTTCACATAAGCTTATCTATTACTATAATGAGGGCTGGAAGAAGTGGTATGAGTAGTCCTACATTTATACTGGAGCAACAAAAACTCCAAGAGAACCTAAAGCATTTTGAATACATAGCTAAGGAGACAGATACCCAGTGGCTTTATACACTTAAAGCATTTGATGCACCTCAGGGTCTGGATATCATCTCACAAAGTTTTGATGGCTTCAGTATCGGCAATAGCAACGAACTAAAAAAAATAGATAGCTATCCAAAGCATATACACAGTTATGCACCTGCATTTTATGATGATGAAGTAAAAACCTTAGCCCAGCAGAGTCATACTATGAGTTTTAACTCTCTCACCCAATGGAAACATTATGCAAAAGAGTGCAATACCTATACTTCTCTTGGTTTACGTATCAATCCTAAACTCTCAATAGAACAACCACAGTATTGTGATAGTAATCTATCACGACTTGGTATCAATTATAAGATTTTTTTAGAACAATACGACTCTTTTGAAAACCTAGAAGGTTTACATTTTCATGCCCTTTGCAACCAAAATGTCAATGCCCTAGATACACTCTTGCATCATATTGAGCGCAACTATCAAGCACTACTCCCTAAACTAAAATGGATAAATTTAGGTGGAGGACAAAATTTTACCCATCAAGATTATGATACAGAAGCGTTTATTATACGTATACACACTTTTAAGAAAAAATATCCTCATCTAGCACTCTATTTTGAGCCAGGTACATCAGTGATAGAGCATTGTGGTTATTTTAAATGTACTGTGCTGGATATCATCGATGCTAAAATACCCATAGTCATACTCAATACTTCTATAGAAGCGCATCTATTGGATGTCGCAATCACTAAGCAAAAACCAAAAATAAAAGGTATATCACAAACAAAAACAGCATATGAATATGAATTAACGGGTATGAGTTGTATTGCGGGAGATGTGATTGGGCGCTATCAGTTTGTAGAGCCATTAAAAGTAGGAGATGAGATTATTTTTGAAAATATGTTAGGATATGCTTGGGTGAAACAGACCTCTTTTAATGGATTAAAAGAGGCTGGATTTAAAATAGTGTAAACTATACGTTTGTATTTCCACAGTGTCCACATTTTTTTGCAGCTACGGGGATAGTCATCGCACATTCACCACATGTTTTTTCTGTTGGTGTTTCTTCTGGTTCTTCGGCTTTAAGTTTATTGTATGCCTTGATACCCATAAACATCACAAAACCTAAAATCAAAAATGAAATGATATCATTGATAAATTGACCATATTTAATCGCAGGTGCTGCAGCTTTATCTAATGCTTCCATAGTCGCATACTCTTTGCCATCAAGTGCGATGAAAAGTTGAGAAAAATCAACACCACCCATAAGCAATCCTACTGGAGGCATAATCACGTTTGCTACCAAGGACTTTACTACTGTTGCAAAAGCCCCACCAAAGATGAAACCTACCGCCATATCTACCATATTTCCCTTAATGAGAAACTCTTTAAACTCTTTTAACATTTCATTTTCCTTTTGTTTATTTAATTACCACAGAATTATAAACAATAAGTGTAAAAAGTTAACTTAGTCTTCTATTTCTTGCTGCAAGTAAAGTCAACACAAATAATCCTGCCACACTATAGTAAACCCACATCGGAATAGGTACAGGGTCACCTGCTGCATAAGAGTGAAGTCCTGAGAGGTAGTAGTTTACCCCAAAGTAAGTCATCAATACTGCTGAATATGCCCAAGTCGCTGCCACGTTGAAGATAAAATTAGACTTCAACGATGGGATGAAACGTAAGTGAAGTACCACTGCATAAATAAGAATACTTACTGCTGCCCATGTCTCTTTAGAGTCCCAACCCCAGTAGCGTCCCCAAGACTCATTAGCCCAAACTCCACCAAGGAAGTTAGCCACAGTAAAGAGGAAGATACCGATGATCAAAGACATCTCTGAAAGATTTGTAAGCTCTTTAATAGAACGGTCAATATTTTCATTGCCATTTTTTCCTCTTAGGATATAAAGAATTAAGACTAAGAGTGCCAAAATAGAACCAAGTCCAAAGAAACCATCCCCTGAAATCATCATAGAGACATGTATCATAAGCCAGTAGGATTTTAGCACTGGTACAAGATTAGTTATCTCAGGATTGATGAAGTTCATATGTGCCACACCCATCGTAATACCTGCCAATATTGCAGCACCTGCCAAAGCAAAAGGAGAGTTTCGTGCCAGTAAAATACCTGCCAATACCGTAGTAGCGGCAATGAACACAATAGATTCATAGGCATTTGACCATGGAGCATGTCCTGCGATATACCATCTAATACCCAATCCTATGATATGTAATGCAAACCCTATAAGAAAAATACTCCAAGAGATACGCATAATCCACTTCATAGGAAAATTTGGTTTAAGCACATGAATAAATGAGAAAATAAGCAGCACAATACCTAAAAGCAAATAGAGTGGTACCAGCTTTGAAAAGAGTCCAAGTTTGTTATATTTAATCTCCATATCTATGTGGCTTTTGCTAGGCATCACAGCAGCACCATATTTTTTCTGGTACATTTCAATACCCTTCAATGCCAAATCTGCATGTTCCCATTTACCTGTTTTTAAGGCTTGTGATACCATCTGAAAATATGCAGAGATACTCATTTTTACCTCTTGGACATGCTCTGGTGTAAATGTTTTAATCGCATCCATAGGAGAGACCCATTTATTATTTTTATCATTTGGTTTTGGATAAATACGCATAAGAGAGCCTTGATATACCATAAATGCAACGTTGACCCTCTCGTCTATTTTTAGCAGTTCTTTATCAAAAGTAGTTTTTTCTAATGGCTTCTTTCTACTTGCCTCTGTGACTAAATCAAATATCTTATAAGTGTTATCTGCTTTATTGAAAAAAGAAGAGAATTTAACAAATTTAGTATCCTCTGGTAAACCTAAAATTTTAGCTGTTTTCTTATATGTTTTCCTACCTAAACTAATCATCGGTACATTTTGGTACAACTCAGGCTGGATAATCATACCCAGAAACATCTGTGTTGGTTCCAGATTATAAAGTGATGTTCGGCTTGTAATCTTAGAGACTACATCGTGTGCTATTGTATCCATAGGCTTCATACGCCCTTGGTGATCTTGTACGGCTAATTTACCGAAGTTGCGTGCATGTTGCAGATCATACGACTGCATCGTTTTGAGTGTTGCATCATCTACTTTGGGTGCAGCGGCATGAACAGACTGTGGGTTAAGTGCCAGAAGTGCCATCAAGGCAACAGCTGCTGTAGTCGTTTGTAATTTTCTAGCCCCTTTAAGTAGCTTTCTAAAACGTCCTTTTGGTGTGATAAGAGACCATAACATTCCGAGTGTCATCAGTATGTATCCTATGTATGTTGGCAGTGTACCTGGGTCATGATTGACAGAAAGTATCGTACCTTTTTCATCGGGATCGTATGATGATTGGAAAAGACGGTAGTTTTTATAATCAAGAATATGATTCATATAGATATGATATGGCATCGTAAGGTTTGCCTCTTTATCTATAAGCACCACTTTGCTAGAGTATGATGCAGGGGTCATAGAACCAGGGTAACGCTCTAGCTCAAAGTCCAGTAGTTTAATACTAAACGGTAAATCAATAATTTTCGCTCCAATACGCATCTCTATCTTGATGCCATCAAGTTCTAATTTTTTAACTTCACCCACTTTACCTTTATAAGGTGTCGCAACAATCACTTTACTTTTATCCCCAACACTTACTTTTAATTTAATATACTCTGACATATTTGGTTTTACTTTAATAAAATGAGACACTACTTTTAACTTGGCTTTTTCATTCACAGATTTCAATACCACTGCATTAGATCCAAAACGATAAAGTGTTCGTGTATGTAAATCATTTACCCCACCTTGCATCTCACCAGCATTTTTTGTATCCATGTTAAGTGTCTTCATAGTAAAAGGAAAATCTACTTTAAGTGCATTGGCTTCACCTGTTATTTTAAAGATAGGTTTATTGTTATGGCTCTCTTTTGAATTATATGAGATATAAAAAGAACCAAAATCTTTTGTCTCTCCTTTTGTAAAATAATACATTTTACCTTGTCCACCAGCAGAAACTTTCAACTCTAAAATAGTTTTTCCTTTTGGGTCAGGAATGACTTCATACTCCGCAGTAGGAAGATATTTTAACAATTCTACATGTACTGTTTTATCCCCTACCTTTAGACTCTCATGTAAGCTATTTCCTGTCATACTTGAAAAATAAAGTACTTTCTCTAAACTAGCTTTATCTTTGCCATTTGATGCAAAAATTTCCATAATTTTTGCATCTGATACCATCTTGTTGACTGATTGACCTTCACGAATATGCATAATACCCTCATAGCCCACATAACGTGTAATGAGTGCACCTATCGCAATGATGAGAAAAGAGAAGTGAAAAAGAAATACAGAAGGTTTAGATTTGTATGTTTTATATTTGAAGATGTTATAGACAACTATCGCTGTAAAATACGCTAAAAAATATTCAAACCATTGTGCTTTGTAGATAAGTGCACGCGCTGTTTGTGTACCAAAATCATTTTCTATAAATGTACCTGCACCCGCAATTAGAGCAAATAAAAATAGCATAAGCACAGCCATTTTCATAGAGAAAATATACTTCATGTAGAATCCTTGATAGTTAATTATAAGGGATTATATAGTGATATTTGTTAACTTATTGTTAATTTAAGATAATATCTCTCTGAATAAGTTATTAGAGGTGCCCTTATGATAATTCTATAATTAATCTGAACCCTATAAAATAATTTTTCCCACCAGAACCCAAATTGATACGAGAAGTGCAAGAGCATTTATCGGCATCTGTATTGTATGAGCCACCGCGAAGTACCCTTCCTTTTTCACTGGCTACACCATAGGCTGAGCCATCACGAGGTGTGTTGCTATAATCCTCTGCATATCTATCCAGACACCACTCCCATACATTTCCATGCATGTCATACAGTCCCCATGCATTAGGTTTTTTAGTACCCACATCATGCGTCACTTTCCCCGCATTGTCAGCATACCATGCATACGCTCCAAGCAAACTTTCATCATCACCAAAGCAGTACTTCCCTTTGGAGCCAGCACGACAGGCATACTCCCACTCTGCCTCAGTGGGAAGTCTATACTTTTTCCCCTCACGTTTACTTTTCCACTGTGCATAGGCAACAGCATCTGTCCATTTCACACGACGCACAGGCACATCAAAGCCCAAATGCTCATGACGCTCTTCAGGTACTATTGCCCCTGTAGCCTGAGCATATAGCATATAATCCTCTACTGTCACCAAGTACTTAGACATCGCTATATCATAATCTATAGTCACTTGATGACGTGGTTTTTCTCTGTGTTTTGCGTTTTCATCGTCTGTTCCCATGAAGAAGGTTCCTCTTGGGAGTTTTATAAAGTTATCTTCCATTACTTCAACTCACCCCAACTATCCCCAACACTCACAGAACACTCTAAAGGTACATCAAGCTCCAAGACATTTTCCATCGTATGCACAAAACGTTTGCTAATCTCCTCTACTTTCTCCTCTTTGACTTCAAAGATGAGTTCATCGTGGATTTGTAGGAGCATAAAGGCATCGAGCTCTTCTTCTCGTATCATAGAGTCTATTTGATTCATGGAGAGCTTTATGAGATCGGCTGCACTTCCTTGAAAGACGGTATTAACCGACTCACGTAAGAAAGCTGCTTTTTGCATGCCATTGGCAGACTCATAGTCAAAAATACGCCTACGTTTTAAAATAGTCTCTACATAGCCATCTATCTTCACACGCTCTTGTATGCCTTCTAAGAAGTTTTTGACTGTAGGGAATGATGCAAAGTAGTTGGTAATAATCTCTTTGGCTTCAGAATTGCTAATGCCTAACTCTTCAGAAAGCTTTTTAGGTCCCATACCATAGAGGAGTCCAAAGTTTACAGACTTGGCAAAGTTTCGCTTCTCTTTGGCTTTTTCTTCTCCAAAGAGTATGGTAGAGGTAGCAAGGTGAATGTCTACTCCGTTTTTAAAAGCTTCTAAAAGTGCTGCATCATGTGAGAAGTGTGCCAAAAGTCTTAATTCTATTTGAGAGTAGTCAATGGAGACCAGTTTATATCCCTCTTTTGCTACAAAAGCCTCACGTACAGAACGCCCCAGTGTAGAGCGTACAGGAATATTTTGCAAGTTGGGATCCCGTGAACTCAGACGGCCTGTGGCAGTGCCTGTTTGACTAAAACTTGTATAGATACGAGAGTGTGCATCTACTTCTACCAACTTCAAAAGAGGTGTTACATACGTTGAAAGTATCTTCTGATACTCACGATATTCAAGAATTTTAGGGACAATTTCATGTTCATCTCTAAGCGATGTAAGGACTGCTTCGTTGGTACTATACCCTGTTTTTGTTTTTTTACCACCCTTAAGTCCTAAAGTTTGAAAAAGGATAACACCCAATTGTTGCGTAGACTTAATATTAAATTCCGACCCTGCAAGTGCATAGATTTCTTCAGTTAAGCGATGTAAATCTTCAGTGAGTCTCTTTTGTAAAGTAATGAGTTTATTGGGATCTACCTTTATTCCCAAACGTTCCATACGCATCAGTACTGTCATAAAAGGATACTCGACATCTTTTGCCTCTTTGAGTAGATGTGTTAACGAAGAGAGTTCCATCTTTTTCTTGATAGCCCCATAAAGTAAAAAAGTCATCCATGCATCTTCTGCAGCATAAAATGTCGCGTCACTTATGGCAACCGCAGAGAAGTCTTCACCTTTTTTCACCATCTCTTTAAATGGTTTCATTTCGTACTTGAAATACTGTTTCGCAAGCGTATCAAGTCCTATTTTACTTCCAGGGTTGGAGAGCCATGCCATAATCATCGTATCGGCATAAGGGATGACGGGCTCCATGTTGTACTGGTTATAAAGTAATGAAAAATCAAATTTTAGGTTTTGCCCTACAACATTAAAAGTCATAAGTTTTTTAAGAGCTGCTATTGCATCTTTTAAACTTACTTGGTCTTCAACACCTAAATAACTATGCCCAACTGGCACATAATACGCTTTGTCTCTTTCTATACAAAAAGAGAACCCTACCATTTTGGCTACTTTTGTGTCTAGCCCTGTGGTTTCCGTATCAAAAGCAACGATGGTATCTTTGTCTAGGCCTTCAAGTACTTCATCGAGTTTTTCTTTGCTATCTAAAGTTATTGCTTCGAAAGTCAATGCAGGTTTACTCGGTGCGACATATTCACGTTCACAATCAGCTTCCATACCTACCTTTGCTTTGCGTATGGCCTGTTTCATCTCGTACTGTTCAAATTCTTCCAATAGGCACGAGAGGTAGTTTTTATCTTCAAAGACAAAAGACTCTACATCCATATCAGCAAACACATCATCGCTCATACGTACCAAATCACGAGATAAAAATGCCATCTCTTTACCTTCTAGAAGAAGTTTTTGTATACGTGGGGTACCTGCATTCTCTATGTCATCGTAAATAGCTTCAAGTGTATGATATTTGTTAATCAATTTTGCAGCCCCAACCTTACCTATACCTTTTACGCCTGGGACATTGTCTGAGCTGTCTCCCAGCAAGGCTTGAAAGTTGATGAAATCTTTAGGGTGCACACCAAATTTGGCGATACACGCTTCTTCATCAACCTCTTGACGCTTCACCGCATCATACATCACTACTTCACCATCATCGATGAGTTGATATAAATCTTTATCGTGTGAAACAATACGTACTTTAAGCCCTTTAGCTCTAGCAAATTTTGTCACAGTCGCGATTACATCATCCGCTTCATACCCTTCTCTCATCAAGTTAGGAAAGCCCATTTGTTCTATCCACTCTATGGCAATAGGCAGTTGCTTTTTTAAGTCTTCTGGGGCTTCGTCACGGTTGTCTTTATAGGCAGGGAACATCTCATTACGAAAGGTTTTGCCTTTGGCATCGAGTGCAAATACCAAATAGTCTGTACTATGGTCGCGATGTAACGAATCCACGAGATTTGCAAAGCCTGTCAGCAAACCAGTAGGAAATCCATCTGAATTACGTAAAGGTGGTAGTGCAAAATAAGAGCGAAAGAAGAAACCAAAGGTGTCAATAATCGTGATTGTTTTCAAATAAAAATCCTGATTTTTTGTATATTTTAACTAAATAAGCGTTAGAGCTGTACTATAATCACATTCATATTATGTAATGTTGACAAAAAAAGAGTATAATAATTGATTAATTTAATAAAATATTAGGAAAAAGATAACCGTGCAACCCAATAAATTTGAAAATACTCATGTAACATATGTACCCAAAAAGAAGCCTATACGCAATAAAAGTGATAAATTTTCACAACAAAATATCACCTTTGATGATACACCCTTGTTTTTCCCTGCAGGCATGGAAAAGTTTTTTTTATTACTCTATTTTATTTTACTACCATACATCGCAGGATTACTCTTTCTTTTTTTCTATGTAGGTAAAGGGAAAGTAGACCTTTTCTTATCTCTTAATGAAGATGCATCTTTTATGTTGACTTGGGCAGTAGGCTATGAAATTATTGCTGTACTTATATTG
>Ga0256833_1003048_pt1 | contig 11578 bp, 12 predicted proteins | sample 356284metaG_FD_190535 | JGI IMG/M metagenome (GOLD analysis project Ga0256833, IMG submission 190535) | Hydrothermal vent microbial communities from Mid Atlantic Ridge, Atlantic Ocean - 356-284 | ecosystem: Environmental > Aquatic > Marine > Hydrothermal vents | place: Atlantic Ocean: Mid...
CAGCCGCGACGCTGGCACCGAGTCTTCTCGCAGCGTTCATCGAGGCTGCTAGGGCGGCTGTGCTGTCCTTGCCGCCGCTAAACATGACGTAGAGCCACTTTGGCTTGAATCGCTTGATGAAATCCTCTACTCTGGCCTCTACCCTTGAGCCGATATTGGTGAAGCCTAGGAGGCTTAGTTGGGGCATAGTCGTCACCAAGGCGCTATGCTGGGGAGCTAGCGATCATTACCAACTATTACTAGTAGTCGTTTATCGTCATGATCTACGTCTATCTCTGGGGTGCTGGAGGATTTGCAGAGAATACAGGTATCTGGGACACCTAGGGGGCTACCAGTCCTCCACTCATAGACGCGCCCGCACCTATATTGTATAGAGGAGACGAGGCGCTGAATACCAGAGCGCACACTGGCCTCAACAACGCCTAGGGCGTCGGCAACAAGGCGCTCGGTAACACCCAAGCAGCAAACCCTGGAGCAAACATAGAAGCAGCCGCCGACAACGCCTACGCCGAAGAATGAGCGGAAAACGTTGCCGCATAGTGTGCTGAAGCAGTTTCTTACGCAGTCGTTGCTACCTAGTTGCCGTGATAGCCAGTTGAAGTATCTTACAGCTAGGAGGCTGGGCGAGGTGCACGACCTTACTAGTCTCTTTTTACGCGCTATCTTTGATATTTTAGCTATTATTTCTCTATCTATTTGCATGCCTAGAATAGACTCGACGTCTTTCAGATAATATACTGGGAAGCAGTGATTATTCAGTGCAGTATACAATGATACTAGTAGTTTCGTTTTCCAGCCCCCGCGTATCCTTGAGTCTTTGAGTTTTCTCAGGTAATTGGCGGCGTCTACGCATACTTGCTCGTAGATATTGTACTCGTTTCTAAGAACTGTGCATGCCTCGTTAAGCATCTTGAACATTCTGATTGTGGTGAAGGATACTGTTCTCATGCGCGTATACATGTTGAGGGCGTTCATGTGCGAGTCTCCATATATGTATGAGCCTATGTCGAGGTCGTGGAAAAACGGGTTCACTGGCTGATGGTGTATTCTCTCCTCTTTTTTATAGCCCCAATAGTTATAAGAGTACGTTTCATCGGCCATGATCGTTCACCATGTCCTAGTATATTATATGAATAGGGTTTTTGTGTTGTTTTCATCCTTGCAGCCCATTATTAGGTGTGTTGTTTTTGCCATCTTTCTTGGGTTGAACACCATTGCTCCTAGGAATATTAGTGGCTCTGGTGTATCCGCGAGAGCGTCGGCTATTTTCTCTATTACTGACCCTGCTTTCCCGCTCATCATGCCTCCCTCATTGCTGCTCGCAAAGAACGCTATCTCGTCCTCTCCTTTCATGTAGATGCTTACAGACGATGTTGTTGAGCCACTATTCTCTACTATTGTTAATCCATTTATGTTACCGTTTTTCTCCGTGGATAGTATCATCATAACGAGCCTGTCAATGGAGCCGCTCTCTGCTAGTTTGGCGGCCTCGCTCTCAGACGTGTAGACAGCTAGGGTGTTGTAGCCTGGAGCGATTGGTATCTCTGGCTCGTACTCGGCGTCGGCTGGCTGATACACGTCGCATATATCATTGCTGCATAGTATATCGTATCTTGATGGTATTATGCTATGTATTGTTCTCTTTATCTGTGGGTCGCAGCATGACTCGAAGAAGTCGCTTATAAATAGGCCTATGTCATTGTATGGTAGGAAGACTATTCCTCCTTCTTGCCCTAGATCGTGTATTATGTTTATCTTATCGTGGTCGAATGCTGCTATGTACTTGTATTTCCCTAGTGTGCCTATTCCTCCTATCAGTACGTCGTCGAAAAAGTGTAGGCTTAGGGATCTTATTCCTATGCTTGGCTGGTTCCCAGTTATTACTATGGGGTAAGAGAATGTGACTATGTGTCTTTTCACATGTATCAACCGTTCACAAGAAATCTGGAGGGTATTAGTAAAAAAGGGGTGTGGGTAATTAGATTCCTCTATCTATTTACTTACCAGTGCTTGATCCCAGCCCGAAGAATTGCTGGACGAATTGCACTAGTGATGCCACGTTCTGCGCGAACGCTGTTAGTGCGCCAAAGTGGTCTGGGAAGTTCTTTGGCACCTCTGGGAGAATGTTTGGTATTACGTCGTTTATTATCGATGATATGGCTACTAGTTTGTACAGGTTCTCGAAGCAGGACAGTATATCGGATGGGTTCTTTGTCAGCATTGCTCGTATACAGCTTGCCTGTGTCGCTGGCGCGAGCGTCAGTATCTTGTTGTAAATGGCGTTGATGAAGCTAGCGGCGTCGGGCATTTTCTTGGATAGGCCGTTCACCATGGGGTTCACATGCACTATCATTAGCCCAGCTATCCTGTGCATGAGTACTAAGAAGTCTAGCGGTGTCTTAATGGTTGGCAGCGGCGATGGCAGTGGCTGTATTGGTATAGCGTTGCTCGGCGGCGAGCTATCACTAGATGGTTCTGATGGGGCTGGCTTTACGGGTATAGTTACGGCTACCATGGCTTCCCAACCGTGTAGTAGAACCTTTTTTGAACAAATAGAAAAGCATTTATAATGCGTGGGCGGGGTAGGGGGGTATCCTTGAAAAATTCAAGCAACTAGTTGAAATCAACTAGGGGTACTCGGTCTCTATTGTAACGTGCATACTTGATGTCTCCTGGGTTTCTATTCGTACCCTAACTGTGTAAATTATGTTCTTGTTTCTGGAAGCATGTGTGTTCACTAGTTCTGCTATGTACTTTGCTATTGCCTCTGCTAGTTCTTCGACTAGCCATTTCCGTGAACGCGCTAGATCCAGTACAATGCTCTCTATGGACCTGTGGTCGAGGAAGACCCTCTTGCTAGGATACTGTATAGTTATGGTTGCTTTCATAACGGTGTTTGTCACTGAGCTTACGTACTCCACGTTTGTTATTGTTATTGTTGTGTTGATCGTTGTATCTGTGCTGGTTACTATGATGCCTCCTGGCACGCGTGCATCACCTCTTTACATAGTGTTTAGTGTCCCTAGGGAGACCAGGGCTTCTATGGTTCTTAGCTTCTGTTTAATCTCGTTGAATCCCTGCTCTATTACTCCTACGTAGAACTTGTTGTAGGCCTCTATCATGGCGTTCTCCAGGGTGGCGTATGCCCTGTAGCTGTATTCTCCCGCTTGATCAGTCATAGCGTATTCTCCCACGTATTTGCCAGGGTTGTTTGGGTCTTCGTAGAGTATTATAGTGGCTATGCTATGATCTGGTTTCTCTACGTCGGCATATACGTCGAGGCCGCTGACTGGGGTACCGTCTATCTTCTTAACCTCGGCTATTATGTGGACTGGCTCACCTATTGTAACCATTGATCTCTCTGGATAAGTTACCATCACGTAGACGTTGTCTGGGGTAACATAGATCGTTTGGCGGTTTCTTACAACCATCTTTGTCTTTGCTATGACTCCTCCAGACGCGATTACCTCCACTGTGAACGGGTTATAGTCCTCATCGACAACTATGTTGCCGTTTTCGTCTGTTTTCTTCTCGTAGACTTTTAGCGTGAACATGGCGTGGCCGCTGTAATCGGTTGTTGCCTGGGCTACTTTTGTCCCGTATTTATCATATATATTGATTATAACGTTTACTAGTGGGTTATCGAATCTATCAACGACGTAGATGTCTACGTTGTACATTGCTATTGCTTGGCTGTTTTTGCCGCCGACAACTAGGTTGTCCTTGGTTATGTTTACTGGGTCTATTAGAACGCCTATGCTGCCATCGGTTCTCATCCTGCCCTCGGCGAAAACGGCGTCAAAGAACCTGACATTCTTGCTCTGCCTCGGAACTATCTCGGCGTTCCTAAACACGTAGGGGGTCGATGGGAAATCGTATCCATTGATACTGTAGTCGTCGAAGACTATTGACGCGTATGGTAGTAGGCCTATGAAGCCACCGAAGCTTACTCCTCTCACCGTGTATAGCCATAGAATGACGTTGAAGAACAGGTCTTCTATGCTTAGCTTGTTTGTGGCGAAGTTGTAGCGCGTAGTGTACCCAGTTACCACGGGTTTCAGGTCTATTAGGTAGCTTCGTTTAAGCCTAACATCCGTGTCGCGGTCAGCCTTTATCGCCATAGCACTCTGCGGGTACGAAGACCTAGCAGCCACTACTAGTATCGAGTTCTCAACGTCGAGCACCGAGCCCTTGTAGACCTCCAGGAAGCCAGCTCCTAGCCCAGTCTCGGATAATTGCACACCATCAAAAAGAACAACAGTATCGCTTATCTTTAGTGTGCCCGTGTCGGTGCCGTTTCCTATCTTTATTCTAGTCCTTACTATGTAGCCATAGCTTCCTATAGCGTCCACGAGCATTAGGTTATCGCGTTTATCCAGCTCTACTAGATCCATTAGCGTGTCTGGGTTCTGCTCGGTGCTGTAGAGAACCTGGTACCCAGTGCCAAGCATCAATCTATCTATTACGAAGCTGCCCTCGGGAAGACCGCCTCTAATATAGAATCTTAGCTCGAGCTTGTTGATTGTTTGCAGACGCTGATCAAGCACCATCATGACTATGGGGTTCCACCCTGGTCTCAGTGTTTCTAATCTGCCGAAAGCGTTCCATGTTCCACTGGGATTGTATAGATATATTGCGAAATGAGAGATGTGGTTGAGAGCCTCGCGCGTAACATAGATGTATAGTAGGTAGATGTGGCCCACTCCTGGCTGCTCCTGTGGCAGGTTAAGAAACGCCGACGCCCATGTATCCGATGTCTCTGTTCTATAGATGTTTATTGCGCCGCTGCCCTCGAGGTATGTCTCCCTGTTTATGCTTAGCTCGAGGTTGTTTGCTTGCCACTCGTCTAGGTTCTCGCAGCTATCTATTAGCTGGAAGTCATGGCTTACTGTCATTGTGCCACCTCTTTCCAGGGCTTAGCTTCGATGAGTACTCCTTTCTCCTCGTCCCATACTAGTTCTCGTACAAACTTCCGCGTTGATCCGTTCTTGTCCCTGCCTACGACGCTTATCTCGACTAGATAGCCGTTGTCGTTGTATGTTAGTGTTGTATCGACGTTGTATAGCTCTGTGCACGTGCTTGGAGAGGTACATATTGTTATGACGTTTGAGACTCGGTAGCTAAGCGTGCGTATCAAGCCTGGAGCCCCTATTCTGCTAAGTATCTCCTCTAGAGGAGATATATGGACGCCCATGGCCATCGCTACTTCTCTTAGAGCGTCGTCGCGTCTACCCTTTAGCAGGTAGTATAGATATACTGCGTCCACCTCTAGCTGTAGCGCTTTCCTCGAGTACTTGTTCCGTAGCTTGTAGAGCTTCTCTGCAAACCACATGTATTCCTGGAGAAGATGGGCCTCGTCAGGGTACCTTGATAGAATGTCGCGCACCTTTGCTATCATTGTCTCGTGGTCTATCTGGTACTGGAGCATCCTCGTGGCTCCAATACTCTTGACGTTTCTTAGGTGCTCTGCTACTATGTCTGGCCTTGTCTTCTTATCCCACATAATGAACCTGTGGATAGGGTTTCTATCCATTGTGCGTCTTCGCTTTGCTGGCAACTATTTCCACCCCCAGATGGCCATTGTCGGGTCATCTATGTAGTCTATGTTGGTGAAACCTATCCATGATAGTAGGCGCTTCATAGTGACTGGGTGCACGACGTGGAAGTGTGTTTCATCGGCTATGGCGTTGGGTGTATCGCACCTAGTCGTCTGGATGAACACTAGGCCGCCTGGCCTAAGCACTCTATAGGCTTCTCTTAGAGCGTTCACGTAGTTTGGCACATGCTCTATGCTCTCTATGTAGAGGGCAGCGTCGAAGCTAGAGGGCGGGAACTCGAGCGCCTCTGCGTTCATGACGTAGCATTCCTTACCCTCCCACTCTGGGAATGGGCCTAGAATGTCTACCCCGACGTAGCTCCAGCCATATGCCTTTCTCGGGAATATCTCGTCTATCCAGTGGTAGAGGAGGCACTTGTACGCGCCCACGTCTAGTATTCTCGCGTCTGGCTTCTTCTCTAAGAGCGCCTTGAGAAGCTCTGCTAGCTTCTTCCTATGGATCAGTATGAGGCCCCAGCCGTACTTCTCCCCCTCACTTATCGCTACTTCCCGTATAGTGTGCGTCAAGAACGTGCACCTACTACATATTATACTATGTAAATAGATAAAAGAGAGAAGTGGTTACTGGCGCCTCATTATCCCAAACCATGTCGTGTTCTCTGACTTGCTATAGTTGTTGTACCTTGTCACTGGCATGAACCGTACGTGATCGATTATCTCCCAGCCCTTTGGGGCCCACTGCTTCTTGTAATGCACTAACATGTACCTTGCCCCTAGCCCGTTAGCAGCTCTAAGAGCAGACTCTAGGATAATCTCTGGCGTGCCTAGGGCCAAGACTGTGCCGAATTGTCTCCTAATATCTGATCCGTGGTGGACCCATGGTGGATCGACCGCTACGATGTCTACTCTTACTCCTAGGTTGGCGACTATGCGCCATGCAGCCCATGCTGGCTTCTTGATAAAAATGTCTGGATCAACAACCCAGTTGTATACTCTTATGTCAGCGCCTATCAGCAACCTAGGCTTAGTCGCGGCCCAGAACCTGCCCTCACCATATGTTAGGTCAAGGACGACTATGTCCCTGCCTATGCCAGCGCTATCTATCAGCGATGCCACTATGCACGCTGTGGGTATTTTCGCGCAAACCCCGCCCCTTCGCTGTATCTCGCGCTGATCAACAATTCTTGCTTGGTGCATTATTATCACCATCTTATTTTGTTGATACGTTTCTAACTATGCTTGCTAGTTTTTTGCCGATGGTTTCCCAGTTGAAGATTTTCTTTATTTTCTCCCTGTGAGTGTTTATCCTTGCTTTGTACTCGTCCATGTTCTCTAGTATGTCGTGTATCTTGTCTACTGCCTTCTCTATTATCATTTCGACGCCTTTGCCGTCGTGTATCGGGTTGTTTTCTAGCACATAGGGGGTTGGTCTGCTATCTACTAGAAGATAGTCTGGCAGGTAGTCTTCCCAGGAGCCTCCCCTAGCGGCTATCACTGGTAGGCCCCTGGCGAGGGCCTCGAGCCCGTTCATCTCGAATCCGCCGCCGCGGCTGGCGAGGATATAGATGTCGCAGGCATCGTATAGTGCCATTTTCTGCTCCTCGGTTAGCCAGCCGTAGATATGGATGGCCCCTATTGATCTCATCATCTGGGCCTCTTTGCCATTGGCTGTCTTTGTCTTGAACACGAGTAGTACGTCTTTTCTCTCCCTTCGTAGGCGACGATACAGGTTGTAGACTATGTCGAAGCCTTTCCTGTAAGAGCTGTGCCATAGGAAGAATAGCAGTAGTTTTGCTCCCCTTCGCTGCTTCAGCCTAATAAGATCGTCGAAGTATTTTTGGGCAGTGTTTGGTTTCTCGTACCACTCTTTGTCTAGACCATGTGGCACGACATAGACTGGTGTGCGCACACCGCTGCGGATATATGCTCTCATAGCGAAAGTGCTTGGCACTATCATTGCGTTGGCGTAGTCTGTCATTGATACGGCTAGCTCAGAGATATGGTCACTGTCTGCTACATCAACTCCTATTATGTACCTGTATAAATGGAGCTTCCGTGACAATATTCTGCCATACTTGCCGACAATGAAGAAGAACGGGTGTATAAAGACTATTGGCTTGCTCATTGGCATTATGTGTGGGAAGGCTAGCTCGTCTACTTTCTCTACTAGGAAGTATTTGCGCAGCTGCGCTATGTGTTTCTCAGCTATCAGTGTAAAAGATACTATGTGCCACATGGGGTAGACGTACCATATTCTTGGGTTCCCGAGGAGCCTTGTGGCTTGCATAGCGTCTTCTCCGCTTAGAAGAAGATGCTTATCTAAAAAAGTGAAAAGGGTGGGGGGCTAGCGCTCGAGTAGTATGAATATCTTGGCGTTGCCGAGGCTTCTTACATAGACCTTGCTTGCATCATCTATCTCTAGTACGTCTATGTCTCCTGGCTCAAGTACATAGTCTTGCCTATCACTGGCGCCTAGGTAGACTATGCTTGGGCTGTTTCTCGGCACCTTTACGTGAAGCCTCTTTATCAGCTTTGACACCGTGCTAAGCGGTGTAGGTGCTGATCCTACATCTATCACTAGTGTCTCTAGGCTTGTTGGCTGAGCCGAGGCCGTCTTTATTGAGTCTATTTCCTCCTTTGCTGGGCCTTCAAAGTAGTAAACGGTTACTGGGTCGCCGTCCTTGAGTACTCTGCGCCCATTAACGTAGGCATTGTCGCTGAAGTAGCCATAGTGCGCGTATATCGCTTTCCACTCTCTTTCATTGTCCCCCAATGTGTACTTGTTATCAGCTGATGGTTTTATGTCGCTTGACAGGTTTTCTAGATCAACTACTCCGACTTTTTCATCAACGTATTGTTTTAGGAGGTCTAGGCCATCTACTACCCTATTCCACTCGTCTGGGTATAGAACCTCGACTCCCTTGTGCCTTAGGCCTAGCCAGCTCATGGTGTTTCCCTCGTGAAATATTATTCGTATTCTAGGCTATAAACCAGTGCGTTGTAATAGTTACCGTGGTGAGGTAGTATGAGTGCCCAGATAGATGAGTGTCTTAGGAAGTGTGAGGAGGAGTGCGATAAGAGTGATATTGTTTGTTTTGACCATTGTGTAATGGATTGTGAGGAGAGGAGTTAGGCGAAAGTATTTTTCTTTAACGCGTGTTACACCCTATACTGGCTCACAATTTTTCTCACCAATTCCGACCGAAAGTATTCTGATTACTCTACGTTGTTAAATCCGTTGAGAAGGGGAGTAGACAATTACTGGTGATCACATGGTTGTGCTTGATGTTGTAGCCGCTATTCTCCCGCACTCTAGGAGCGAGATAGCGAGAAGGATTAACGAGATGTTCTATGCTAGAGTACTTTCGAGCACCGTGCCGCACACCGTTGTTATCATTGCGCCAGACCATGACGCTGTCCTAGGTGACTACGGTATTGCTGGTCTTGGCGGGGACTGGTTTGAGAGGCTAGATACCGAGCTTGCTACGTGCATTAGCTCTGCGAGCGAGGTGGGGCTTGCTCCTAGCAGCCTATTCTCAGACTATAGCTTATTGTATCATGCAAAGATGGTTAAGAAGTACATATCTCCTAACACGCTGATAGTGCCAGTATATGCTCCATATGTTTCGAGATACTATGAGGAGAGACTTGGGAGAGCGATTGCGAGATGCGCTATTAGTAGCGGTAAACGAGTGCTAGTGATAGCGACTACTGATATGACTCACTACGATGATAGTGGTAGAGGAGCGAAAAACGATATTGATGCCATAGAGATGCTGCTAGAGCTTGAGCCAGAAGAGTTCCTAGACAGCGTGGAGGAGAACAACCTATCGTGGTGCGGGCCAGCTGCGGCTGCGAGCGCAACCTACTACGCGAAAGAAATTGGGGCTAGAAGGGGAGAACTAGGCACATATGTTTACGAAAAAATAGGCGATACGTATAATGGATATGGTATTATTTATTTCTGAAGCTCTTTGAGAGGCTTAGGCCCAGTAACTGCTATCTTCTTTTTCGCAGCCGTGCTTGCGCTTGTTCTCGGAGGAGACGGGGGTGGTGGTAGCTGGATCTCGTTTAGTGCTTTTGCTGCTTCCTCGCTCGCTTTCTTTAGCTCTTCTAGTGACTTCTTTACTGCCGCGTCTGCTTCTTCTAGTGTCTTGTTAAGCTCGTCTATTGTCTTCTTTATGTTTTCTAGTATGTTTTCAATAGAGGGGGTTTCTTGGCTCATTTTTGTCACCGTTTAGATAGTTGTCTAGTATGCTCCGTAATAGCTTTGCCTCATTGCTTCCCTATAGGCTCTCCTAGCCCTGCGCCTCTGGGCTAGCCAGATGTAGAACTGTATCTCGTAGTCGTCTAGTCCCCAGTCTTTGAGTGCCTCTAGTTCTTGTCGTAGCTCGTTGTCGTCCATTAGGCCCTCTGCGTAGTCGTTTATAAGCTCGGTTATGTAGCGGCGCACTTCGTCATAGACTGGTCTTACTCGGATGTACTCCTCCCATGTCTTCTTTAGGAACTCCTTGGTTGCCTGGTCTACTGGTAGGGCGTCTATCATTTTGTAGACCTGTGCTAGTGCTAGTCTACGCGCTTGCGGCGAGTACTCTGCCATTGTTACTAGCTGGCGTGGTGTGCCGAGAAGCTCCCTATAGGCTCTCAGTGATGCTCTTAGCTTGCTGCCATAGAGTAGTAGTTGTATCTCCTCGTCCTCGAGACCATAGTTCTTTAGCGCGCTTAGTAGTCGTTTGAGATCATCGAGCCGTATTGCGAAGTACTCGTAGAGCCTCCTTATGTCCCCTATTACTTCTCTTATCTCGCTAGACAGTGGTCTTAGGTGCACATACTTTGCCCATATGTCCCACCATTCGCGTGGCACGTGGCGGCGCTCTAGGACAAGAATTAGCATCTTTCTTGCCTCTGGCACGTACTCGGCAATAGTTGCTAGGCTCATGGGTGTTGGCACGTATTCTCTCATTATCTCGCGCCACTGGTCTATCATGGCCCTTACAGTTGCTGCTAGCATCCGTACACGTATCTCCTCCTCTGTTAGGCCATAGTATTTTAAGATGCCAAGTATCTCTTTCTCTAGGTCGCCGAGCGGGACACCGTACCTCTTCGCTGTGAAGTAGGCTGTTATCAGGGTTCTGACGTCGTCGGCGACTGGTCTTATCTTGATGTAGCGGAGCCAGTATGGCCTCCACTCCTCGGGCACGTGGCGGCGCTCGAATACCTGTTTTATGAAGTTCTCTGGTATCGGGATGTATTCTGCTAGAGTGGCGAGTGCTCTAGGTGTTGGCAGGTACTCTCTCCTAATCTCTCTTATCTCGTCTATCATCTGCTCAACCGTTATCCTTGTGAAGAGGACGTCGAGCTCCCTATCGGTCCACCCAGCTTCTTTTGCTAGTTTCAGTATCTTTTCCTCGAGCTTGCCGAGATCTACTCCAAGAACCTTTGCACGCCTATAGGCTGTCAATAATCCGCGCACATCGTTGGCTATTGGTCTGACATCTATGTAGCGTAGCCAGAGATCCCACCAGTCTCGTGGCACTCTCCGTTTCTCGAGGACTAGTTTCGCGTACCTGGTGAACTCTGGCACGTACTCGGCAATAGTTGCTAGGCTTATCGGCGTTGGTATGTATTCTCTCGCAGCCGATATCGCCTCCTCTATGTTTACTCTCTCCTCTATTACTCTTATCTCCTCTGGAGTGAAGCCCCAGTTCTCCAATCGCTTGATTAGTTTCTCAACCTGGTCTCTGGAGACGACACCATAACGTAGCGCGCGCATATAGGCTGACAATAGTGTCTTGTAGTCGCTCTTCAGTGGCTTGACTCGGATATACTCTAGCCAGTAGGGCATCCACTCTGGGTCTACATGGTACTCCTCGAGCGTCTTCTCCACAAGGGTTTCTGGGAGAACCAGGTACTCTGCTATGCTTGCTATTGTCGTGGGCGAGGGGATACGCTCTTTCGCGGCTGCTCGCATCAGGTCTATGCGTTTCTCCATTTCGCCGATCAGATGGTATAGTACCCACT
>Ga0256833_1003049_pt1 | contig 11576 bp, 13 predicted proteins | sample 356284metaG_FD_190535 | JGI IMG/M metagenome (GOLD analysis project Ga0256833, IMG submission 190535) | Hydrothermal vent microbial communities from Mid Atlantic Ridge, Atlantic Ocean - 356-284 | ecosystem: Environmental > Aquatic > Marine > Hydrothermal vents | place: Atlantic Ocean: Mid...
TATTCAATTGTTGAGCCGGGATAATTTACCGTTTTGAAATTTGCACCGCTTAACAAATTAAGCAATGTGGTTTTCCCCGAATTAGGCGGACCAACTAATGTAATTGTGGGAACGGGAGTTGAAATGTTTTGGCTCATAACACTTTTATAGACTTTGCTTCATCTTTGCGAATTGCAATCATTGTGCCTCTTAGAGCAAAGGCAAGCGGATCGTTAAAAATTGTTTTGTTTATTAATTCAATTTCTTGACCCGGTGTAAATCCTATTTCAATAATTCTTCTAAACGAAGGATGATGCGGATCAACAGATTGAATTATTGCCGATTCTCCACTATGTAATTCCGCTGCAGTTTTCATAATAGTTATTATCGAAATTCTTTGTAAATTATTTAGATTTAATCTATATAAAGTTAGTTACAATATATAAATTTGTCAAGATAAAAATTAAGAGAATTTGGTCTGAAATTGGATATAAGAAAATTTATTCATATAATTTTCACATTACATTTTCGTAAATTGAAACGTAAATTTTGAGGAACAAATGAATAACATAAAAAGACATCCCATTTTATTACAAAGTAACAAAACGGCATTATTGGTAATTGATATTCAAGAAAGATTATTAAAGGTAATGCGTAAACGGGAATTGCTAATAAAAGATGTGGTAAAGTTAATTAAAGGAATAAAAGTCTTGGGAATTCCAATGTACTATACAGAACAATATCCCAAAGGCTTAGGTGAAACTGCGGCAGAAATTAAAAACGAATTAAACGGTGAAGCTATTCAAAAGTTAAGTTTTAGTTGTGCCGGTGCAGGCAATCTTTTTAACAAACTAAAAGAAAAAAATATTTCTCAAGTAATTGTATGCGGAATTGAAACACACGTATGCGTTCAGCAAACCGTTTTGGATTTATTGGCTAACGGTTTTCAAGTTAACGTTCCGGCAAATACGGTTTCATCACGTACCAAAATAGATTACAAAACAGCTTTAAGAAGAATGGAAGAACACGGAGCGGAAATTACCACCGTTGAAGCTGTTCTTTTTGAATTGCTTAATGTTTGTACAACGCAAGAATTTAAAGATATTGCAAAAATTATAAAGTAAATATGGATTCAAAAAAATATAATAATACAAAACTGACTTTAAGTATTCTAAATGGAGTGTTGACTTTTGTTTTACTATTGTTATTTGTTACTTCGGGTTACAGTGGTAAACTGGTAAATTATATTTCAACTTATACAAGCAACAACTATATAATTTTGTTAATCTATACAATTGTAATTTCGGTTTTGTTTTCGGTAATCTTTTTCCCGTTAAATTTCTATTCGGAATTTATTTTAGAGCATAAATATAATTTATCCAATCAAACATTTGTACAATGGATTTGGGAAAACACTAAAGAAATGTTAGTCGGTGGCGCAATAGGAATACCTTTGCTGCTTGCTTTCTATTATGTATTGGTAGCTTTCGGTAATTTATGGTGGCTGCCTTTTGCTATATTATTGTTTTTGGTATCGGTGGTTTTGGCTAAAATTGTTCCCGTTTTTATTTTGCCATTATTTTACAAAGTTACCCCGATTGAAAATGAAGACTTGAAAGAAAGGATATTAAAGCTATCCGAAAATGTTAATATGAAGGTAGAAAATATTTTTCAATTTGATATGAGCAAAAATACAAAAAAAGCAAATGCGGCTTTTACCGGATTGGGAAAAACAAAAAAAATTCTTTTAGGTGATACACTTACCAACGAATTTACAAACGATGAAATAGAAACGGTAATTGCTCACGAGTTAGGTCATTATAAACATAAGCACATTATAAAAAATTTAATTATTGGTACTTTAACAAGTTTTGTAACTTTGTATTTGTTAGCTTTGCTTTATTCACATTCTTTAAGTTGGTTCGGGTTTAAAAGTATTACGGAAATTGCCGCTCTACCTATTTTAGCTTTATGGGGAATGTTGCTTGGAATTATACAAACACCTTTAACAAATATTTTATCCAGAAAATATGAATACCAAGCCGATGAATATGCAGTGAAGGTTACAAATAAAGGAGAAGTTTTCATTAATACTTTGGAAAAACTTAATAAACAAAATCTTGGAGACGAAGAACCTCATCCGTTTGTGGAATGGTTTTTTCATAGTCATCCTTCCGTAAAAAGGAGAGTGGCATTTATAAAAAGTATAAGTAAAAGTTAGACTAAAAAATTAAATATAATTCTTATGATAGAACTAAATAAAATATACAACGAAAATTGTGTTGATACAATTGCGAAAATGCCAGATGAATTTGTAGATATGGTTTTAACTTCACCGCCTTATGATGATTTACGTAATTACAATGGATACAATTTGCCTTTGGAAAAGATTATTAAAGGTCTTTTTAGAATTATGAAAAAAGGCGGAGTAATTATTTGGGTAGTTGGAGACAAAACAGAAAACGGTAGTGAAACCGGAACAAGTTTTCGTCAGGCTTTAATGTTTAAAAAATTAGGCTTTTTAATTCACGATACAATGCTTTATTATAAAAATAATCCTATGCCAACTACAGGTAAGCGCTATCATCAACATTTTGAATATATGTTTGCTTTTTCAAAAGGGACACCTAAAACATTCAATCCTATTATGGAGCCAACAAAATATAACGGTTTGGCAAATATGAAAAATAGAGGAAAAGAGGGAACACTAAACTATAAAAAAGTAGAAAGGACAAAAGAAAAAAAAGTTGGAAACGTTTTCTTTTATTCTGTTGGTGGTGGTATTTCAACTAAAGATAAAATCGCTTATAAACATCCAGCTATTTTCCCGGAAAAATTGGCTTTCGATCAAATAAGAACTTGGTCAAATGAAGGAGATTTGATTTATGATCCGTTTTTAGGAAGTGGAACAACTGCTAAGGTTGCACACTTATTGAACAGAAAATGGTTAGGTTCGGAAATTTCGAAAGAATATTCGAAAATAGCAAAGAAACGAATAGAACAAATTGCACATCAAGATTTATTCCTAAAATGATAGGTTGAATAATGGACTTAATAGAAAGAGGTTCACTTACAGCGAAAAATGGTTTTAAAAATGAAAAAGACATAGTAAATAAGTTTAATAACTGGAATCAAGATTATGAAGCAAAGATTTGGTTGAAAATTATGGATTATAATCTTGACGAAATTGAATTTGTAAAGGCAATTATTATTTCCGGTTATAAAACCGATGTTCAAGTTCAAATAACAATTAAATTGAAAAAAGCAATTGATGTTCAAAATTTACAGATAAAGTTGGTTAGCAACCCTCAAGGATTTAATCAAATAGATAAACGGAAGGTTGATAAATATGTTGAACTATGGAATATTCCTAGTAAGATTACAAGGATTTTAAAAAAATATACAGGTGAAATAAAACCAACAATTCCAAATCCAAAAGATTCAAGAAGAACTTTTATGAATGAATTTAATCGAAAAGACCAGAAGTTAATAATCAAATGGTTGGAGGAAAATAAAAGTTTGATTGTTAGTGATATTCTTAAAGGTCGAGGCAGATTTGCGGCTGAATGGATGTTAGTTGCTCTGAAAGTAGATAACAATGCCAGATGGGTATTAAAACCTATCAATATTGTTATGAACTATTTCGGAAATGGTAAAGTTATTATTACAAAAAGAGGTAATATAAAAATTGGTCGTATAACTATGCAAAGAAAAGGAGGTAACGGTGGAAGAGAAAGTGCAAAAATGTTGCAATTTAAAATCAATCCTGCTGAATTATTTGATTTGTAAAATCTACAAGGATAAAAAATTATAGAAAAAGATGCTTACTAATTTTGTAAAATATTAAACTGTTAAAAGTTGGAGAAACATAAATGGCAGTAACAAAAAAAGATGTACAAAAAATTGCAGAACTTTCAATGTTGGAATTTACGGATTCCGAACTTGAAGAATACACAACGGAAATGAATAAGATATTAAGTTACGTTGAAAAGCTAAGCGAACTTGATACGTCAAATGTAGAACCGCTTGCGCACCCTATTGAGAATGTTAATGTTTTTAGAGAAGATAAACGAATGAAATCAATTTCTACAGAAGAAGCTTTAAAAAATGCTCCCGATAGAACAACTGAGCATTTTAAAGTTCCCAAAGTAATTTCTCAAAAGGATAGATAATTTAATGATTGTTGGAATAATTCCCGCACGTTTTGCTTCAACCAGATTAAAAGGTAAGCCGCTAGTTGATATTGGCGGTAAACCTATGATTCAACACACGTACGAAAGTGTAAAAAAATCCAAATTACTTTCGGATGTAATTATTGCCGTTGATGATGAACGTGTTTATGATGCAGCAAAAAAATTTGGTGCAAATGTTAAAATGACACCAAAAGAATTATCTACGGGAACAGACAGAATTGCTTACGTTGCAAAAAAACTTACCACCGCAGAAATTATAGTTAATATTCAGGGAGACGAACCTTTCATACCGGGAAAGATGATAGATCAAGCAATAGAACCGTTGTTGTTCGACCGTAAAGTTATGGTTTCCACCTTGGCAAAAAGAATAAAAGATGTAAGCGAATTGAATTCCCCTTCAATTCCCAAAGTTGTTTTCGATTACCAGAATAATGCACTTTACTTTTCCCGCTCGCCAATTCCTTATATACGTGATGTCGTTTCCGATAAACAAAAATTAAAAGTTGCCGATATATACAAACACATTGGTCTTTATGTTTTTAGAAAACAACAACTATTAAAATTTACAAAAATGAAGCAAACGGATTTGGAAAAATTTGAAAAATTGGAACAACTACGATTATTGGAAAATAATATTAAAATAAAAGTAGTTGTAACCGAAGAAGAAAGTTTATCTATTGACACGGAAGAAGAATTGGAAACTGCACGTTTGTTTTATGAAAGTAAAAAAATAAAATAAGATGAATGATTTGCTTTCATAAGTTTTCTTTACTTGTAATTGAAGCCGCTTTTGTATTTAAGTATTAAACACTAATCCGATTCAAAAACCTTAAAAGTAAACTTTAAAATGTCAGACCGAGCGGAGTCGAGGTACAAAAAGCGAAGCCGAGGTGCAAAAGAGGGCAAAGCTATACTTCGTTTCCACTCAGTTAAAGCTTAGCTTTCGTTTAGTATAATAAAACTTGTGATAATTAATAATATTTTAGATGTATATCTTCAATTTCTAAAAGACTCCTTTTTAATAGAGTGTAAAATTTTGAATTTCAATTCATAATTTTGTATATCTTACAATAAAAAATTGAGGACATAAAATGAAGGAACCTAAAAAATTAAAACTTGCAAATATCCCAACTCCATTAATTGATTCGGAATTTGAAGGATGTAAATTCAAAATTAAAAGAGATGATTTTACAGGAATGGAACTTTCCGGTAATAAAGTCAGAAAACTGGAATATCTTCTTTACGAAGCAAAAAAGCAAAATGTTGATTATGTTTTTACAAGTGGAGGAGACCAGTCAAATCACGCACGTGCAACTTGTATTGCTGCAATGCAAGTAGGAATTAAATCAAAATTATTCCTATGGGGAAAGGATAAAAAAATTGCCGAAGGAAATCTATTTTTTGATAAATTAACAAATACCGAAATTGAATATTTTACCAAAAAAGAATATGCAAATGTTCCTCTTTTAATGGAAAAAGAAAAAGTAAAATTTGAAAAAAAAGATAAAAAGGTTTATGTAATTCCATCCGGTGGTTCTTCAACTTTGGGAATTTGGGGTTATATTAATTTTATGAAAGAACTTTCCGAACAAATTGATATTAAAAAATTAAACGGAATTGTTGTAGCAGCCGGAACCGGTGGAACTGCAGCCGGATTATTACTTGGTGCTGAAATACTTGGTTTTAATAAACTAAAAATTTATCCGGTTAATGTTATTTATTCCGAAAATGAAATAAAAAATAAAATTTCATCTTTGGTTAAAAGTTGTGTTAATGATTATAAAATAAATATTAATCCCGATTTTAATAATCTTGTTGTTCTGGACGGTTATTCAAAAGAAGGATATAAAAATATTACAAAATCTAAAGTAAAAGTTTTAAAAAATTTCTTTAAGCAAAGTGGAATTTTACTAGACCCGATTTACACCGGAAAAGCATTTGTGGCCTTCTATGAAAACTTTTTGAGAAGTAAAAAGAAAAGCAACGTATTATTCCTGCATACTGGCGGACTTTTCGGAACCTTTGCAAAAAGAAAAGATTTTATGATGTAATTGTAAATATTAACAAAATCAAGTTAAGAATAAATTTGTCTGATATTAAACCATTCCTTATTTTTAAAATAATTAAAAATTAAAGAAGAAGGAAAACTTGTGGAAAGAAAAATAAGAGTAATAATTGCCAAAGCCGGTTTGGACGGACACGATAGAGGTGCAAAAGTTATTGCGGCAGCTTTACGTGATGCCGGTATGGAAGTAATTTATACCGGACTTAGGCAAACGCCAAAAACAATAGTCAATGCAGCCATTCAAGAAGATGTAGATGCAATTGGTATTAGTATTCTTTCCGGTGCACACATGACGGTTTTTCCGCAAATATTAGAAGAAATGAAAAACCAAGGTGTTGATGATATTCTTTTATTTGGCGGAGGAATAATTCCGGAAGAAGATATTGCAAAACTTAAAGAACTTGGTGTTGGCGAATTATTTACACCCGGAGCCGATACAACAGAAGTTGCACGCTTTTTAGAAAATTGGGTGAAGGAACATCCAAGGAATATTGAATAATTTTTTCATAAGTTAATTCTATAATTTATACGGGAAATAATTTGGTTTTTCCATAAATCTGCAATAGATAAAACTTGTGAGAATTTTTAGCGTTTATGAAATAACTGAAATTAGTTTTTTATTAATAGACAACGAATTTTAAAAAATATCAACAAAACCTCGAATGTTTGAAAACCGAATCGATTTTAATATTTAAAAATGGAATCGGTATAATACAAAATGAAAATACAATTTTGCTATTTTCTCATTCATTTCCAAAAGCTTTCTAATTTGGTTATCTTTCAAGTTAAATAATATTAAAATTAGCGAATGCAAAAAAACAAAAAAAATAGAATTCTTTATTTAGATGTTATGCGTGCTTTTGCTGTGTTTATGATGATTCAAGGGCACACAGTAGATACTTTTTTAGCAGATAAATTTCGTTCTTCCGACTCTTTGTTTTATTTTCTTTGGTATAATCAAAGAGGATTTACCGCACCGATATTTATGTTTACTGCGGGTGTTGTTTTTACTTATTTACTTAAAATAGGGAAATATAATTTTAGTGAAAATCCAAGAGTAAAAAAAGGAATTAAAAGAGGTTTTTCTTTAATTGCCATTGGTTATTTGCTTCGTTTTCCAACAGAAAGAATTTTTGATTTCAGATTTGTAACTCCTGAAAAATGGAGCTCCTTTTTTTCTGTTGATGCACTTCACTTAATTGGATTCGGATTGTTATTTATTATTATGCTTGTTTATTTGGCAGATAAATTTAGAATAAAGTTTACAACATTAACCTTTCTCTTTATCGCGATGTTGTTTATTGTTACGCCGGTTATAAAGCAAATTATTTTTACTAACTATTTCCCTGAATACATTGCTGCATATTTTAACAACAAAACCGGCTCGCATTTCCCGTTTTTTCCTTGGTTGATTTATATTTTTGCCGGCTCTATACTTGGATTTTACTTAACTAACAAAGAAAATATTTATAAGAAAAAAAAATTCAGCTATGTACTTGGTTCTTTGGGTATTAGTATGATTGGAATGTTTTTTATACTTTCTTACATTAAAGATTATGAATTTGAAGGAAACAGTATCCGGTTATATTCGTATAGTATAATCTTCTTAAGATTAGGATATGTAATTTTATTGAATGGCATAGTAAGCCTGATAATTCGAAAAAGTAAATCAATACCTAAAATTATAGTTGAAACAGGAAGACATACTTTAATTTTGTATATTGTGCATCTGGTAATGCTTTACGGAAGTGCTTGGTCTTTAGGGTTAAATTATTTATATGCGCGAAGTTTTAATACCATTGAAACAATTTTAACGGCTATAGTCATGCTTGGGCTAATGCTAATGCTTGTGATTGCAATTGAAAAAATAAAAAAAATAAAAAGAATTAAATTAGCAATTGAAAATATTTAATAAAAAAAGAATATGAGAAAATCAGAAACAACAACACCTTCTCTAAAAGATGATGAAATCGGGTTTGAACAAACAATAAGACCTAAAAGATTTGAAGACTTTACCGGACAAAAAAAAATAACGGATAATCTAAAAGTATTTATTGGCGCTGCATTAAAAAGAGAAGAAAGTCTAGATCACGTTTTGCTTACCGGTCCGCCGGGATTAGGTAAAACGACTTTAGCAAATATTATTGCTAATGAAATGGGAGTAAAATTAAAAACTACTTCCGGACCTGTTTTGGAAAAACCCGGTGATTTGGCGGGATTATTAACTAACCTTGAAGAAAACTCCGTTCTGTTTATAGATGAAATACATCGTTTAAGTTCCGTAGTAGAAGAGTATCTTTATTCGGCAATGGAAGATTATAAAATTGATATAATGATTGATACCGGTCCAAGTGCAAGAACTGTGCAAATAAAATTACCTCAATATACTTTGGTCGGAGCAACAACAAGAGCCGGTTTACTTACAGCTCCGTTGCGAGATCGATTTGGAATTAAATCCCGCTTGGATTATTATGACAGTTCTTTACTAAGTAAAATTATTAAACGTGCTGCAAAAATATTAAATATAGGAATTGATGAAGATGCCGCTGATGAAATAGCAAGACGTTCCAGAGGAACACCACGTATTGCAAATCGTCTTTTAAGAAGAACAAGAGATTTTGCTGACTTTGAAAATTTGGATAAGATAAATGTAGCAATAGCCAAAAAAGCTTTGACTGCTTTGGAAGTTGATAATTTTGGACTTGATGAAATGGATAAAAGAATTATTTTAGCAATTATCGAAAAATTTAAAGGTGGTCCTGTTGGATTAAACACACTTGCTGTTTCTGTTAACGAAGATGCCGGAACTTTGGAAGAAGTTTACGAACCGTTTTTAATTCAACAAGGTTTTATTCAAAGAACACCGCGTGGCAGGGAAGCAACGGATTTAGCTTATGTACGCTTCGGTAAAACAAGAATAAATAAAGAAGATCAAAGTAATTTATTTGAATAAAAAACATTTACAAATTAATTTAAAATAATGTAATACCAAGCAGCTTGCCTCTACCGGGAGTTGACGCGGAAAAATAAAATAATCCAATTCCAAATTTGTTTTGGAAAGCCGATATATTGGTATCGTAGTTGCGAATCTCCTGATTCGCTTAATGAAGAAGCTAAAGTTCAAAATATTACTTGAGCTTTAAATCTCTATTTTGATTTTAATTCTTAGTAAAAGACAAATATGATTAAAATAAACAACATACAAATAGCAAATAATCTTCCTTTTGTTTTAATTGCCGGACCTTGTGTAATTGAAAATGAAGAAGTTACAATTACAACTGCAAAAAGAATAATGGAGATTTCTAACAAATTGGAAATCCCTTTTATCTTCAAATCAAGTTTTAAAAAAGCTAATAGAACAAGTTTAAATTCGTTTACAGGCTTGGAATTTGAAGAGGCAATTAACATATTAAAAAAAGTTAAGGAAAAATTTAATATTCCAATTTTAACTGATGTTCATACTGTAGAAGATATAGAAAAAGTTTCTCCGGTTGTTGATGTACTGCAAATTCCGGCGTTTTTATGTCGCCAAACAGATTTACTAATTGCGGCAGGTAAAAGTGGTAAAATTGTAAATATAAAAAAAGGACAATTCCTGGCACCTGAAGATATGAAACATGCAGCAGAAAAAGTTAAAAGTACAGGTAACACAAATATCCTTTTAACCGAAAGGGGAACAACATTCGGTTATCATAATTTAGTTGTTGATATGCGCTCGTTAGTTACAATGAATGAACTTGGTTATCCGGTTGTTATGGATGCAACACATTCCGTGCAAATGCCAAGCAGTTCAAATGTAACCGGCGGAGAACCTAAATTTATTGAACCTTTAGCCAAAGCTGCTGCTGCAGTCGGAATTGCAGCGTTATTTTTAGAAGTACATCCTAATCCCAAAGAAGCGTTAAGTGATGCAGGAAGTCAGTTGCACATTGATAAACTTGAAAAATTATTGACTAAAATAAAAGATATTGATAAAGTTGTTAAAAGATACTGAAATAATTGAATTGTATTTTTATTGCTTTGCTGAAGTCTTCTTAAAATATATTTTTTCTCCAGGCGTAGCAGTAAAACAGATTACTAATCTGTTCTACAAATATTGTAACCATTAATTGCTGAAATAACAAAACATTTGTGAATATTATGACCGAACAAAATATTTTTGAAATTGGTAAAAAAGTAATCCGAATTGAAATGCATGCCATTGAAGATTTGTTAAATAAAATAAACTCATCTTTTGTTGAAGCTGTTAATTTAATTTATAATTCATCGGGTAGAATTATTGTAACCGGTATGGGAAAATCGGGAATTGTTGCAAGAAAAATTGTGGCAACTTTTAATTCAACGGGAACATCAGCAGTTTACTTACATCCTACAGATGCATTGCACGGTGATTTGGGAATTGTTAGAAAAGAAGATGTTCTAATTGCAATTTCCAAAAGCGGTGTTACTGAAGAATTGCTAAGTTTAACCGCAATGGTAAAACGAATGGACGTTCCTGTAATTGCAATACTTGGAAATGAAAATTCGGCAATGGCAAATTTAAGTGATGTTGTTTTGGATATAAAAGTAAAAGAAGAAGCTTGTCCTCACGGACTTGCACCAACCTCATCAACAACCGTATCAATGGTTTTAGGCGATGCATTAGCTGTTGCTGTTCTGGAAATAAGAGGATTTACAGCTAAAGATTTTGCTTCGTTACATCCCGCCGGCAGCCTTGGGAAAAAACTCTTATTAAGAATTTCCGAAATAATGTATAAAGAGAATGACTTACCTGTGGTAAACCAAAATACTTCAATTAAAGATACAATTTTAGAAATGACAACTAAACGTCTTGGCGCTACTTGTGTTGTTGACGATAATAATGAACTTACCGGAATTATAACAGACGGAGATTTACGCAGACAATTGGAAAAATCCCTTGATATAAAAACATTGCAAGCAAAAGATATAATGACCAAAAATCCCAAAACAATAAATGAAAAAGTTCTGGCATCTTTTGCACTTCAACAGATGGAAAAGTTTAATATTACCTCTTTGATTGCTACAGATGAAAATAATCAACCAATGGGAATTGTTCATTTACACGATCTTGTTAAATTAGGTTTACAGTAATAATGAAAAACATATCCGATTATATATTTTTTATTTTAATTGTTTTTACATTTACTTTTTGTAACGAAACAAAGGTTGAACCAAAGGTAGCTTTAATTAGCAGTGAAAAATTACCGGATCAAGAAAGTCATAATGCAAAGATAACATTTACTGAAGAAGGAAAGCTAAAAGCAATTTTATTTTCCGATACGATTAAAGTATTTTCGGAAAAACGGGAAACGGATTTG
>Ga0256833_1003050_pt1 | contig 11572 bp, 29 predicted proteins | sample 356284metaG_FD_190535 | JGI IMG/M metagenome (GOLD analysis project Ga0256833, IMG submission 190535) | Hydrothermal vent microbial communities from Mid Atlantic Ridge, Atlantic Ocean - 356-284 | ecosystem: Environmental > Aquatic > Marine > Hydrothermal vents | place: Atlantic Ocean: Mid...
GTACTGATAAGCAATATAACATAAAGTAATAGGTACTGGTAAGAAGATAGACGCGAAAACACCCAGTACTAGGTGCACGTACGACCTCCAGTCATCGAACACCTTCAACGCTTACCCCTTATTCCTTATGTACTTCTTAATCCCCCTCTCAAGCGCTACCTGCACTAGGAACGAGTACAGGAACGCCTTAATACCAATGTATATCTCCAGTAGTGATGGTAGGTGGTTGGTGGGTAGGGACGCCACGAACGCTATTCCGCCGATTATGGCGCTGTCTATTATTATCCATTTCCAAGGCTTGGTTCTGTCCGGAGGATCATTATACGCTACGTTCATGACCATCCTCATCACCTTTATACATATTTGATTATTTAAGTATTCGTTACCTTCACCAGTAGCCCCAAGTACGCATTCTTTCATCAATTACTTTACGTATACCCTCATCAACCGGTCTAAAAAGCCTAGTTACCTCCACCGCCTTAACGCCATCAAGCACCTTATTATGCAGTGGTGATGCTTTGAGCCTCTTAACGTCTTCCTCACTAACTTGGGACACACCGAACCACACCGCGTGCTCGCATGCCGGGCACTTCAGCATTACGTCGCAGTGCCTATGGGGATATATTTTCCGCTCGAAGCACACGAAGTGGTGGAAAATCAGTGGCTCGGCGCAGAACGGGCACAGCAACCTACTGCCTAACTCCTCACTAGGTACTAGCACTAACCCGTACTTGCTGTTAATTACTTTCCACATTATTCATCACCTGCATATAACGCTGTCCTCCTCCTCGTACTGCACCACGTAATTAACCGTGGTTGTTGAAGTCGTCGTCGCCGAGCCGTTATCGTTCACCAGTAGCTCGATCTTCTGCACGTCCCTAATGTCTAGCGTGCATGTGTCCCCATCATTCAGGAAGTCCCACACTACCTCACCATCTACCTGTAGCTGTAACTGCGTAGTGTTTGAGTCCCCAGTAGCCTTAACCCTCAGCAACCTGCTTACGTGCTTTGTTACAGCCGTTGATGTCCCGGTGTAGTCAAGTAACGTGACGGTGTCTGTCTGACCGTTACCGTCACTCGTGTAGCTGCCGCTCAACCTCTTAATCGTCCTGTCAGGCTCCTCATCACCGATTATGGGTATCCAGCTGAATGCGATATGTGCGTACGCTGAGGACGCTGACGAAGCATCAACCTCAACCTTTACGTTAATGGCGTACCACTTACCCGACCTCATAATGTCCTTAACAATGAATGATATGTTCCATGAAGCACCTGATGATGACGTGGTGGATACTGTCCTTACCTGCTTCCACCCGACCTCAGCATCGTACACGTAAATCGTTGCCGACACGGTGTTAGTGCCATCAGACACCAGCTTAATAGTTATCCATAACGGCACGTACCTACTAGTAGTATAGAATACCGGGTTAAACGTCCACGTAGTTCCCGCTATGTCGTCCCTTTCGACCGCACACATGCTTCCCTTCCAGTACTTGCCTACGTCAATGCCAAACAGTGACAGCTCAGCAATGTACACGTACGCATCGCTCGTACCCGTATTCTCGAACTTGATCTTAACGAACCACATATGGCTATGTGAATGCGCCGTGTAGTATACGTAGTTGCCCCATCCATCATTACCTACTTGCCTAGTGCTGTAGTTCTCACCGTTGTACGGGAACGTAACGTCCTGAGTTAATAACCCGACACGCTGCATATACACAACCACTGCACTTGGAACGTACGTCCTGTGGTACAGCACCTGAACCTTGTCAGCGTACAGTAACCGCACAGCCACCTCAACCGAGCCACCTGCAGGCACCCTTACCTTAACGGCTTTATCTGTCCCTGTGCCGGGGTCGCTTAACCCCTCATCACTCCACTTCACTATCCACCAGTCCACGTTCTCCACTAACCCGGTAAGCGACATTAACTCCCTGACGTCGTCCTCGTTACTTATGTCAAGCCTGTACAGCACCTGACTAATTCTCTTAAGTGTAGTTTCAGACGCTCCCGGATAGCTGTACCCCTCGCCAGTTATGGTCTGCACCGGCACCTTGAATGGGGGCGCGCCCCTGTACTTGAGCACCATCACGTACTCACCTCCTCACCCGTTTTAGGCACGTACAAAATGTACATGGTGAATGGCTGGTCGTACGCAGTGTTGTTTATCCCCTCAATCACTAAGTCCTGCTCCACCTTGATCTCCTTGTTGAGTTCGAAGACGTAGTGGTCGTCGTCACCCGTTATCCACACGTCGCCGCCGTACGTGAGCGTTGGTAGGAGCAGCCCACCGCCCTCCAACCTTATCCTCACGCCCGCGCTGTACTGCCACCCGCTAGGTATGCTGATGTACACTACCGTAACCACGCACTTAGGTACGTGCACCCTAGTCAGCTCAGTAGCTACGGGCGTGTTGGCCGGTATCTTCTCAGTTACGGCTACTACCTCCATGCCTCACACCCCCTTAGGTGGTTGCGTGTGCTTAACTGCCTCGCAGTGCATGTAGCCGTTCTGGTCAGCCACGCAGTAGCACCACTGACCCCTCTCCAAGAACGTCTTCGGATCCTCACCTTCCGGTAGTGTAGCCTCAACCGTGTAAACGTTCCCGTCAGGACATACCACCTTACCTATTACCTTATTACCTACTACCTTATATGATGCTACCTTAGTCGGTGTCCAGTAGTTCCAAGGCGCGATCTTCCTTGATTTGGGGTGCTGTAACTCCTTCTTGACATATTCGCCGGGGAACAGTGCCTTCTCTATGCTCCCCATCACGGCCTTAACCACCTCAACAAGGACAACCAGGTACATTATCCACGTTAAGTAGTACATGAAGCTCACGCCTCACACCCCTCAATACGTCCTAGGCGTGAAGTACCTCCCGCCACCACCCACCACCTCACCGCACTTAATTGCTGCGTTCTTGCTGATTACCTTGTGCCTCTCGCTGCACTTCTCATCACTGCACCACCCTAACTCCACCGTGAACTTATATGTTGTTTCGTGGCATGCCGGGTAGCACTCCGGGTAGATATCGAATTCATGGTGAATGCTGCCCTTGAACGGCTTCACCACGACATTGCTCGGCGCTATTACGTCGTTGTCGCTCGTCACTAATCCCTCATTTCCCCAGTTGATTATGGCATAGTACCCGTGATCCGTGAAGCCACTTACGTCAGCGTCAATTACTACGTGGTCTATGCAGTCCCCTTCCTCGACCTTGACGTCTCCCCTGAATTTAGGCGTGACGAATCCCTTAACTAGGCTACCCATTAACTTAATGATTATCTGAATGAATATGACGTAGTACAGCACCATGAAGATTGATGTGAAGACCTGCGCCATCAGTACCACCTCACCATGAGCATTGCGGGCATCATCTGCATTAACTGCATCAGCATTATTAACGGCATCATCCTGACGTACAGCTCGATCATCTCCTTCATTGCTTCTTGGCTTTGTTGCTTAGCCATCTGCTCGCCTAGGAGCATCTGCAGCACGGACGCACCTATCCCCACACCCATCAACACAATTAAGGGTAGTACCTGCGCCACGTCTCACACCCCCTACACCTTAAACACGGAAGGCATTAAGGCAGCCATGTAGCGCAGCATAGCCAACGTTATGGGCATCATGATCATGAACTGAAGCATCTGGAACGGAAGGAAGAGCATCTGTTGACTATAGTACGCAGTGCTATACATCCATGAACCGTACAGCTGGAACGGCATGTAAAAAGGATTCGTTCCCCAAAAAGGGTACGTCATTCCTCACCACCCCGCTACATGCTGCTGGTGAGTCCCTGCAGTAGCTTAGGTATTAGCTCCATGAATATCTTAATCATTAACACCATCATTATCATGTTCATTAGCATACCCATCATTCCCGTGAATGCATCCGTGCCGTAGTACGCCATGCTTCTCACCTCCTCACAAATGAGTTGAATAACGCGTTAATCTTGCCTGTAGCTGTCGTGGTGAAGCCCAGCACGACGTCCTTAACGCCTAACACCACAGGCGTCCCTAGCTCCTTAGCGTCGAATATGACGTGGCCCGTCAGCGGGTCTACGTTGTAGCGCCTGGCGTCGTCACGCTGCTCAATGAGCCAGCTGATCCTATGCAGTATCTCGGTAGCCCTCCTCTTATCCACCACGCCTAACTCGCTGACCACGTCGTCACTGTCGCTGCCGTTGCTGTCTAGAACCTCTATCACGGCCTTACTGTAGAACTTCCCCACTGGCGGCTGGAGTGTGAATGCTAGGTCACTGTACGTTGCGTCAATGCTCTTCGTGTCATAGTTCCATGCAGGGAGCGCCAGTGGTTTCCGGTCGAGGACTTTCCACACGGTCACTATTATCTCTGCTGAGTCAATAGTGTACCCGCTCCCTAGGTCGGACTCATCGCCCCACAGCACAGCCAGCTTGGTCTCCTCAACCACGTCGGTGGGTATAGCCACGCTGACGTCGCCTTTGTCCTCAGGGTTGAGGCCAGGGTGGATCAGTATCTCAGCGTACACTGTCTGCGTGGTACTGGTCGAGGTCGTCAGCGAGTCCTTCCTTACCTTACCCTTACTTTCATAATATCCCTTAACGAACAGTATCCATCCAGTGCCTTGTATCGGGTACTCACCGCCCTGAATCACGTTCACGTTCTTGATCAGGCTGATTGGTGCGTGCGCTGCCGGGCTAGGCGTCGCCGTGCCTGTCTTAACCGTCAGCTCGAGCAGTAAGTCAATGTGCGTTATCGCTGGAGCCTTAGGTAATGTTATCGTTTCCCACGCATTAGCGCTGTACGGAATCGTGTTCTTAAGGGTTTCCGCGACTACCCTAGCCATGCGTTATCACCCCGCCGGAGGCCTTAAGGTCTGGAACATTGACCTGAACATGCTGAACATCATTGACAGCATGTACATCTGCATGAAGAGCTGCATGTACACGTTGAACAGCTGCACCACTGTCTGCATTATCGCCCCAACGTCGCCTAAGATACTAGTTCCTGTAGTGCCGGTATTGCCTGAAGCCGTTATGGTTACTTCGTTAGTGTTGCTCATCACGCAGTCACCCCCGGTAATCTAATGCTTTCGAATAGGCTGCGCATCATGCCGAATATTATCGTTATTATGTACAGCTCGAAGTACAGGTACATGTACTCCTTCCACAGTGTCACTACTGGCTGCAGGATGCTGGATATCGTCTGAGGCGTCACGCTCGGAACTGAGACGCTCTCACCCACTTCAACCACCCCCTATACCTAATTATATTATATTAGTGTTAAGCCGCTGGCGCAGGCGCCGGTGCCGGCGGTACTGCAGCTCCCCCAGCCCTCATGATTTCGGCTTTGTATTGCTGCCTCGCCGGTAGTATGGCCTCAGCGTACCTGGCAGGGATTCCTAATGCACGGAACGTCGCTATCCACGTTCCCCACTTCTGCGCAGCCACTTGAAGCGCTGGGCCGGTGGCGAACGCTGTGAAGCCCCTGATGAAGTTCTGCGCCATCTCATTGACGTGTTGCGCCGCTATTTGTACCCTGCGCTGCCATTCCTGCGGGGTATACACACCTTTAGGTAACCCAACCGTGTACTTACCCATGCCTAGTCTCACCGGGTTTAAAAACGGTTTAGGACGTTTAAACAAGCACTAAATAAATGAATTTAGAACTCACTGCGCTTACCGCACTTATGCGTGAAAAGCGTATCATGCACACCCGTAACCCTGAAACGCAACTGATCCGCCAAGCACCTTAAGGCGTCGTCATGGAACACGTACCTACGCACGTAGTACACCGGAACATCTTCTTTGAACCACACCAGTAGATGCTTCCCCCTGCGACTATACCTAACCTCATACCTGTCAATGATGCCTAACCGCTTAAGGGACTCCGCCCTAATCACGTCTAGCTCTATGTTGGGATCTTCCGGATCGTCATAATCCACCGTGATATACTTGTCGCGCAAAGGCACTATGTCGTCTGGCTGACCAGGACGCCACTCCCACGCTATGAGGTACTGTATAATGTCGTACGGGAAGCACAGCTCGAACACGTTACTTGGCGGGTTACCCGCCTTGTCAGGGATTACGAAGCACACCTGCAGAATCCTAGGTATGTCCTTGACCTCGTACGTGATGATGAAGCCTAGCCAAGGCCTAGCAATGGGTGGGCGCTCGCCCTCAATGCGTGCTAATATGCGCTGCATGGCCGCGTAGTGATTGCGTAGCATGCTGAAACTAACCTCACGTTCTTCATGCGCTGTCTCCACCCTTATCTCGTCGGGATCCATCCTAGCAAAGAAGTACGCACCAGCCAGCTCAGCATACACCTGCGTACCTATGTACTCAGCCATCCTTTCCACTACCTGCGTGCCTACCGGCACCTGCTCAGCGTCGCTAAACGTTATCGTCCTCACCTCAACTATGCCAGGCACTGACTGCTCCTTGCACATGTCACCGCAGAACGTCGAAGGTATGAACTTGACGTGGAAATCAATGACGTATTCCTCCTTCCAGATACTGTAGGGACGGCCCCAGAACCTCCTGCTAATCACGCTCATCCATAGCCTGTGGGTGAGCACGCTACCTCACCTCCTCCCTGCACGCTAACTCAATCAAGCCCCAACCCACCGCAAGAGCCACCGCGCCGGCAACGTAGTACATGCAGCCCTCAACGAATCGCTCGAACGACGTGGCGTAATACACTGCATTCCCCAACACCAGTATGGTGTTAATTAACATTAGCTCAGCGCCCGCTAATGCCACCATCACGCCGATGAAGATCATCCACCAAAACCTGCTACCCTTCATCACCGCCGCCCTCAGGCGGGCTATACGGCCTGTGCACCTCTATAATGTTTATCTTACTTAACTTGATCAGGACTGGGTGGTTGTCATTCACTAACAGTAACCCCATGTTTGATATGCCCTTAACCACGCCGCTGAACTGCCGATTCCCTACACGCACGGTTACGCGGTCATCAACACAGACCTTGTAGACGCCCATTATGTAGGTGCACTCCCTCATTGCTTGTCTCCCTCCTTAACTACTTTTATCCGTAAATTTAATTGTTCAGCCACTCTAACCGCTTCCTCAATATTGTCGGTCGCCAGCAAGACCTCACCTGAAGGTAGAAGCACCTTATACTTCTTCAACCTAATATCACCCTCTTAACATTCACTACCTCGTTGTTCTCCAGCCCCTTAACACCGTACCTAGCGTACCTGTACAGCAACATGCCTATCGCCCTCCTGATTAACTCGCTACGCGTTGTCTTTAATTTCTCGGCCAGCGCGTCAAGAGCCTCAATCAACTCGGGACTCGACTTGAATGTATACACCTTCATTCATTCATCACCCCCTAAACAACTCCTCACTACATGTTTTTAGTGCCTTCGACAATCTCCCTTAATGCTCTCCTGATCCTTTCCTCCAGTTCTACATCAAGTATCTCAACAGCTTCCCTGCATCTCTTCTCGTCATAGCCCTTATCCAAGCACCACTTCACCAGCTTCCTCTTGACATGAGACTTGAGAACCATAGCTCAATCACCATCCTCAACTACGTCAAGACACACCATACTTCAGCAGCTCAATCTCCCTGAGAATCCTAACTATATCTTTTTCTATCCTACCGATCTCCTTGGCTAACTGCTCATACTTTGCCTCAAGCAACGCCAACCTTTCCTCTATATTGGATCTCCTCCTGAATATCACTCAGTAATCACCCCTTCATACACCTTACTGAAGTTGTTTAGCAGATACCGCTTAATCTTGTCGAACACTATTTCCTCGCATTCTTCCTTGATATTCTTGCATTCCTCATTGAACTCGGCCTTAACCGCTATGCGGTCATCCAGCTTACTAAAACCGCTAACCACTACTTTGCAACTGGTGATAATTCCCAATGGCACATCCACATACAGGAATACCGGTCTGTATTTGTTCACCAGCTCGAGGAAGTCCTCTAGGTTCCTCACCCTAATCATCATTCTTACTCACCCTATACCTATATTATATTAGGTATAGGTATTTCCGTCCTGTGCGTGACTCCCGTAGCTCTATCTTGCACCGCACAGCCTTACCCTTACGCAGCACTTGCTCCGCTAGCTTAAGCTGGTCGGTTACTATGCGCCCGCCGAACACTAGCCACTTGTGCACTTTATCTTCATCAATGTAGCACTTCGCCACCGCGTAGAGTTTGTTATTTATGGTGTGCCACGTAATATCTATTATCGTCACGTGCTTCCCCACGTAGTTGCGTGCGTAGTCATCTGCCTCCAACTCCTTTAACACCCTCTCACGTGCTAGTTGGCGTTTGAGTTCGTTGAACTCGATTATTTCGGGTTCGGGTTTAGGTTCGGACTTACGGCCTGTCATGGGTATCACGTGTTACCGATTAGACTAAAGCCTAATAAGTCTATGTACGACAAAGACGCTGATCAGGGTGAATAATTACGTCTATTGTCGAATACCCCTATACCTATATAATATATTATATTAGGTGTAGAGATTATGTTTTTGTGGTGTTACGCACTTAATTTATTTTGGTGGTGTCATGAACGAGAAGGACAAGTTCAAGTCAATAATGAATAAGTCTCTGCAGTTGGTATCCGAATTAGAGAAAGTGTCACCCGGCTTAGGCGGGTACGTCCTGAACGAAGCCGAGGCTGAAGGACTGCCGCCGGAGGAAGTAATTGCCAGAGCCATACAGTTTAAGGCACTAGTGCAGGAGGCTGTCAAGTCACGCCTAACCGTTGATCAGCTGTTGGCGACCTTTGATCTGTGGGATGCTATTTACCGTAGAGCGCTACAGTCGGCCTTCATCACCACGCAACTATGGGGCGTGATGGCTCAGGTCTTCAACGGCTTCATGGAGCTGTACAGCAACGTGTACGCCGCGGCCAAGAAGGCTGCTGATGAGTCAGGCGATACCGAGATCAAGAAGGAGATGCTGAGGATGTGGCGTAGGATGATGAAGAATATGCAGGAAGCCATGAAGATGGTGCAGGGTGTAACAGTACCTGAGTCGGTTAGGCAGTTCCGCACATACACGGTTAAGGCAGAGGCGAGGAAGAATGAAGAGAATAGATAAGGCACTCGAACTCCACGAGAAGCTGAATAAAATTAAGGACGAGTTAGAGGAAGTAATTAAGGACATGAGAGACATTGACATCAAGACCGAGGCATACGACATCATGCAGGCCAAGAGCGCCGTGGAGAAGGCAGTGGATCGGTTGAGAGAAAGAATTCAGGAGGTAATATCGTGGTTCGAGGAGGTAGAGAAGCGTGAGGAAGGTGGTGGGGGAGAGCAAGGTACGCAGTAACACGACCTTCGCATTTAACAGCATGACTAAGCGGTACCTGTACTATGCAGGGTACTTGTGTGACGAGTCCTTCGTGTGCTACGATGAATTTGATGGTGCTTCCATCAAGGGCCACATCAGTAGAGAGAAGGGGTTCGACTGCCACCGCATAATATGCGCGGGCTTCGACTGGTTAGTATACCTAGGTAAAAAGGTGATCAAGCTGTGGATGCGGAAATACGGCATAAAGTACTACAAGCCGTGCTTCAAGGTTAAATACAGCGTAACGTTTGTTGATAACGGTGAACCCGTGATCGAGATAGAGCCGGTACCCCTCAAGGTGGTGATACATGAGCAACGGAATTAACCTAGGTGTAAGCAAGGGAATATGGGAAGCGTTAGTAAATGAAGTCGCTAGGGCGTTACATCAGATGGCTATACAGCGCAACTCAATGGTGTCCATGTTAGGGACAGCCAGAGGCATGATAGGACTAGACGATATACAGCCATTCATAAGACTAGAGAACAACAAAGTGTACATAGGCGCCAAATACGTATTCCTCGACGAGAACATAGCCAAGAAATTCTACGACGACGTACTAATCAGGCTAGGCGTGAAAGAAGTAAGCGAAGAAAAGAAAGAATAGGCAACGCTTTTTAAACACAACACAAATACACAACAAAGTAAAAAAAAAAATAAGACGAAATTCACCTCGACGACACAAAGTGGTAGTACCAGTCAAGCTTCACTATTTTGTAGTGTAACCTGTATTTTCTAGCAATATACTTAATAGCATTAATCACTTCTTTGGGATCACTATATTCTTGATACGCCCCAGTATACACCAAATGCATAATGACGTCCCTACTGTCCTTCTCATAAAGGTCATTAATGTCCTCAGGATATGTTACGATAACAGCAACCTTTTTATAGTTGTAGTACCCACTAGAACTTCGGTACACCACTACCCACACCGTAATGCTATTTAAAGCACCAAACCCTGCATCCTCCAGCAATCTCTTACTTGTTCCTCCCATCACTCCTCACCCTTAGGCAACACTACTATTCTTCCCTTTTCGGCATTGTAGACCCAAAGTACTTTTCCTAGCCTGTAGCTGAAGTCGTAGTCGGTGCCATAGACCTCCATCACGAATTCTGCCAGTTTGGGCCCGATATACTTGCCGGGCCCCAGCCACACACCAGTAGCATCAACCGTATCTAACTCACAGAGGTATGCACTGTAGTGCTCATGTGCACCGAACCCTGTAGTGTCCATGTACACCAACTTCTCGCAGTTCAGCGTAACCTCAACTTCCTCACCTATCCTTGCATACCCTTCCTCTTTGCAAACCTCACCCTTCCGTACAGTTTCGTAGCATTTCCTCTCAGTCACCACTTTTTCTATCTTAAATGGCCATCTACCAATTTCCGCAAGCTTCCTCATGACATCATAATAATGTATAGGTAGGTGTTCCATCATGTTCACCACGCCCCAACCCCTTCACGGCTGAAATTTTATGGTTACTTGATACTTTTCACCCTCTGGTGTTTCACCAACTATTGTAATTGCATGTATAATGTCATCAATCCCCATGATATAGTTCACTAGCTCGAACAGTTCTTCCACCTTGTCCTCATACCCTATCAATCCCCTTGGTTCATAGTGACTCCTGGACTTAAAGTCATACCCTATGGCGACGTATCCGTTTTCCAGCCTCAAAACGGGGGCTTTAGTCCCGCGCGCCCCCGCCCCCTGAGGGGCGCTGTTCTGTGTGTTCTGCATGTTTGATCTCCATGAGTATTACCGAAGGCGCCCCTTATAAATCCTTGTACGAATCCACCCATGTAAGAGAAAGTGCACGGCAAGAGCAATGGTTAGTCACCTGTCGAATTCCTTATTCCTATTATTATAATATATTATATTATATATTAGGTATAGGGTTTTCGTCCCACTTTTGTGGGCCTTGTTTAAATCGGTTTATGCATGGACCTCTTTTTACTTAAACAGGTTTATGCATGGACCGGTTTTTGTTTATACCGGTTTATGTGTCTGTCTGGGACATATTTCTGTGGAATGTATTTTTTCGATATATTCTTGCTTACGCGTGGTTTGGGATCCCATATAAGGGAATAGAAAGACCAAGAGCACGATTATAGATACTCACCAGCTCACCGACCCGATCCCATATAAGGGAATAGAAAGATAATGTTCTTTTTGATGGGCGTTCTGTGGCGGTCGTTTGATCCCATATAAGGGAATAGAAAGCATATACTGCTG
>Ga0256833_1003051_pt1 | contig 11571 bp, 9 predicted proteins | sample 356284metaG_FD_190535 | JGI IMG/M metagenome (GOLD analysis project Ga0256833, IMG submission 190535) | Hydrothermal vent microbial communities from Mid Atlantic Ridge, Atlantic Ocean - 356-284 | ecosystem: Environmental > Aquatic > Marine > Hydrothermal vents | place: Atlantic Ocean: Mid...
TATTTTTTCTGATAGCATTTTTTCCTTCTTTAATAAAAATTCATTTTTAGAATTTTTATTGTCAATAATTTCTAATGCTTTTTTTAAAATATTATCATTGCTATTCATATAAAAAATTAATCCATATTTTTCTTGTTCTTGTATAGTGAGAGGATGTAGTGTATTTATATATATACTTGGTGTTCCAAGCATGGCAGATTCACTTGCCATCGTTGCCCCTTCTCCAATAAAAAGAGTTGCAAAAGCCAAAGCATCATGCATTTTTTCAGGTGGTATTTTTATTTGATACTCTTTTAGTTCTTTTGGTAATTCACCTTCTGAAGAGATAAATACTTTTATTTTTTTAGACAACTCTTTGACTAATTTTATTTTAAACTCTAAGCTCATTCCTCCTTGTCCTACATCATGAGATGCATTCCAAGATACAAATCTAAGTATAACATATGGCTCATCATTTTCTAAGCATAAAAGTTTGAAAATATCTTTATTTGGTCTAAATCTATTTGGGTGTAAATATGCTAACTCATGGTATCCATCATAAGTTATTACTCTTTTATCAATCAAAGGTGGACTCTTAAAATTATTTACTAAAATAGCTTCTGTAAAAGGTTTATATAGTCTTATTTGTTCCATATTAAAAGTATCTTCAAAAGATATATGAGGTTTACGCATAATAAAAGATGCATGTGCAGCATACATTGAACCATGACTCATAAAAAGGTCTGGTTGGAATTTAATAGCTGTTAAAATCTCTTGTATATCAAATTTTAATAATCCAAATATCTTACCTATAGTAGAGTTAAATTTTTTTCCAAACACTACATAATCAAAACCATAACTTTTTAAAAGTTCTATTTCAAACTCCTTATCCCTGCAAGTAAATAGAAATTTGTGTCCTTGTTTTTGCATTTCTAAGGAAAAGTTTTTAAACAAATGCATATGTCCAGGGTGTCCTATATCTATTAGTATTTTCATAGAAACCCTTTATATATTAATTTTTTTTAAAGAAAACTCACTAAATCCCAATCTTTTTTTAAATTGTGATAAAGTTTTCTTTTTGATGTTATGCATTGTTAAATAATTTAAATATTCTATATTTTGATCTTCTAAAAATTCAACTGCATATGCAAATAAAGCATTCATAACATATCTATTTAAGAATTTTTTATGTCCTAATAATCTATTGGTCATTGCAAAATTACTATAAATATACAACTCAATATATCCTACTAATTTATTTTCTAAAAAGGCACCAACATAAATATTTTTAAAGCTATCAGTTGTTGCAATATCTATCTTTTTGGGATATGTTAAATATTCATCTTCCATTTTTTTTCCTTGTCTACTATCAGAAGATGTATGTATTTCATAAATATCATCTAAATGATTATTCCATTCAAACAATTTACACTCTACACCTTTCTTCTTTGCACGTTTAATTTTGCTTCTACCATTAGATGACAAACTTTTTAAATATGATTCATATCCTTTTCTTATGTCAATAACTGCAATAGGCATGAAATATAATAGATTGTTATTTAATTTAACATAACCCTTACACATATCATTTAATATACTATCCAATTTCATAGAAGTAATTTTATCTAATTTATCGATTTCTATCAATAAATTTTTATTAATGTTTTGTTTATGGGTATTTAATGCATAATTTAAATATCTTAATTTGAAAATCCCATAAATTATATATTTCTTAAAATCAATTATAAACTTCATCTTCCATACCTCATCTTTTTGTATATTTTTTTTGCTTTTGATTTAGCATAATTAAAAAAGTTATCATTCCAAATCCTATAATATGGCGTTAGCTCTCCTCCAAATCTTCTATAAAATTGTTCTACACCATTAAGCATTGAGCCTTCAAAATCATAATAATCACATTTATCATGAAAATATTTAATGCTTTCATCTACAATATAAGCATTTGCACCTCTTATTTGTCTATCTATGTCAATGCCATTTAAGAGTAGATAAGATGACTTTTTTTCATAAGCAATGCCTAAAACTGCTATACAATTATTATCTATATCATATGCTCCAAAAGATACAAATGAATCTTGTTTTCTTAAAGTATCAACAAAGTGTTCTAATTTCTCTTTTTTAAACGGTGATTTGCTACCTTGTCTTAGAAAAGTTTTATCTACTACACTCCATAGTTCTTCAAATGGTATATTTTGTTTTATAATAACATTATTCTTAATTGCATTTTTAATATCATTTTTTAAATTAGAATGATATTTTTTTTCTATATCTTCAACAGTATTTTTTAAGTTGTCAATTCTATAGGTGTATCTTGTCTGTTGTGTAAATCCCTCCCAAGATAGTGGTATCCAATTATCAAATTCTGGATGAAAATAGTAATCAAATGATTTTATTTTTTTTAACTCTTTGGTTAATAGTTCAATATATTTATATTGATTAGATATATTTTTATGAACATTACCATTTGAGTCTAAAAACAAAATGCCTAAATATTTATCTAGCATTGGATTTGCATAAGTATTTATCTCATTTTTAGCCAATACAATTCCTGCTTTTGTAGTGCCTTTTTCTTCTACTACCAATATATCATAATCAACCTGCAATGCATCTAAATACCAAGTTTTAGTAAATATGGAACATTGAGACGAGTTATCTACGAAAGTATTCCAATTGTTAAATTGTTGTTCTTTTAAATATTTTAAAATCATAATCAATCCTTTTTAACCAATACATATATCATTAGTGACAAATACATTGGTGTTAATAGGATAGCAGAGGCAAAACTAGTTGCCAAAACACTTAGAGAAATAAAAAAATATCCTTTAAACTTAAATTGCTTAGATATTCTCTTAAAACTTTTAAAATAAAGCCAAATCATTATAAATAGTCCTAAAAATCCAAATTTTGCCATCCAATCAGACAACCCACTAACTCTAACTAATTTAACCCCACCCAAACTATACATAGTCCGTTTATCAGAGTAGCTTCCATATCCGAGTATTGGTTCTTTTTTAACATCATGAAAATCTAATGCCATACTTCCAAATCTACCTAAAGATCGAGAAACTCCTTTGTAACTTCTATCATATTGAAAATTTACATATTCATCTGTTGTTTTATATTCTTTTATAATTTTTTTTTCCATAAAATCTAACTGTATGAATACTACAAATATTATAGGAAAAACTATAATTGAAGCAATAATTTTATATGATACATTTTTATTATAAAGATAAAATGGTAAAACTGTTAATAAAAATATACTATAAGTAGATGTGGATAGTGTTGTTATTATTGCAATTAAAAAAATAATATTTTTTCTATCAAAAAGTTTAAACCTATTTAAAAATAGATTAAATAAAAATGCTAATGTTAAAAATGTTCCAAATCCTTTTGGTTCCCATGCAAAACCGGAGTTTCTATACATACCATTATCATTAAGTGTAAAGAAAAATAGATTTTCATACCAATCTTCTCTATAGTCTAAAAAAGAAATATTATGCTCTATTATTCCTATAATTGATTTCATTAAATCATAATCTAACAACTGCATAGCATATAAAGGTAAAGAAATTAATGCCAATTTATAGACTATGTCCACATAATATTTAAAAAAGTCTTTATATACGAGCTTTATAAACATATATCCATAAAATATTTTTAAATAATCTCTAAACTCTCTTAAGTCAATATACCCAAACTTAATAATATGTATCGAATACATTATAAAATATGCTAAAGTAAAATATATAAATGTTTTATCAATTTTTTCTCTTCTTTTGATAAATAAGGTTAATATTAATAACATAATAACTACCATTGTTATATTAGAAATAGTTATAGCATTAGCATCTCCTGCAATTAGTATTGTTATTAAAACTAAAAGCTTATTAGTTGTTTCTTTTTTAACTTTTATTTTCAAGACCAAAAATCCTCTTTAGTTGTCTTTTTTTATTATAAGCTCTTAAGTTTTTATCATATAAATTTGGCTTAGAAAATAAATAACCATATAGCATTCTATAAAATCCTTTAAAATCTTTATGTTTTATTAGCCTTTTTAATGCTCTTAAAAATACATAGATAAAAATACTACCATTCTCTTTCATTTGGACACCATAGTTTTTCCAATCAACTCTCCCCATAGGCTCTCTTGGTGTTGTCATTTTAGCTTCATAAATAGTTCTTGCTTTAAACCCATGAGATAATGCAAATAAAATTGGATAGCTCTCCCATGCATAAAATTTATCAATAGAACGTCTCCCCACTTTAGTCCAAAAGCTATTTTTAATCAACCTTCCAGTACCTCTAACAGCATCATAATTTGTTTTTATACCATTTAAAACACCTGCACACATTACAAGTTTTTCATCTTTTTCCATTGCTTGAATAAGAAGAGATAAATAATCATCTTCAAACTCCGTATCTGCTCCTACTACCATTAAATACTTATAGCTATCTACAGGTAAATTTTTATCTATATACTCAAAACCTGCATTATGAGTATTTGCAAGTTCAGGCATACCCAATGCAGAGTATCCTCTATCTGGTAAACTCACAACATGGCAATTTAATTTTTTTGCAATTTCAGCCGTATTATCTGAAGAACCATCATCAACAACTACAATAAAAAGCTCTTCTTTAGCATAATCAGCTGTTTTTCTCAATGAATTTACTGTATTTTCTAAATTATCTTTTTCATTTTTAGCTGGTATCACTACTGGTATCATTATTTGTCCTTGTTAAAACTTAATATATATTCAAATATGTCATCAAATTTATTCCACTTTAACGAATTAAAACTGCTATTGTGCCATAAAAATATAAAATCACCATTATATTTTTTAACTTTTTGAATTAGATATAAAACATTATCTTTCATTTGACTATTTGTAAGTTTATCTATAGAATTTGCATCCATTAAAATCAATGGCTTTTCTCTTAAATTAAGTTTTTTTTGAGTTAAAATATTAAAAACACTATACTCATAACAAACTCCGCATCTAAAACCATCATACCCAGAGTAATTCATAGTGCTATCCCATTTCATATTATTATCTTCCCATATTTGCCAAGTTAATGGAACTTCAAATCTTAAATAATGTTCTCGTCCAAACTCTATTTTTGTATTAAAATTTTTTTCTAACTCATTTTTCTCTTGACTTAATTGCTTCTTATTATTAAAGGCATTATATGTAGGATGAATTCCTATATAATGCCCTCTTTTTTTTATCTTATTTATATTGTTTACCAAGTTTAAATCTTTACTACTATAACTATTATCATATTTTGTAACACCTTCCCCCATAAAGAAAAAATAAGATTTTAAATCATATTTTTCACTTAGATTCATTATTAATTCAAATGTATCATAAGGATCTTTCATCTTACCTATTTTATATAAATAATATTTTTTTAAAGTTTTAAATATATATATTATTAAAAACTTTCTTTTTAAATCTCTAAATAGTGTATATAGTAAATCACTTAATTTATTCCAAGCATATATATGATCTATATCATGGGTAGGATAAATTCTAAATAGATATTTTTTCCTTTTTTTATTATACTCTAAAAAATTAAGCATATTCCAAAACATTTCAACATATTCATTTACAATAGGTCTATCTAAGAAGTTATTTTTATAAGCTAAACTTTCAGTTGCGGGAAATCTTTCATGATTGTCTCTTGCTTTATTTACATACTCTTCCCAACGGGTAAGCATAAAAAAAGATGAGGCAAAAATATCTATCTCACATTCAATAATTTTTCTATCACTATCACTTTTTACCATAACTTCATTATTACCATAAACTATTGGTATATCATCTTCAACAATAAAATCATTTTTACTAAATTCTACCTTTATAGGAATATTTTCTTTTTTTAAATATTCTAAATTATTAGGATATTTATTAAAAAAGGCATCTTTAATTATCAATTTATTACCATTTTCAAGTTCTATATTCCAATTATCAATCTTGCTATCAACTGTTACTTCATGGTCTAAATCTAAAAATTCATTAAATAAAATCTCAATTATATATTTTCGCTCTTGTATATTGTTGTTTGGTATAATTATCTTTATCATTTAAGACATTCTCTTAGTTTTAGAAGTTTAGAATTTGTTTTTTTAATTTGATAATAAGGTTTTTGGATAGAACCAAAAGACCTAAAATATTTTTCTATGCTTTCTATCATACTTCCTTCAAAATTATAAATTCTATTAGATTTAATAGCAAATTTTATACTTTCATGTTGAAGAAGATCCATCGCCCCCAAATTCTTTTTATCAGGGTCAATACCACCCATAATATAATAAACACTGTTATTATCGTAAATTAAAAATATTGCTGCTATTACCTCATTGTCATATTTGGCAAAAAACATCTTACATGAATTATGTTTTGTAGCTATACTATAAATATTTTTTGCTAAATTAAAACTATATGGTATATTTATTCCTTGCCTTTCAAAAGTCATTTTACTAAGTCTATAAATATCTTCAATATTTGTATCTTCATATACTATAACACCAAGCTTTTCTGCTTTTCTTCTTCTTCTTCTTACATCTGTTTTAAATTTTTCTTCTAACTCTTCTAAAGGTATATTATCAATAATGTAAGTATAAGAAACAGAAGATTTAAATCCATGCCAATAAAAAGGTAATAAATTTGAATAATTATAATTAAAAGACATAGAAATACTATCAAATTTTGGCAATTGCATTAATAATTTATCTATCATTTCTTTTTCAAATGATAATTTTTTATAATATTTTTGATTTTTGGGATAATTAAAATATATACCCATAGTCTGAGTAAGTTTTGGATTTTTTATAATAGAAAATCCTAATTTATTTTCTATATAATATGGCATAGTTGCAAAAATATTTCCACCCTTCTCTACAATACTCACATTCCAATTATCTTTACCACACACAGCATCTAACCACCAAGGTTGTGAAAATATTGACATATCTACTTTTTTACAAAAATCAATATAAATTAATTTATTTTCTTGCACCATTTTTTCCTTTTGATAATTTTAATGTTACATAAATATTATAAATATAAATGCTAATACCGTATATATTTAATATATATAAAAAATTAATAAAATTTTTATCTTTAAAAAAATATAAAATAAATAATATACCTACTAATAAAAATAGCTGAATAAATAGTTCTAATTTAAGAGCATTAAAAATATCAAATGTAGTGCTAATTGTTGCTGCAATAAACCTTACATAAAAAAATGGTAAAACTATTTTTGCATATTTACCTGCTATTGCCCACTGCTCTCCAAATACAAAAGTAAAAATATCTTCTATAACAAAATATAGTGGTATAAATATTATAGCTCCTATTAAAATAGATTTTTTTATTGTATTTTTATAAATATTTACACAAGTTCCTTTTTCATTTTTTTCTTTACTGGCTTTTTCAAAATAGACTTGTCCTATTGAACCACCAATTAGAGCAGAAGGCATACCTAAAATTTTTTGAACAAGAGAGTAAAAACCCAATGTTGCTACAGAAAAAAAAGTCGATATTAAAAGGTTAACTAAATGAGTAGACGAGATATTAGCTAATGCTCCTGGAAGAGAATATAATGGAAAATTGATATATTTTTTTGCTTCTTTTTTTATATTATTAATAGATATATTGGTTAATAAGACTTTATTTTTTATAACATTCTTTAAAAGTTTTAAATTTGCAAACATTTGAGATAAAATCTGACCACTTATTAAACCAAAAGCTCCACTTTTAAGTAAACCTAACATAATTGGAACAATAGCCAATACAAAAGATTTAACTACTTTAGCTTTAGCTATATCTTTATAAAATTTATTTCGTGTATTATAATAATTTAAAATATTAAAACATCCTACAAAAAAAACCGCAATAGGTAAAAGATACAACCAAGGTCCTATTTTATCATTATTTAAAATAGACAAAATTGTAGATTTAAATACTACTATAGATAATAATAAAAAAATAGAAACTAATAATGTAATAAAAAAAGCTAAAGCAGCAATATTTATAGCTTCTTTTTCATCGTGTGGTAGCATAATAGCTAATTCATATCTAGCCGTAGCAATTGAACTAGATATTGTCAAGAGAGCTAAAAAAATTGCTAATATACCAAAATCTTCTGGGCTATAAAGTCGTGTTAATATAGGACTTACTGCAATTGGTATTGCTTGTGCTATCGTTGTTCCTGTAATTAAAGTCAAGACATTACGACTAAATTCAGATTTTAGTTTTATTTTATTTATCATTATGAGCTTCTAACTCCTTTAAATAACACAACCTTCAAAAACTTAAAAAAATAACTAATATCTGTTTTAATTGGATTTTTTTCATACTTATCAAGATACCTTCTCTCTGATTCTATTATTTCATCAAAAGTTTTAGGCTTATCTATATAATATGGTGGGATTAACCCTGGTTTACTTGTATGTCTAATTTTTAAGTGTTCTTTAGAATATTGACTAAGCATACTATCACTAAGAGGACGCACACCAATAAACTTTAAATCGCCTTTAATAAAGTTAAAGAGCATAGGCAGTTCATCAATCCAATATTTCCTTGCAAATTTTCCAAATTTAGTAATACGAAAATCATCTTTTATAGTTCCATCATCATTAAAACCATTTTGTTCAATTAAAAAATCTTGTAAATATTGAGAGTATGGTTGCATTGTTCTTAATTTATACACATATATTCTTTTTCCTTTTTTACCTGTTCTTGGAAGTCTTATAAACAAACCTTCTTCTTTAAGGGGTGTAAATTTTATTTTTTTTATTTTTTTTATAGTTAATGCAACTATTTTATCTTTATATTCTATATTTTGTATATTATAGCCTAAAGATATAATATACCCTAAATAAAAAATTTTGTTTGCATCGATATTTAATTTAATTATAGTACCTATATCTGCATCTTCATACATTTTCAACAATTCTTCTGTATTCTTAGTAGAAGTTGATTTTTGATGGGTATTTAATGTATTAATTCTCAACATTTAAAACCTCCCAATATCCATCTTTTCTTCCGCCTACTCTTTTTAGAAGTTTGTCGTTTTGAAGTTTTGAAAGGTGCTGTTTGATGGCATCTGGAGATACTCCTATTATTTGTGCCAAATTGCTTCTTGTAAGCTTTTTATCATCTTTTAGTAAATCTAATATCTGCTCCCTTGTAGTCTTTTGGGTAGTCTTTTGGGTAGTCTTTTGGGTAGTCTTTTGGGTAGTTCTATCTTTATATAGTATTATCCTAAAGCCATGCTGAAACTCTTCAAAGCTAGCTTCTACTTTTCCATGTTTTTTACATTCACTTTGGATTCTTGCAATTCCTGAACCATACTTTTCTATGACACCTGCTTCTTTAAAGGCTCTTGCTACGGCTCTGTTTCTTGTTTGAGAAGAGTAATCTCCACTTAGAAGTTGCTCTACTGTTAAACCACCATAAAGTTTACCTGGGTTAAAAAACTCTATTTTATCATCAAATATCTTTATGATAGAGTGTCCACTATCCCGATAGTCTCTATGAACTACCATATTTATCACTATCTCTCTTATAGCTTCAAGTGGATAGTCATATTTTACCGTTCGTTGTGGCTCGCCTGTTATGATAAACTCTGTCATAAGATGTTTTTTTATAAACTCTATGGCAGTATCTACTTGTTTAAAAAGATTTGTATTTATATCTATGTTGTCGATAATAGTGATAGGGTCTTTAAATCTTCCTATCTGAAATGCCGTTATTGCAGAATTATTAGAGGTAAAGAGTAAATATGCTCCAAAGGTAAGTTTGTCATCTTTTATAAGTTCATATTTTTTGAGTATTGTCAAAGGATCATCACTAAATTTTTTATCTAAGTTCTTTTCTACTTTTTGAATGAAGTAGTCTATATTTTCTTGTGATATATCACTAAAGTCATGCCTATCATCTATATAATAATCCCAGCTTGAATTAATAGTTTGCAAGTGCATATTTGCTATCTCATCAAGATCCATCAAATGGTTTGAATTTTGCACTCTTTTATAGTATCTATTTTTGTAAGCTATTGGTTTAAGTGGATACTCTTGAACATTTATTATTGCTATTTTTTTGTTTTCTATAGTATAACTATTGATATCTACAATAATACTTGGTTGAGTATTTTGTTTGATTTGATTTATCCAATCTTTGAGTGTCTCTTTGCCTATTTGGATTCCTTGGATAGAGCCGTCATCTTTTACACCTATAAAAATATTACCACCCTTAGCATTTGCAAAAGCTACGACAGTTTCAATAACTTCTTTCTGAAATGAAGTTTTAAACTCTACTGTTTGGCTTTCGCCTTGATTAAGAAGTGATAAGATTTTATCCATCTACAGAGCCTCTTCCAACTTTTGAGCAATATACTCAATCTCATCATCCATTAAATAAGGATTCATTGGTAAGCTCATAATTTCTTTGCTAACTTTTTCAGCTATTGGGAAATCACCCTCTTTGTATCCAAGGTATTTAAAACACTCTTGTAGATGCAGTGGCATTGGGTAATGGACTGCTGTTGGGATGTTTGGTTTTTCGTTTCTGGTTTCTGGTTGCTGGTTTGAGAGAGATGATAATTTTTTCTGAACTTCATCTCTATTTTTTACTCTTATAGAATATTGTGCATATGCTGATGTGCAACTATCCAAGATAGTTGGAGTAATTAGTGATTGGTGTTTTGTGCTTAGTGCTTTTGTATATTTACTAGCCACTTCTTGGCGTTTAGCTAAATCTTTATCATAATACTTTAGCTTCACATCAGTAATAGCACACTGAATAGTATCCATTCTTCCACCAAGTCCTATATACTTATGGTGATATCTTTTATTTTGTCCGTGAACTCTAATCATTCTCATTTTCTGGGCCAACTCATCATTGTTTGTTAACACTGCTCCTCCATCACCAAAGCATCCAAGTGGTTTTGCTGGGAAAAAGCTTGTTGTGTAGATATCTGCATGATGAACTTCTGCTTTGCCTTGATATGTTGCACCAAAGCTTTGAGCACCATCTATTATGGTTGATAGTTTTTGGTTTTTGGTTTTTAGTGTTTTGGTTACTATTTCGTTTATAGCATCCATATCTGCTGGTTGTCCATATAGGCTTACAGGCATTATTGCTTTTGTTTTTGGTGTGATTGCTGCTTCTATTTTGCTTGGGTCTATATTGTAAGTAGTCTCATCTATATCCACAAATACTGGCTTTGCTTTTAGAAGGGCTATTGTCTCTGCTGTGGCTATGAAAGTAAATGGTGTTGTTATTATCTCATCGCCTGGCTGGATATCTAAAGCCATCATAGCCATAATTAGAGCCTCTGTTCCACTTGCACAAGTTATGGCATTTTTAGCAGCTGTAAATTTGCATAGATTCTCTTCAAATTTTTTAACTGCATCGCCCATAATATAACTCGCATTGTTTAATACTTTATCCATCTCTTTTTCAAGCTCTGGTTGATACATAAAATATTGCTTTTTAAGGTTGGCAAAATCTATTTTGGTTTTTGGTTTTTGGTTTTTGGTTTCTAGTAGCTTAGTGG
>Ga0256833_1003052_pt1 | contig 11569 bp, 10 predicted proteins | sample 356284metaG_FD_190535 | JGI IMG/M metagenome (GOLD analysis project Ga0256833, IMG submission 190535) | Hydrothermal vent microbial communities from Mid Atlantic Ridge, Atlantic Ocean - 356-284 | ecosystem: Environmental > Aquatic > Marine > Hydrothermal vents | place: Atlantic Ocean: Mid...
GACGGGTTTGCGCCGGGATGAAACGGGCCAACGCCCGTTGCTGGCCCATCTGCGCCTTCACTGGCGACATTGGCTGGGCGTGGAGCTGCTATTTGTGCTGGCCATGGCGGGTTGGGCTTTTTTCCGGGCCTACAATCCCGATATCGCCGGCACCGAAAAGCCCATGGAGATCGCGTTCATCAACGGCGTCTTCAACTCATCCGCGTTCCCGCCGCAAGACCCATGGCTGGCGGGTTTTGGCATCAGCTACTACTATTTTGGCTATGTGCTGCTGGCCATGCTGGCCCGACTTTCAGGCGTGACCACCACCGTGATCTTCAACCTGGGCCTGGCCGCGATCTTCGCTTTCGCGATCACCGAAAGCTACGGTCTGGCCCACGCCCTGGTGGTCGGCGACAAAAAAATGCCCGGTTCGCAGCTTGCTGGCTGGATTTACGGCCTGCTGGCGAGTGTGTTTGTGGCCCTCATGGGCAATCTGGAAGTGCTGCTGGAAGTCTTGCACGCTAAAGGGCTGCTTTCCCAGGCCGCGCTCGCCTTTTTCGATATCAAAGACCTGGCCGCCGCGCCCGTCACCGGCAGCTTCAATCCCAACGCCGGGGGCTGGTGGTGGTGGCGAGCCTCGCGCGTCATCCATGATTACAACTTCGCGCACACCGGCAGCCAGGAAGTCATCGACGAATTCCCGCAGTTCAGCTTCATCCTGGGCGATATGCACCCCCATGTGCTGGCCATCCCCTTTGCCCTGCTGCTCATCGGCCTGGCCCTGTCGTTGTTTTTGGGTCTCACGCAAAAACGCGAAGGCGCAAAGGTGGAAGAAGACGCGGCGGGCTGGCGGGATGCGTGGCGGCAAGTGCAGGAGGCGTTCGGGTTGGATGGCTGGGGGTTGGCCCTGGCGGGCCTGCTGGTGGGGGCTATGGGCTTCCTCAATACCTGGGATTTTCCCATCTACGTCTTCCTCCTCACCCTGGCCTACGCGCTGGGCCGCGGCTATCAGGGCCTGACCTTTGGCAGGCGTTTCTGGAAGGAAACGACGGTCGTCTTCTTCTCTCTGGCAGTCATCGGCGTCATCGCCTACCTGCCATTTTATCTCAGCTTCAGCTCCCAGGCGGGCGGCCTGCTGCCCAACGTGGTCAACCCCACCCGCTTCGTGCAATTCTTCCTCATGTTCGGGGTTTTTCTCACCGCCCTCCTCTTCCTGCTCATCGCGGCCTGGCGACGTCACGCCCCGGCCCGGAGCCAGCTTTTGCGCTGGATGTTGAGCGTATGGCTGCTGCCCGCCCTCTTCCTGGCCCTCTCCATCCTGCTGGTGTCACTTTCGCCCGAGCTGCGGCAACGGGTGGCGGGCCTGCTGGGCGGCGCTCCCGGCGATCTGCCGCCCGCCATCCTCCGTCTGCGTCTGACCACGCCCGGAGTGTGGCTCATCGTGGGAGGCCTGCTGGCCGTGGCGCTGGCGCTGCTGGCGCAAGTCTGGGGAGATCTCACGCAAAGGCGCAAAGACGCAAAGGATGAAGCAGAAAAAGAGGAGCCGCCCTCGCCCAGCCTGAGCTTCGCTCTGGCGCTGTTCGGCACGGGCCTGCTGCTGGTCTACGCGGTGGAATTCGTCTATCTGCGCGACCAGTTTGGCACGCGCATGAACACCGTATTCAAATTCTACTATCAGGCCTGGCTGCTCATGGGCGTAGCCAGCGCCTACGCAGTCTACTACATCCAGACCCGCGGGAGCAGGCTTCTCAAAGCGGCCGGGATCAGCCTCATCCTGCTGCTGACAGCGGTGGGCCTGCTCTATCCCGCCTTCGCCATCCCCAGCAAGGCGGGCGGCTTCAAGGGCGATCCCACCCTGGACGGGGCCGCTTTCATCCAGCGTTACAATCCCGATGAATACGCGGTCATACAATGGCTGCGAGAAAACGCTGCGCCCGACGCGGTCATCCTGGAAGCGCCTGGCCGCTCCTACACCGACGACGACTTCATCTCCGCCTTCAGCGGTCGCCCCACCCTGCTGGGCTGGAGCGGGCATGAACTGCAATGGCGGGGCAGCTATGATGAACCGGGCCGCCGCGAGCCCCTCATCGGCGCCATCTACAAAAACCAAGCGCCCGATCTCACCCGCGAGACGGTGCAGGAATTTGGCATCGAATATCTCATCGTCGGGCCCAAAGAACGAGAAAAGTACAAAATCTCGCCCCACGCCGAAAGCAGCTATCAGCAACTGTGGGAGCCCGTCTTCACCTCGGGCCCCTACACCATCTACCACTGGCGCGGCGGAGCCCCCGCGGGAGGCAGTGAGCAGTAAACAGTAAGCAGTCGTCATGAACGATTGCCCGCCGACGCCGATGAAAATGGCCTACAACCCGATGATAGACGATGATTTGCTCCCAGCCGGATTTACTATCCAGCGGGTCAGACGTCTACCAACACCGGCGGATTGCATATCCGCCCCGGAGCGTTTTTTACTTTTTTGATTTTATCTGCGTAGATCAGATTTTTTCGCTTTTTCTGCGTTCTATTTTTTTGCATCTTTTTTCATTAGCGACTCCGCGCCTCTGCGTGAGATCAATCTATTTTCAGAACATCAACCATGACAACAACCACCTCCTCCCCACCCGCCGCCAAACCCAGTCTGGCCTGGCTGACCATGGAGCGGCTGGCCTACGCCCTGCTCATCCTCGCGCCCACGGCCATCCGCCTGGTGGACCTGGGCGGACGCGCACTCTCGCCCGTCGAGGCCAGCGCCGCACTGCGGGCCTGGCAGCAAGCCCAGGGTCTGCATCCGGCGCTGGATGCGGGCGGGCCGCTGCTCTTCAGTCTGCAAAGCCTCACGTTTTTCATCATGGGAGCCACCGACGCCCTGGCCCGGGCCTGGCCCTTGCTGGCCGCGGCCGCCCTGCCCCTGGCCTTCTACTTCATGCGGGATTGGCTGGGGCGCTGGCAGGCCCTGACCGCGACGACCCTCATCACCCTTTCACCCCTGGTCAACGCCTTCGCCCGCCGCAGCGATGGCGTCAGCTTCGCGCTGCTGGCCGCGGCCATCGCCCTGGCCGGATGGACGCGAAGACTGGATGGCAAGGCGGATGGCTGGCGTTGGACGCTGGCGGGCGTGGCCATCGCCCTGCTGGCCGGGCCTGCGGGAGTCACGACGCTCATCGCCCTGGCCATCATCTTCCTCCTCACCCAGCCCTCTGCCCCCCGGCGCTCAGCGCCCGCGGCCAGCGATTGGGGCATCTTTGCCGCCATCCTCCTGGCAGGCGGAACCCTCTTCTTCACCCGCTTCGACGCCCTGGGCCTGACCGCCATCAATCTCACCCAGTGGCTCGGCGATTTCTCCCTGGCCCCGCTGTCGCTCCTGACCGGGCTCATCCGCCTGCTGGCCGATGAGCCGCTGCTCTCCCTGTTCGGATTCATGGCCATCCTCTGGGGCCTGCGGCAGAGCCGGACGCTGCGGGCATTGAGCCTGGCCGCGACCGTGGCCGCCCTCATCGCCATCGCCCAGGGGCCCGATGTGGCGTACAGTCGGGCCGTGACCGCGTTTTTCCTGGCTCTGCCCACTGCCGCATTTCTGGTGCATCTGGCCCGCGGCGGCAATTTCAGCTTCCGCAGCCTGGAGCAGATTCTTTTTGTCATCGTCCTGATTCTGCTGGCGTTTTTGTCCGTCTACGCCCTGGTCTCCTTCGCCAAAAGCGGAGACTTCCAGCAACTCACGCTTTTCTTCATCACCATACTCATGGCGCTCATCATCTCGGGCGTCTTCATCTGGTTCATCGGCTGGCAAGAAGTGCGCGGCGGCCTGCTGATGACCGGACTGATCCTCACCCTGCTTTTCGGAGCAGGCATGATCTGGAGCCTGGCCTTCAACCACACCCTGCCCAACCTGGCCCGAGTCTCGCCCACCGAAACCATGCCCGACGCCCGAGACCTCGTCGCCACCTACGGTGACATCAGCCAACGCCTCACGGGCGACCGCTGGGCCGAAGCAATCGTTCTCATCCCCGGCAGTCAAGCGGACGATGTGATACAATGGCATCTCCGCCGCGCCGCACAATTCAGCATGACAAAGAGCATCGATCCTCATCAACCGCCCGCCATCATCATCACCCCCGCCGACGCCGAGCTGACGCTGGGCGATAACTACGCCGGACAGACCTTCACACTGCTTTCCAACTGGGGCGTCGATCATCTCGCCTCCACCAACGACGCCATCCGCTGGTTTTTCTACCGCCGGGCGCCCTTCCCGCCCCCCGCAGCCGACGCCGTCAATCTGTGGGTGCGCCTGGATCTGCTGGATCTCGGTCAACAGCCCTGATCATGCCCACTGCTTTTATCACCGGCGCCAACAGCTTTCTGGGAGCGACCCTGACCCGCCAACTTCTGGCCCGGGGCTGGCAAGTGCGCGGGCTCATCCGCCCCGGCAGCAACGACATCCTCCTGCAAGACCTGCCCGACCTGACGCGGGTAACCGGGGATCTGTTGCAACCGGCAAGCTGGCGAAAGGCGCTCAGCGGATGCGACGCCCTTTTCCATGTCGCGGCCAGCTACACGCATGATCCTCGCAGCGTCGCCCGGATGAAAACCATCAATGTGCGGGGAACGCAGGTTCTGCTGGAATCGGCGCTGGACGCCGGCATCCAGCGTATCGTGCACACCAGCACCATCGGAACCATCGGCCAGCCGCAAGATGGCAGCCTGGCCGACGAAGAAACGCCCTTCAACCTGCCCAACCCCTCGGCCTATGTGCTCAGCAAACGGGCGGGCGAACAAATTGCCCTGGATTTGGCAACGCAGGGGGCGCCCATCATGGTGGTTCACCCCACCGCCATGCTGGGCCCGGGCGATTGGCGGCCCAGCGCCAGCGGTCGCATCGTGCTGGCGTATCTCCACGACCGCCCCCTGCGCTACATGCCCGGCGGCGTCAACTGGACCCCGGTGCAGGATGTGGCCACAGGCATGATCCTGGCGCTGGAGAAAGGCCAGCCGGGCCGCCGCTACATCCTGGGCCACGCCCGCGGCAACCTCTCCGAGACCGAATTCCGGGCGCTGCTGGCCCGGGCCAGCGACAAACCCGCGCCCAAACCGCGCGAAGCGCGGTGGAAACAGCAACTTCGCCGTCTATTGAAGACAACGCCCCCGCCCCGACCGCCATCCCGCCCCGGAACCTCCCCGCAAAGACTGACCTGTAACCCGGCCCGCGCCATCGCCGAGCTGGGCATGCCCCAATCCGACCTGCTCACCGCCGCCCGCCAGGAAGTCGCCTGGTATCGACAAATGGGCATGTGGTAATCTCATGCGCATTCGACTCATCAAACTCCTTCTCATGCTGGCCCGCCTTCCTCTCATCGGGGGCCTGTTTTTGCGCGGGGCCATGAAGCTGGTCGGGCCTTACAAAAATCGGCGATTACTGATGAATCTGAGCCGTCGCAGCTTCATCTCGCCCCGGGCCGACATCGCTTGCCCGGCGCTGACGCTGGGAAAAATGGTCTTCATCGACGACAACGTCACCCTCTACGCCCATCGCGATGGCGGCGGCATCGGCATCGGCGATCATTCCTCCATCCAGCGCTTCACCATCCTCGAAACCATCCGCGGGGGCGAGATCAACATCGGTCGGCACAGCCACATCCAGTCGGGATGCAACCTCACCGCGGCCCTGGGCGGCATTCACATCGGCGATCATGTGCAACTGGCTCCCCGCTGCGCTCTCTACCCCTACCAGCACGGCATTTCCGACCTGGAAACCCCCATCGCCCAGCAGCCCATCACCAGCAAGGGCGACATCATCATCGAGGATGACGCCTGGCTGGGCGTGGGCGTCATCGTCATGGATGGCGTCACCATCGGCCGGGGCGCGGTCATCGGGGCAGGAGCCGTCGTCACCAAAGACGTCCCTCCCCTGGCCATCGCCGTGGGCGCCCCCGCCAAAGTCGTCGGCTATCGCGACGCCCAAAAACGCCCCGCCCCTCAATCCCAATCCTAATCCCACTCCCAATCCTAATCCTATTCCCAATCCTATCCCCAACCATGCCAAGAGACCTCTTCAAACTCATCGACTCCAATCCCTTCGTTATCGGCGATGGGGCCATGGGCACCATGCTGCAACAAAAGGGCCTGACCACCGGCGGCGCGCCCGAACTCTGGAATGTAGAGCGCCCCGACATTATCAAAGAAATCTATCAGGGCTACGTGGATGCAGGCTCACAGATCATCGAGACCAACACCTTCGGCGGCACCCGCTTTCGTCTGGCCCTCCATCAACTGCAAGACCGCGTCCACGAACTAAACCTGGCGGGCGCGGTCCTGGCCCGGGAAGTCGCGGGCGAGGCTGTGCTGGTGGCCGGATCCATGGGTCCCACCGGCGAGCTGATGCAGCCCATGGGCGAGCTCACCCCCGAGAGCGCCCGCGCAGCCTTCGCCGAACAGGCCGCAGCCCTGGCCGAAGGGGACGTCGATTTCTTCCTCATCGAAACCATGAGCGATCTGGATGAAGTGAAAGCAGCGGTGGCGGGCTGCCGTCAGGTCAGCGATCTGCCCATCGCCACCACCCTCACCTTCGATACGAATCATCGCACCATGATGGGCGTGAGTCCGGCCCAGGCCTTGCAAGAACTGGCTGCGGCGGGCGTCAAGATCATCGGGGCCAACTGCGGCAACGGGCCCGACGAGACCCGGCGCGCCATCCAGGAAATGGCGGCAGTACGGCCTGAGGGCATTTATCTCATGGCCCAGAGCAACGCCGGCCTGCCCCACATCGAGCATGGGCAAGTGCATTACGACGGCACGCCCGAGGTGATGGCGCAACTGGCGCTGGATCTGGCGGGCATGGGCGTGGACATCATCGGGGCCTGCTGCGGCAGCACGCCCGCCCACATCGCAGCCATGCGCGAAGCCCTGCTCACCCAGCCCATCCCCGAATTCAAGATGGAATTGCCCCAGACGCCCGCCCCGCCGTCAACGCCCCAGCGCGAACGCAGAGAACGACGCAGGGGACGTCGTCAACGCGGGAGCAAGCACTAACATAACTACCCTAAACCCCATTTGAATGCGCCCCAAACACAAAACTCCCCGCCCGGATGTCCGGAACGGGGAGTTTTTGATACAAGATCGGGGGTCTTACTTGATCTCGACGGTAGCGCCTTCGGCTTCCAGCTTGGCCTTGGCTTCCTCGGCCACCTCTTTGCTGACAGCTTCGAGGATGACGGAGTCGGATTCCTCGACCACAGCCTTGGCCTCTTTCAGGCCCAGGTTGGTCAGGGCGCGCACGGCCTTGATGACCTGAATCTTCTTGGGGCCGTGGTCTTTCAGCACCACGTTGAACTCGGTCTGCTCTTCTTCGGCCTCTTCGGCGCCACCGGCGGCGCCGGGCATCATGCCGGCAATGGCGACAGGCGCAGCGGCGGAAACGCCCCAGCCTTCTTCGAGCATCTTCTTCAGCTCAGCGGCTTCCAGCAGGGTCAGGGCGCTGAGATCATCGTACAATTTTTGCAAATCTGCCATGGTAAAAATCTCCTTGATTTTATAGAGGAATGTTTTTTGTGAGAGTCAATGAATGGATGAAGGGAATCAAGCGGCTTCAGCGGTCTCTGCGCCGCCTTCCTTGTCGATACGGGCCTGCAAAACGCCCACGATGTCGCGTTGAGGCGCAGAAATAGCGCCAAGCAGCGAGGTCATCGGCGCCACAATCGTGCCGATGAGGGATGCGCGCATGACATCCTTGGTGGGCAGGTCAGCCAGAGATGTAGCGGCCGCGGCGTCCAGGATAGTTTCGCCCAAAATGCCGCCGGTAATGATAAAGCGCTCTTTGCCGACTTCTTTGACGAAGGCCTTCAGAGCTTTGGCCCCGGCCCCGATGTCTTCGCCCAGGAAGACGAAGCCGATGGGCCCCACGAAAGCGTCCTCGGGAATGGGGCGGTCGAGCTCATTCAGCGCCCGTTTCATCAAAGTCTTCTTGGCCACGACGATCCGGGCGTCCGCTTCTCGCAGGCCGCCGCGCAGGCTTTGCATTTCCTGCACGGTGAGCCCGAGGTATTGCGCCAGAACAATGGCGTGGCTCTTTTCGATCATCTCCTTGTAGGATTCGATCAGTTCCGATTTACGTGCTTTTGTGATTGGCAAGTGATATCACCTCCTTTGCCTGGAAATTGAGTCAAAGATAATCTTTGTGATAAAAAAGCCTCCGCATCGGGCCGACGCGAAGGCAGTAATTCAGTCAGGAGGCAATCCCAGACCGGTTGACTTCGCCTCGGCAGGAAATTAAGTCTCAAACGAGACGCCTGCTGTCTTCGACGGAAGGCTATTTTGTTGAAAAGAACAGCTTCGTAAATAGAAGGCGGATGACGCAGAAAAAGCCGATCTGCGGGCAAGCAAATATGTCTGCGTTCCTACTTATGCAAGGATGCTGCGCAAGGCGCTCAGAGCGGAGATGTCGATTTTGGCTCCAGGGCCCATGGTGGGCGTAATGACAGCCTTGCGGATGTATGCGCCTTTGGCCGAGGCGGGTTTGGCCCGGATCACCGAATCCATAACTGCAGCCAAATTCTCCAGCAACGCCTCCGTCTCGAAATTACGCTTGCCGAAGGGGATGTGCAGGTTACCGGTGCGGTCGACGCGATAGCTGACGCGGCCTTTGCGGGCCTCGTCGATGACGCGTTTCAACTCGCCCGGCTGCACGATGGTGCCAGCTTTGGGGCTGGGCATGAGGCCACGCGGGCCCAGAACCCGGCCCAATCGCCCGACTTTGCCCATGACTTTGGGCAAGGCGATGGCCATATCGAATTCAAGCCAGCCGCCCTGGATTTTCTGCACCAGATCATCCAAACCGACGTAGTCGGCGCCCGCCTCTTCGGCGATCTGGGCGGCCTCGCCATCGGCGAAAACCAGGATGCGAGTTTGTTTGCCTGTGCCGCGAGGCAGCACCACCACGCCACGAACCATTTGATCAGCGTGACGAGGATCGACGCCCAGACGCATGTGCACTTCCATGGTCTCGTCGAACTTGGCGGTGGGATGTTCCTTGAAGAAATTGATAGCTTCTTCGGGCGTATAAGCCCTGTCCTCAAGCAAGGACGCAACAATGTTGTAATTCTTTCCGTGCTTTGCCATCATAAACCTCCGTGGTCATAACGGGCGTTTTCACGCCCTGCCACAAATGAGTGAAAAAAGTTGAGTCGCCTGAAAAAAGCCTCACCACGGAGGCGCAGAGGGCACGGAGGAAGAAAAAGGTGGAGGTTCGGAGGTCTTTTCTCTGTGAACTGCCATGATGTTCTCCGTGTTCTCCGTGTCTCCGTGGTAAAATAACCTTTTTCAGTGGACCTAAAGTTGAAGATCAATGATTAAAGAAAACCAGATGACGTGACGACCATACTCCGAAACGCCTCTTCTTTAATCATCAGTCATTGAGTGATTAACCTTCGACGACCTCGATGCCCATGCTGCGAGCGGTGCCTTCGATCTGACGCATGGCGCCTTCGATATCGACCGCGTTCAGATCCTTCATCTTGGTCTCGGCGATTTCTTTCACCTGCGACCGAGTCACTGTGCCCACTTTATCCAGCAAAGGATTGCCGGCGCCCGACTTGACGCCCGCAGCCTTCTTCAACAGATCGGAAGCAGGGGGCGTTTTGGTGATGAACGTGAAGGAGCCGTCGGTGTAGACGGTGATCTGGGCGGGGACGATATTGCCGATCATCGTGCTGGTGCGGGCGTTGTATTCTTTGCAGAAGCCCACGATGTTGATGCCATGCTGACCCAGGGCCGGGCCCACAGGGGGGGCGGGCGTCGCCTTGCCCGCAGGCAACTGCAAGGTGATAACTGATTTTACTTTCTTTGCCATAAGTGCTCCGATTTCTCTAAAAAAATTTATCTGTCGGCGCTTGTCTCATCTGAGAAAACGCCGACCGTTCAATACATTGGATGGGTGATATTCAGGATTTTTCGACCTGCAGAAAATCGACGTCCACAGGCGTTTCACGGCCAAAAATGGAAACCAGGATGCGAACCTTGCCGCGCTCGATGTCTATTTCTTCCACAGTGCCATGAAAATCGGCGAAAGCGCCCTCGGTGATGCGAACTTTGTCGCCCGGCTTGAAGTTGACCTGCACCCGAGGCTGGCCCGACTCGATCCGGCTCATAATGTGATCGACTTCGGCGCTGCTGAGAGGCGTGGGGCGGTTGCCGATGCCCACAAAGCCGGTGACGCCGGGCGTGTTGCGCACCACCGACCAACTGTCATCGTCCAGCACCATCTGCACCAGAATATAACCGGGGAAGACGCGGCGCTCGACCACGCGGCGTTCGCCGTCCTTCAGTTCGATCTGCTCTTCGGTGGGGACGACGACCGCGAAAATACGATCGCCCATGGCCATGGACTCAATCCGGTGTTCCAGATTGCGTTTGACGCGCGACTCCATGCCCGAGTAGCAATGCACCACATACCACTCGCGCCCATCGGCTGCTTCTTGAGATTCCTCAGAGGCGTCCGGCGCGTCATCCGACAGGACATCATCATCCTGAAAGGAGCCAGCCATATCAAATTCGTCTTCGGGATCTTGGTTTTGCCGGGAGTGATCTGTCACGAGTCTGGAATGAGAGAGTTGGAGTCTGGCGAAAATTATTTTGGCCGCTTTTCAAGTCATTTTTTGACACAAATTAAGCGAATTTATCGAATTTTTCTCTTCTTTTTTCGTATAATTCGTGTCAATTCGCGTCAAAATCAAAAACGCCAGAGTCCAGTAAAAGAGCAGAGAATGCGAAAAACTAACGATAGAGGATAAAGTTCATCAATTGCGCGGCAACTGCGTCGGTCACGCCTAAAATAAATGCCATGGCAAGGGTGACAGCCAGGACGATGCCACTAAGACGCAGCCACTCCTCCCGAGTCGGCCAGGTGACCTTGGCAATTTCCGCACGGGTTTCGCGCAGATATTTGGTTACCGGGTTAACTTTTTTGGCAGAAGCCTCATTTTTCGATTTGGCCATGAATGCCTGGCTCCTTGTGGAGAATAAAGAAGGGGAATGAATAAGCCCTGACGGTTTAAGACACCGCCCGGTTTCCCAAGCGGTGTCTTTGCCATCAAGAGCAGGCGAGGCAGGACTTGAACCCGCAACCTGCGGTTTTGGAGACCGCCGCTCTGCCAAGTTGAGCTACTCGCCTTCAGCGAATCAGGCCAAAATGCTGCTAACTGCGGCCCGATTGTATAGAATACCTTATTTTGTCTCGCGATGCAAGGTGTGACGACGACAACGCGGGCAGTATTTCTTCATCTCAATGCGCCCGGTCTGGTTGCGCCTGTTTTTGCTTGTAAGATAATTACGCTCTTTGCATTCGGTGCAGGCCAGGGTGACCAGCACGCGGTTTCCTTTTTTAGCCACAGTGTGACTTACCTCATTTTAGGATAAAATCTGAATGGGGAGCAAGCAACAGCTCCTTGCTCCCCGGTTGACAGCAAAATAGGGATAAACGAAATTCTATTCGAGAATCTCGGTGATGACGCCGGCGCCGACGGTGCGGCCGCCTTCGCGAATGGCGAAGCGGGAGCCCACTTCCAACGCCACGGGCGAGATCAACTCCACTTCCATGTTC
>Ga0256833_1003053_pt1 | contig 11564 bp, 10 predicted proteins | sample 356284metaG_FD_190535 | JGI IMG/M metagenome (GOLD analysis project Ga0256833, IMG submission 190535) | Hydrothermal vent microbial communities from Mid Atlantic Ridge, Atlantic Ocean - 356-284 | ecosystem: Environmental > Aquatic > Marine > Hydrothermal vents | place: Atlantic Ocean: Mid...
TATTCCTCTTCCTGTCTGCTCTTGTGGGGTTATTCCACTAGCTACAAGTATTAAAAAATCGGGTGCTTCTAAAGGGGCTACACTCTCATTTCTTATCTCTACACCTATTACAGGAGTGGACTCAATTATGGCAACCTATGGAATATTTGGGTGGATATTTACCATCTATAGAGCTATAAGTTCAATGGTTATTGCTATGGTAGCAGGAGTTTTAACCAATATCTTTGATAAAGAGAGTGTGGTAGAAACCTCTCTCTCTACTCAAAAATTTTTTATAACACCAAATCTTCCAAAAGAAGAAGATAATAAGAGTTGTTGCTCTAAAGGTTCATGTTGTAGTAGTAAAGAGCAAGAGAATTTTATTGTGCGTGTTTTCTCTTACGCTTTTGGAACACTGTTGAGTGATATTGCCAAACCTCTTTTGTGGGGGCTTCTATTAGGTGCGTTAATTACTGTAGCTATTCCCTCTAATTTGAGTGAACTGCTACTTGAGTATGGTTGGCTCTCTTATCTTATTGTGGTGATGATTGCTGTTCCTATGTATGTCTGTGCTACAGCCTCTCTTCCTATTGCAGCAGGGTTAATGCTCTCTGGTGTTTCGGCAGGGGCTGCATTTGTATTTTTAACTGCTGGACCTGCGACAAATACAGTTACTATTGGAGTGGTTAAAAAGATGTTGGGGAGTCGTTCTCTCTATATCTATTTAGGAACAATTATTGTGGGGAGCATATTTTTTGGTTTGGGGTTAGATTACCTCTTTACAGTTTCAGATATTGACCCTAAAATGTTGGTACATATGGGTGAAGATGCAAATGATTTCACCATTCTATCTAGTGTAGTGCTTTGGGTATTGATAGTTTACTATATCGGAAAATCATACCTTAAAAAATAGAAAATTAATTCATATTATTAATTTAAATTTAAGTATAATACAAATCTACTCTTTATAGATATAGGAGTAGAATTCTATTTACAATAATTTTTAGGAATAAACTATGATAATAAATAAACTATTTGATACTGCCATTGTTGGTGGTGGTGTCGCAGGTACTTCACTTCTTTTTACTCTTGCTCGTTATACTGACTTAAAAAATATTATTCTTTTTGAGAAGTATGATGAAGTGAGTCAATTAAACTCTAACCCAAAAGCAAACTCTCAAACACTTCATGTTGGTGATATTGAGAGCAATTACACTTATGAAAAAGCTAAAACAGTTAAACGAAATTCATCTATGGTTGCAAACTATATTCAAAATTTTAATGAGGTTGACAAGTGTGGTTTTAGAGGTGACAAGATGCTTTTAGCTGTAGGTGAAGAGGAGATATCACAATTAAAAGAACGATATAAGGAGTTTAAAGAACTCTACCCTTACCTAGAACTTTGGGACGAAGATTTTTTAAGAGAGTTTGAACCAAAACTTTTAGAGGGTCGAAAAGAGCCGATTTTGGCGATGGGTGCAAGAGAGCAAATAACAACAGTTAACTATAAAGCGTTGAGTGAAAGTTTTGTACAACAAGCGTTAGATACCGATAAAAATATTCAGATGCGTTACAATGAAGAGGTGACTAAGATTGAGAGAGATGAAGATGGTAACTATAGCATTATAACGGATACCACCTCTTTTAAAGCAAAATCTGTTGTAGTTAATGCAGGAGCCTACTCTTTACTCTTTGCACAGTCTATGGGTTATGGAAAAGAGTATGCTATCTTACCTATTGGTGGTAGTTTCTTCTTTACTAAAGAGAAACTTTTAGACTCAAAAGTCTATACTATGCAGAACCCAAAACTACCTTTTGCAGCGATTCATGCTGACCCAGATGTAACACAAAATTGGAATACTCGTTTTGGACCTACAGCATTTGCTCTACCTAAATTGGAACGTTATCATGCATTGCATCTGAAAGATTTAATCTCTGCATTAAATATAGATAAAGATGTAACACATGTCTATATGAATCTTTTAAAAGATAAAACAATACGTCGTTATATTCTGAAAAATGCACTAGAGGAGATACCTCTAATGGGTAAAGAGATTTTTATTAGAGATGCTAAAAAGCTTATTCCAACACTTAAAGCGAGTGAGTTAACTTTTGCAGAGGGGTATGGTGGAATGCGTCCACAGATTATAGATAAAGTGAAGCATGAACTTCTTTTAGGAGAAGCTAAAATAGTAGAAGATGGAGTTATTTTTAATATGACACCAAGTCCAGGTGCAACAAGTTCATTAGCTATTGCTTTAAATGATGCTTTAAATTTGTGTGAGAGACTTGGTGCAAACTTTGATAGGCTTAAACATAAAAATGAGATAGAGTTTTTAAAGAGTAGTAGTTTACAAAGTTCAATAATAGAAGAGAAAAAGTTGGCATAATTGTTTCATTTTATCTTATGAACTAAATAATAACTACTTATATTTATATTTTTACTCCTAATTATGTTATCATATCGAACAAAATGGGAGAGTGAAATGACAGAAAAAAAGACCATAATAACCTATGGAACTTACGATATGCTCCATGAGGGGCATATGAATTTACTAAAAAGAGCAAAAGCTTTAGGTGACTACCTTATTGTTGGTGTTACCGATGAAAATTATGACCGTTCTCGTGGTAAATTAAATGTAATCGAGAGTACAAAAAAGCGTGTTAAAGCTATTGAATCTTTAGACTTTGTAGATAAAGTGATTGTTGAGAAACATAAAAACCAAAAAGCTGAAGATATGGTGAAGTATGATGTAGATATTTTCGCCATTGGTGATGATTGGGTTGGGGCATTTGATTATCTTAATGAATATACGCATGTAGAGTATCTTCCACGAACAGAGGGTATCTCTAGTACCAAATTAAGAAAAGAGAACTTCTCAATGATTAAAATGGGTATAGTAGGTTTAGGGCGTGATACACAAGACTTTATTAATGAATCCAAATTTGTTTCCAATATTAAAGTAAATCGTATCTATGCTGATGATTTTTTAAAAGTAAAAGCCTTTACTAAAGATAATGATTCCATTAAATATGGACATGATAACTATGATGAGTTTTTAGATACTAATATTCAAGCAGTCTATATAGATACAGCACTCAAAGAACACTACACTTTAATTAGAAAAGCTTTAGAATCGGGTAAACATGTTTTGTGTGAAAACCCTTTGGCATTAAGTAAAAAAGAGTTAAAAGAGCTACTCTCTTTGGCTAAGAAAGAGAAAAGACTTCTATTGTCTGCTGTTAAAACAGCATTTCTACCTGCCTTTAATCAACTACTTAAAGAGTTAGATAAAGGGATTATTGGGGAGATAAAAGAGGTTAGAGCCACAAGAACATCACTCTATAAAGAGAAGCATTACTCCGATAGTTTTATTCAACAAGGGGCAACCAATATTCTATCTGCATATCCATCTTTATTGGTCAATAAAGTTCTTGGTAAAAGTAAAAATATAACTTTCTTTGACCAGATAGAAGATGGTTATGATATAAACAATCTTATTGTTACTAAACATAAAAAAAGGGCTTTGGGTATCTCTAGTGTTGCTGTTGGAATGAAGTCTGAGGGCGATGCTGTTATCTCTGGTACTAAGGGTTATATATATATTCCTGCTCCATGGTGGTTAACCAAAACTTTTGAGGTGAGATTTGAAGATATTCATAAAACAATGAAGTTTCACTATGAGTTTGAGGGGAGTGGATTACGCTATATGATAGCTGAATTTGGTTCACTTATTCAAAGAGGTAAACAGAAATCGAAGATGTTGACACCTTCTGATATGGTAGGTATTAATAGAGTATTGCTAGAGTACAATGAAGTTAGAAAGAGTCAAATTAAAACCCAAAAAGAGGAGAAGTAGATGATATATGAAGATTACTACATCTTTACACCTGGACCTGTAAAGATGAGTGAAGAGATTTTAGAGATAGGTGCAAAGCAGACTCCCTATTTTAGAAACTGTCAATTTTCTGATGTAACTTATGCTTGTGAAAAGGGCTTATTAGAGATGGTAAATGCTCCAGAGGGTTCAAAGGTTATATTTTTAACAGCTTCAGGAACAGCAGGTATGGAGTCGGTTGTAATGAATCTACTCAATAAAAAAGATAATGCTTTAGTGGTTCATGGTGGTGGTTTTGGAGGTCGTTTTGTAAAGATATGCGAGGTACATGAAGTTCCTCATACCGACTTTAAAGTTACTAATACCAATTTAAGTGATATAGAGACTTTAGCACCAAAAGAGGAGTATTCAGCACTTATTGTCAATGCACATGAGACATCTGTTGGACATCTTTATGATTTAGATGCAATGGGTGCTTATGCAAAAAAGAACGATATGCTCTATATTGTTGATGCAATCTCTATGCTTGTTACCGACCCTGTCGATATGCAATCTAGTAATATTGATGTGGTTATCGCCTCTAGTCAAAAAGGTTTGGCTCTTCCTCCTGGATTAACTATGGTAATTTTAGCTCCAAGAGCATTAGAGAGAGTTCAAGAGGTAAAATCTCTATACTTTAACTTCAAAGATTATCTATCTAATGGCGAGAGAGGGCAAACTCCTTATACTCCTGCTGTAACGATTATGTTGCAACTTGAAGCGAGACTCAATCAGATAAAAAGACGTGGTGGAGTAGAGCAGAGCATAAAAAGAGCAAAAGATATTGCAGAGTATTTTAGAGCAGAGATTAAAGGATTACCTCTTAAAGAATATACTCCATTTATGCCAAATGCCATGACAACACTAACTCCCACCGATGGAAAGGGTGCAATGGATATTGTCAATGCTTTAGAAGATAACTACAAGGTAATGGTTTGTCCAAATGGTGGAGCAGAGAGAGATATTATCTTTAGAGTCTCACATATGGGCGATATGACACGAGCCTATACAGATGTATTGATTGATGCACTCTATGACTATTATAAAATGGAGCGTAAGTAGTGGCAATCGACCCAAAAGATTTAAGAGAAGCTCAACTTATTATGCTAGATATGTTGGTAGAGTTTGATGCTATTTGTCAAAAACATAATCTAAAATATTGGCTAGATTCAGGTACGCTTTTGGGTGCTGTGCGTCATAAAGGGTTTATCCCTTGGGACGATGATATTGATTTGTCTATGCCTGTGGAGGATTACAATAAATTTTTAGAGATTGCTAATGATGAGCTATCTAATAATATATTTCTACAGACAAAAGAGAGTGACCATAAATTTAAATTTGACTATATAAAGTTGCGTTCAAACAAGGCATCTATTGTTGAGTTTCATGAAAAAGATAAAGAAGTAGAGTATCATCAAGGTATTTTTGTAGATATTTTTCCGATGTTAACACTACCTAACCGAGAGTTTTATCATAAGTTCTACAATGGTATCTTTGAGTCTATTCGTTCTGTCTCATCTGTTAGTCTGCATACACCAAATGGTGAAGATGCTCCAGAGGTAAGAGAGAAGTTGGTAACTGCCTTAGAGTTAATGCACCAAGGTTGGGATAAAAAAGATTTAAAGGTTATCTACTCTGGAAAAATGCCAGATGTTGCTGCATGGTTTGATATAGATGAGATGTTTCCACTCCAAAAGATAGAGTTTGAAGGGTTAGAGTTTTATGCTCCTAAAAATCCACAACACTATTTGGGTGAAATCTATTCATTTAATTTTATGGAGCTACCTCCTATTGATAAACGAACTATTCATGCTCACTCTATTCATTTTAGTAACTAATTCTAGCCAAATATAACCCCTCTGGAGGGGCTAGTTTTGTAGAGTGTCGTTTAGTTAAATTTAGTTGCTCCTTTAAGCTTTTTAGGCTCTCTTTCTCTAATGCTACTTGCATGGAGAAATCGACCATTATTCTAACTTGTGAACGTAAAAAACCATTGGCTTCAAAGTAGATAAAGTGGTAATTTTTATAGTTTCTATAGTAGCTTTTATATATCTCTCTTACATTAGTATGTGTTATAGTCCCTGTTTTGATAAAGTTAGAGAAGTCATGCCTACCCTCAAAAGAGCTTAGTGCCTCTTTTAGTCTCTTTTCATTAAACTTAGGATAGTAAGAGATATAGTTCTGCTCAAAAACAGAGGGAGTAGTAGTTTTAAATATATAACGATATAGCCTCTTTTTGGCTGAAAATCTTGAATGAAAATTATTATCTACAAAAACTATCTTTTTAAAAGCTATATGATTTAACTTTCTATTGAGAACAACTTTTAACTTCTCTAAATCTTGCCAAAATGTTGGCAGTTCAAAATCTATAACTTGACCTGTAGCATGAACTCCTGCATCTGTTCGCCCTGAACCTCTTATGGAGTTGTTAATGGCTACTGAACGAAGTGCTATCTCTATTTGAGAAGTTATAGTTTGGTTTGTACTCTTCTGCTTTTGAAACCCTTTGAAGTAGCTACCATCGTAAGCAATAGTGGCTTTAACACGCATCTAAAAGTACCTTAATACATTACGTTTAAAGAGTAAGTATCCACCTATAATTACTCCAATTGCAATGGTAACTAAGATATTAAATGAACCATTTTTTTCTAATAAAGAGGCAACTCCAAAAAGTGTAATTATAGTTGCACTCAACACTTGATATGCATAGTTTTTATTGTAACGGGTGTTAATAATAGAGAAGGCAGAGACAATATATAGACCCATCATAGGGATAAGAGAGACAAATAGAAAAAATAGAACTCTTCTTTTTTTATTTTCAAGTTTAGAGAGTTTTGTCCAATAGGCAACAATATTATTGTAGGTAAAGGATTCAGTATTTAAATTTTTAAAAACTTTCATAGTCTCATAGTGTATCTCCTCTAAGGAGTCTTTACTAAAAGTGTATCCTGCACCACTATTTAGTGTTAGGGTAATGAGTGATTTTTCGGTAGTAAAATGTGCCTCTTTAGCTACAAAAAGTTGAGCCTGTTCGCTGTTGTTATGCTTATTGTATATAACAACTTTTTTCATTCTATTTTTATCTTTATTTTTTACATAAATAAATAGGTCTCCAAATTTTTGTCCTAGTTTAGAGGGGTTAATATTTATCTCTGCTTGAGCCATTTTCTCAATTTGAAATGCTTTAAACTGTTGTTTACTTTTAGGTATTAAGGCGATAGATAATATAAGAAGTATCAATGAAAATAGTGTTGCTAAAAAAAATAGTTTTTTTAAAATAGCATTGGCATTATTGCCCAAAGAGAAGAGGGCAATAAGCTCATTTTCATTGGATAGTCGTAATAGCATTATGACAATAGCAACTAAAAATGAGACAGGTAAGATATAAAAAAGTATAAGAGGTAGATTGTAAGAGAAGAGTAGCATCATCTCTAAAAAGGTAATTTTTATAGAGGCAGTAAGTGCTGAAATTTTAATAATAAAAACCAATGAACCTATAAAAAAGAGAGGTAAAAATACCGTCATAAAAGATGAGGTAAAATTTCTCGATAGATAGGAGGAGAGGCTGATATTATGAACTTTAGCCATAGATAATATAGTCCACAAATTCTTGAACTTGCACATCAAAAATATAGGCAATAAATGTTCCAATAATCAAAAATGGAACAAAAGGAACAGCAGTATCTTTTGCCATTAATGATGGAACTAAGGCAACAATGGCAGAGATAAATAGAGCATATAGAAATCCTGGAAAACCAAGTAATGCACCCATTGTCCCTGCTACAATAATATCACCTTCACCCATAGCCTCTTTGTTTAAGAAGAAAGAGAGGTAGTAACGTAGTAGTGTCATTCCTCCAACGGCTAGAAGTGCATTTTGAAATGAGCCTAATATATCTGGAGATATAACTGCTAATGCAAGTGCTAATAGGTTTAAATTGTCTGGTATCTCCATATATTTAAAGTCTATCATTACTAATGCTAAAAGTAGAGTAAAAACAACAAATACTAATGGCATATACCAAACTAACCCCAATTTATAGAATAGAATAGTAGCAATAGCTCCTGTACCAAACTCAATTAATGGGTACTGTATTGAGATTTTTTCACTGCAAAAACCACATTTACCTCGTAGAAAGAGCCAAGAGAATATAGGAATGTTATGATACCACTTCAATGGTGTTTGACACGATTGACACTTTGATGCTGGGAAAACAATACTTTCACCTTTAGGAATACGATAGATAACAACGTTTAAAAAAGAACCTATTAGGATTCCAAAAATAAATATAAATAGTGCAATAGTTAACTCTACCACTTAAACTCCTCCAAATCTTCTGTTTCTATTGAGATATTGGTCAATAATATCTTCTAGTTCTGTAGCTGTAAAGTCGGGCCATAGGGTAGGCGTAAAGAAAAGCTCTGAGTAGCTAAGTTGCCACAATAGAAAGTTAGAGAGACGAACTTCTCCACTGGTTCTTATCATTAAATCTATATCATTATAAGGAGTATTTAATTCATCTCCTAGACTCTGTTCAGTTATAGGTTCATTCCGTGAGGCTAATCGAGAAGCTGCTTTTGCTATCTCTTCACGAGAGCCATAGTTTAAAGCTAAAATTTGAGTTACATTTGTATGGTGTGCTGTCTCATCTTTTATATACTGTATGGTTTTTTGGAGTGCGGAAGAGAACCCCTCAATATTTCCTACTGTCTCAAATTTAGCACCAAATTTATGGTAGGTCTCTAATTCATTTCTAAGCCAAGAGTCAAGAAGTTTCATTAAGAAAGTAACCTCATATTTAGGGCGTTTCCAATTTTCAGTACTAAAAGCGTAAAAAGTAACGGTCTCTATTGTGGGGTGTTTGGCACAGTAGCGTGTTATTTCACGTGTAACCTCTGCACCTTTTTCATGACCTTTAGTACGGATAAGACCTCTCTCTTTTGCCCAGCGTCCATTGCCATCCATAATGATAGCTAAGTGTTTTAATATATTTTTATTTTTGCTCATTTTTTAATTCTAATGCTTGACTTTCATTTAGGATTTTAAAAGATAGGTCAAGCTTTGAACTCTCTCCTAGTTCATGGGTATAATTAGGAGTTATAAAAGTTACTGAGTGTTCTGTTGTTCCAAAACTTTGACTATCTTTTAAAAGATTATAACATACTCCATCTACATTTTTATTTTTAATCAAAGCTTTAGCATTAGAAAAACCATTTTCTCTATCCATTTCAGCTTTAAAGGCAATAGTGATGAGTCCTAGTTTGTTTACTTCTGTTAAAATATCGGCTGTCTGTTTCATCTCTATGTTCCACTCATCTCCAATATCTACTTTTTTTATCTTTCCAACTTGGGGAAATTTTGGTGTAAAATCAGCTACAGCAGATGCCATAAACAAAAAAGGTCTCTTCTGAATAAGATGGATAGGTTCAGAGCTATTCATAGTAGCTTTGCTCATCTTCCCTTTTTTAGAGACACGAACAGCATCTACTGTATAGTCTCTCATCTCTTCAGCCGACTCTACATCAATAGTATAAATCTCTTTTGGAATGTGAGCATGAGACATGGTGGTAATGAGACATACATCAGCTCCTTTTAAATAGAGAGCTGTTGCTAAAGCATTTGCCATTTTTCCAGAAGAGAAGTTAGAGATGTATCGAACATCATCTATCTTTTCACGTGTTCCACCACCTGTTACAACCACTTTCCTATCTATCCAATACTCCTCTTCAAGTAGAGCTTGAGCTGTTTTATAAAAAATATTAGAGATATCAGCTAATGCTCCATTTCCCTCATCTCCACATGCTAGTTTTTTAGATTGAGGATTGATAATTCGAACCTCATTTACCCCTAACATTTTTAGTGAACCTACAGTGTAATGATGCTCTATCATGTTAGTGTTGGCAGATGGAGCTACTAAAATAGTTTTAGAAAAAGCAAGAGCCGTTTGGGTTAAGATATTATCTGCAATACCTTTACTCATTTTGTTAAGTGTATTTGCCGTTGCAGGAGCTATTATAAAAACATCACATTTTTTTCCTATCTCAATATGATTTAACTCCGAAGCCCAACTTTCAGAACTCTCTGTAAGAACTGCATTACGTGTTAACGCTTCAAATGTTAATGCCGATACAAAACGTTCAGCTGAAGGGGTCATTACTACATGAACCGAAGCTCCAGCTTTTACAAAAAGTCGAGCTAAATCACATGCTTTATAAGCCGATATACTACCTGTTACTCCAAGAAGTACATTTTTATTGGTTAAATTAATTTGCATCGGTTTACCTATATTATTCTATTTTCCAAAGAACTTATAAAAAAAGTTTGGAATAAGTTTTAGTGGAACTCTTGTTAATGCAAGATTTCCTTTAGTTACATTTTTAGTAACTGTTGTACCAGCTCCAATCATAACATCATCTTCAATGGTTACAGGAGCAACAAGTTGGCTATCACTTCCAATAAAAACATTTTTACCAATAGTTGTCTTATATTTCGCTTTACCATCATAGTTACAGGTAATAACCCCAGCACCAATATTGGAACCCTCTTCAATAGTTGCATCACCAATATAGGATAGGTGACCAGCTTTAACTCCTGTAAGTTGTGATTTTTTTACCTCTACAAAATTCCCTACATGGGTATCTTTTAGGTGAGAGAGTGGTCGAATACGTCCCATTGGTCCCACATCGGAGTTTTCAATAATAGACTCTTCTACTACAGAGTTTGTTTTAATATGAGCATTAATTAGTTTAGATTTACCTAAAATAGTAACTCCATTTTCTAAAATAGTCTCCCCTTCAATGGTTGCTCTGCAATCGATATAGATAGAGTCAGGGAAACGCATGGTTACTCCATTCTCCATTAACTCTTTTTTAATTCTATTTTGCATAATAGTTTCAGCTTCTGCAAGGTCAAATTTTGAATTTACCCCTTTAAACTCCTCCTCTTCTACATAGATAGGAGTGACTATTTTACCCTCATCAACTGCCATTTTTACAATATCTGTTAGGTAATATTCCTCTTGAGCATTATTGTTAGAGAGTAGGGGAATATAACGGTTTAAGAGTTCTGTTTTAACACAATATATACCTGCATTTACTGTTTTTGTAGTAAGTTGAAGTTGATTACAATCTTTCTGTTCCACAATCTCTTGAACCTTCTCATCATCAATAATAACTCGACCATAACCAAAAGGGTTATCAAGTTTAATAACTGACATATTAATATCGGCATCTCCTTTTGTAAGTGCTTCAAGTGATGATTCTCTAATGAGGGGCATATCTCCATTCAAAATAAGGGTTTTTTCATATTTTGTCTTAACCCCCTTCATAGCTCCCCCTGTTCCTGGAAACTCTTTTGCATCTTGTAGATGAAAATTGATATTTTGATACTCTGCTTCTATTGCCTCTTGAACACGTTGGGCTTGATGTGCTAAGACTACAGTAATATCATCTGATATTTTCAAAGAGGCATCAATAGCATGAGAGAGCATAGATTTACCAGATATGGTATGAAGTACTTTAGGGGTGGTTGATTTCATTCGGCTACCTTTTCCAGCAGCTAAAATAACAATACTAATAGACATATTATAGAACCTTTATTGTTTTAAAATTGAATTTAAAGAATTATATCTAATGAGAATTACAGTACACTTTTAATATTATAAAAGTTAAAAAATATCTGTTAATTGTGGGGCAAATATGGAGATT
>Ga0256833_1003054_pt1 | contig 11562 bp, 11 predicted proteins | sample 356284metaG_FD_190535 | JGI IMG/M metagenome (GOLD analysis project Ga0256833, IMG submission 190535) | Hydrothermal vent microbial communities from Mid Atlantic Ridge, Atlantic Ocean - 356-284 | ecosystem: Environmental > Aquatic > Marine > Hydrothermal vents | place: Atlantic Ocean: Mid...
CTTTTTTTAATTTGATTAGTCCGTTGATGACCCTTCTCTATGCAGGATTTAAAATCCGGATAAAAAGATTGGGGAAATAGGTGTTTACAAATCCAATTTTAATTGTTCCGGTAAGAGTTTAAACGTCTTTCGATGGTGCTTACAACTACCATGCTCTCTAATGGCAGCACGATGCTCTAGAGTTGGATAGCCTTTGTTTTGTTTCCAATTGTAATAAGGATAGTCCGAATGAAGCTGTTCCATATACGCATCGCGATAGGTTTTGGCAAGAACAGACGCAGCAGCAATATTGAGATATTTACCATCTCCTTTTACAATGGTTTGATGTGGAATTTTTTGGTACGGTACAAACTTATTTCCATCTACACTGATAAATTCCGGCTTGACCGCCAATTGATCAATGGCTCTGTGCATCGCAGTAATAGAAGCTCGTAGGATATTGATTTGGTCGATTTCATCTTGATATATAAAGGAAACGGCATACGCCAAAGCCTCTTTTTCAATAATAGGAACCAAGTCTTTTCTTTGTTTTTCATTCAGTTTTTTGGAATCATCCAATAAAGAATTGGAAAAATGCGGTGGTAAAATAACCGCTGCCGCAACAACCGGTCCCGCCAAACAACCTCGACCGGCTTCATCGGTACCTGCTTCTAGTAGATCCGGATGTAATTGTAACTTTAACATGCTTTTTGCTTTTACATCCTACAAAGTAAAACTTTTTTATGCAAATTTGAACTTTTATTAAATATCCGGGTTATTGGAATCACCCAATAGCAAAATTTGTACATTTGCCCATATTAATTAATACATTCATGCAACGTTTTTTTCTTTTATTCACCGCGCTTTTATTCAGCAACATACTGGTTGCTCAAATAAATTTGGGTGATAAAAAAAGAGAATTAATCAAAGCTAAAGGTAATAGAACCCTGAACGGGCGCCAACTCAATGATACGATTGGTGGAAATAAATTTGAAGACGAAGTAGCTGTCGAACTCAGTGCCAAAACCCACTATACCGACTACAAGATTATCTCTTATGAAAAAGACACGACTGTTGTGGATACCACTTTATCCCTGAAAAAAGAACGCCTCTTTAACTATATCCGTAAAGATAACTTTGAGTTGCTCGCCTTTCATAATTTAGGGCAAACCTATAATCGGATGGGGTACGATTTTAGCAAGACTCGTTTGTTTCCGGAATTTGGAGCCCGTGCCAAATATTACAACTATTACCCTACAAAGGCTATTAATTATTACAGAGTACCCACTCCTACCTCTGAGTTATTTTTTAAAACCGGTATTCAACAAGGGCAAGTACTCAATTCGTTTTTAACTTCCAATTTAACGCCTCAATTAAATATTTCTGTGGCTTATAAGGGTTTACGGTCCTTAGGTGATTACAGAGATGCGTTGGCAGCGCATAAAAATTTCAGGGTAACCGGTAGTTTTGAAACCAAAAATAAACGGTATCAAGTAAGAAGTCATTATGTGGCTCAAAATCTGATGAATGAAGAAAACGGTGGTTTAACGATACAATCCGTTGCTTATTTTACCACTGACAATCCGGATTATCAAGATAGAGAACGTTTGGAAATGAACCTTATCAATTCAGAAAGTTTATTAAAAACCAAGCGCTACTATCTGGAACAAGTCTATGCTATTTGGCAGCATAAAGACACGACAACACAAAAAAAATCTTATCTTCAAATAGGCCATCTATTTACACATTCCCGTAAATATTACAATTTTAAACAAGAGAAATCATCGGCTTATTTTGGTGCTGCTTACCAAAACAGTATCGCTGACAGCACCTATCAAAAAGTAACGGACAATGCCTTATTTGTAGAATTAAAATCAGCGTATCTACTGGGAAGCTTGAGAGCCCGCGTGAATTATACATCATTTGATTACGGATATACCGGTGTTTTACATTTGAACAGCCAAACTATTCCGGCTCAATTAAAAGGTCATAACTTATCTATGGCTGCTGATTGGAAAGCAAATTTTAAAAGTTTTTATCTCGACGCCAAAGCCGGAGCTGTTTTAGAAGGTGATTTTAAAGGAAATTATATCAAGGGTACAGCAAGTCTGCATAAAGACAGCCTTTTTACTGCAAAGGCAAGTTTACTATTACAATCGCAAACCCCTAATTTTAATTTTTTATTATACCAAAGCGATTACGTACCGTACAATTGGTACCATCATCTTGATAATGAAAATACGCGGTATTTGGGTTTTTCATTGGAATCGGATAAATGGATAGATATACAAGCCGGCATTACACAAAAAGATTTTTACACCTATTTCGATGCGAGCTCACAACCTCAACAATATACCGATGTATTAAGTTATCTAAAAGTCAAGGCGCACAAAGCCATTGGATATAAAAAATTCACCTTGGATAACAGTGTATTGTACCAAAAAGTGGCTAGTGGATCCGAGGTGTTTAGAGTACCCGAGTTATTGACTGAAAACACCCTTTACTATTCCAATTATCTTTTTAAAGGAAAACCGCTGTATCTACAAACCGGCGTGACTTTTACTTATTTTACAAAATATTTGGCTAACGAATTCAATCCGTTACTTAATGAATTTGTTTTACAAAATGATAAAATGATTGGTGCCTATCCCATGCTGGATGTTTTTGTCAACGGACAAATAAGACGTACGCGTATATTTGTCAAAGCAGAAAACGTCACTTCGCTTTGGAAACGAGGGGATTATTTTGTAACACCAACACACGTATATCGTGATTTTACGGTACGTTTTGGATTGGTTTGGAACTTTTTTATCTGATTTTTACACTGCATTTCCGGTTTTTACATCTAAAAACTTCGTAATTTTACCTACCAGAATTTAGATTCTATGAAAACTTATAACATCTATATCGCAGGACAATTTATAGAAACCGACACACCGCTGGAAGTACTAAATCCCTATACCGGTCAAACTATTGCTCAAACCTTTTTAGCCGGCACACAAGAATTGAACACAGCCATAGAAAAAGGAATTTCTTTGGAAAAAGAACTCCGGGAAATGCCGGTATATCAACGCTACGAAATATTGATGCAAATCGCTAATTCCATCAAAGATAAGCGTGAATATTTAGCTGCTATTTTAGTACAAGAATCTGCCAAACCTATGCGGTATGCATTGGGTGAAATAGATCGAGCTACCCAAACTTTTTTGGTCGCTGCCGAAGAAAGTAAACGGATTCCTAATGAATATTTATCCATAGATTGGACCCCGGCAGGTAAAGGAAAAGAAGCTATTATAAAGTACTTTCCCATAGGTCTTATTGCGGGTATTGCTCCGTTTAATTTTCCACTCAATCTAGCCGTACATAAAATTGCACCCGCCATAGCCACCGGAAATCCAATAATTCTAAAACCGGCGCGCAGCACTCCTTTATCTGTATTGGAATTGGCCAAAATCATCGATAAAACAACTTTACCCAAAGGAGCTGTTTCCATAGTACCAATGGACCGTATAGCCGGAAATCAATTGGTAACAGACCCCCGATTTAAAAAACTGAGTTTTACCGGATCACCTCAAGTAGGTTGGCAAATGAAAGCCCAAGCCGGACGGAAAAAAATAACCTTGGAGCTGGGTGGGAATGCCGGCGTATTAGTCTCTGATAAAGGAAATATAGATTTGGCGGTACAAAAGTGTTTGGTGGGAGGATTTGCCTACTCCGGACAAGTGTGTATTCACGTGCAACGCATTTATGTATTGGAAACCGTATTTGATGCGTTTATCACAAAAATGATAGCCGGAACCCAAAAACTCAAACAAGGGAATCCCGAAGAAATGAGTACTGAAATCACCTCAATGATCGATGAAAACAACGCCAAGCGGGTAGCTTCTTGGGTACAAGATGCCGTAGCAGAGGGGGCCGAGGTATTGTGTGGTGGAAAACGGAATGGGACCTACTTTGAACCCACTATTATCACCCATACCAAACCCGAGATGAATGTGTGCCGTTTAGAAATTTTCGGTCCTGTCATTACCATTGAAAAAGTGACTGATTTTGAAGCAGGAATTCGAGAAATAAACCATTCTGAATACGGTTTACAAGCCGGTATTTTTACTGATTCTATTCAGGAAATCAATACGGCGTTTCAACATATAGAAGTAGGAGGCGTGATTCATAACGATGTCCCTACTTTTCGAGTCGATCATATGCCTTATGGCGGTATAAAAAATTCGGGCTTTGGTCGCGAAGGAGTCAAATATGCCATGCGAGATATGCTGGAGCCCAAAGTGTTGGTAAAGGATTGTTAATAAATGTAATTATAATTTATATTTTAAATTTTGTTCTATCCGAAATGATTATACAACATAATTAAAACACCGTCCATACATTAATAATGATACTTTTTACTACCTTTATCACCTGAAACAAGAAACATCAAAATGAAAAAAATAGTTATTTTAACGGGTATCTTACTACTTGTTTTGGCTTGTAATAATACCCAAACACCTCACCACTTAAGCCACCAGAAACCCGTCATAAATAAACTACTCAATCAATGGCATAAAGACGTGGCGACCTATAATTATACCGATTATTTTGATGCGATGGATGAAGATATGGTTTTTGTAGGAACCGATGCGTCGGAAAGATGGACTAAAAAAGAGTTTATGAAATTTTCCAAACCTTATTTTGATTCTGAAAAAACTTGGAATTTTAAACCCGTAAAAAGAAATATCTCTATCTATGAAAACACGGCTTGGTTTGACGAAATATTAGATACTTGGATGGGGATTTGTCGCGGATCAGGGGTGTTGGTTTATAAGAATAATCAATGGAAAATAACACAATATGTACTCTCTGTTACCGTTCCCAACAAAGTAGTAACCCAAGTAATTCAATTAAAAAAAGCTAAAGACAGTATGACTATCAGAAAGCTTAAAGCAATGAATTGATCCTGCTTTTCCATTTTAAAAATGAATAGAAAACTTCTATTTGGAACCGGTCAATTGAAATAAAATAGATTCGATTGCGATACCATCGGGAAAAATATTGTAGAAAGCTTTTATATCTTACCCACTTTTAATTACCTTGCGGGTCTAATAATTTATCATACTTAAACCATGAAAAAAACAGTATTTATTCTAATTGCCATTTTGACTTTAAGCGCTTGCACCCAACAAAAAATAGGATATGTAAATTCTACCGATTTGGTACAAAACTACAAAGCAACCAAAGACCTAGAAAAAGAATTGAAGGTAAAACAAGACGCTTTTCAACAAAAATATGCTAAAATCTCGGCTGATTTTGAAAAACAAGCACAAGAGTTTCAAGCTAAAGCACAAAAAATGCGTCGTAAAAAAGCGGAAGCCCGATATACTGAATTGATGCAAATGCAACAACAAATTCAACAATCTCAACAAGCGGACAACCAAAAATTACAAAAAGAAAGCCAAGATAAAATGAATGAAATAGTCGATGACGTAAAAGATTTTATTAAAGATTATGCCAAAACCAATGGATATACTTACATACTAGGCTCCAACGAAGCCGGAAGTGTATTGTATGGTGATAGCAAACTGGACTTGACCGAAACCATAACCGATGCCATTAACAAATCTTACAAAAATGGTGCAACGGATGACAAATCTGATGACAAAACAGTAAAAAAAGAATCAGATAAAAAAGAAACTACTGATAAATAAATATAAGCTGAACTATAAAAAAAGCGAACAAGTTTTTTGTTCGCTTTTTTTATGGTAATTTTTGATATTAAGCATCATATTCCTGATACAAAAAATCGTTGTAGGGAAACCGTGTAATGTGAATTTTCTTAACTTCTTCATACACCATTTTTCTAAGACTTTCTATATTCTCTTTTTGTAATGCCGATATAAAAATAGCTTTTTCATCGGCGCTATTCAAATAGGTTTTTTCCCAATCTTTTAAGGTATAATGCCTTTTTGAAAAGGCGGTTACCAAATCATCATTATCGATCGTTTCATGTTCATAGGCATCTATTTTATTAAAAACCATCACTACCGGTTTAGCCGCTGCGTGAATCTCTTGTAAAATAGTATGAACCGAATCAATGTGATCTTCAAAATTAGGATGGGATATATCCACAACATGCAATAACAAATCTGCCTCGCGCACCTCATCCAGAGTGGATTTAAAGGATTCAATCAATTGCGTAGGCAATTTACGGATAAAACCAACCGTATCGGTCAATAGAAAAGGAATATTTTTTATCACTACTTTTCGTACCGTAGTGTCTAGAGTGGCAAAGAGTTTATTCTCTGCAAATACATCACTTTTACTGATGACATTCATCAAGGTAGATTTCCCCACATTAGTATATCCTACTAAAGCTACCCGTACCATTTTTCCACGGTTTTTACGCTGAACCGCCATTTGTTTATCAATACGCACCAATCGTTTACGAAGCAGCGCGATCTTATCCCGTACAATACGTCTATCGGTTTCTATTTCTGTTTCTCCGGGACCTCTAAGACCAATACCTCCTTTTTGACGGCTCAAGTGTGTCCACATTCGAGTCAATCTGGGTAACAAATATTGGTATTGTGCCAACTCAACCTGCGTAACGGCATAACTGGTCTTAGCCCGTTGGGCAAAAATGTCTAAAATGAGATTGGTTCTGTCCAATATTTTACAATCCAACACCTTTTCGATATTACGCATTTGTGCAGGAGATAATTCATCATCAAAAATAGCAGTCCCAATCTTATGAGCTTCTATATAATCCTTTACTTCATCTAATTTACCCGCACCAAGATACGTTTTAGGATTGGGAAATTCCATCTTTTGTGTAAAGCGTTTGACCGCTTTTCCTCCGGCAGTAAGGGTTAAAAAATCCAATTCATCCAGATATTCCTGTACTTTTTCTGCATCTTGTTGTTGGGTAATAATACCTATCAATACTGCTTTTTCTATTTCTTTTACCGTATAATCAATCATAAAGACAAAGGTAGCAAGTAAATTAGGAATAACTAATTTGCTAAGCTGAATTATTTTTTAAAGAAAATCTGTACTTTAGCCATCAAATAAAAAAATATGTTTACTTATTTTGATAATCAGGAACCTAAAGAGACTGTTTATACCGTTGCCTTTTATAATTTAGATAATCTTTTTGATATTTACGATGATCCCGATACCTTAGATGATGACTTTACTCCACAAGGTGAAAAACATTGGACATTAAGACGTTATAAAAATAAATTAAATAAGATTAGTGATGTTTTAGTCCAATTGGGAGTACAACATTCCCAGACCGTTCCGGTATTGATTGGATTGGCAGAAGTAGAAAATGAAACCGTACTCATAGACTTGATAAATACCAAAAAATTGGCACCACATCATTATGGTTTTGCTCATTTTGAATCACCGGACGAGCGGGGTATTGATGTGGCGCTGCTGTATCAAAAAAAATATTTTGAACTGATAGATGCTCAAAAACATCCGGTTTTGTTATATGATGAACACGGCAATAGAGATTTTACCAGAGATATTCTAAAGGTAAAAGGTTATTTAAACGGAGAATTGATTTATGCTATTGTAAACCATTGGCCTTCACGAAGATCCGGTATGGATGTGTCCGAAAAAAAACGCATTATTGCCGCCGGTGTCGTACACGATATCATTGATGAAATACATCGGGACACTCCGGATGCCAAAATTATCATCATGGGCGATTTTAATGACGGGCCACATAGTATCAGTATTCAAAAACATTTGGTAACCGATGATTTTTTTAATCCGATGGCCTATCTAAAAGACAAAGGTGAAGGAACTTCTACCTACAATGACGAATGGTTTTTATTTGATCAAATAATCTTCTCGAAAAACTTTTTGAATAGCAAACCACAAACACACGTTTTTAAATATGCCGATGTGTTTGATCCTAAATTTGTCAGAACATGGAAAGGAAAACGAAAAAACAAACCTTTTAGAACCTTTATAGGTCGGTGGCATCAAGGCGGTTATAGCGATCATTTTCCGGTTTTTGCTTATTTGGAAAAAAAATAGCGAGAATACTTTTTAAAGTTACAGTGTATTTTGTTTTGCATCTTTGGCATACTTGTTGAGAACACTCAAGAAATTAATATATTCAAAACATGAAAAATATTTTACATATATTTATTTTATTGTCCAGTGTTATTATTTCAGCTCAAACATCTAACTTAACTGTTTTTTCGGAAGAAGGTACTCCTTTTTATCTTATTTTAAACGGGGTAAGACAAAATGCTAACCCACAAACCAATATTTGTGTCAATGGATTAACAAATTCTTATTATACCACCAAAATTATTTTTAGCAATCAAAATATGCCTGTTCTTGAAAAGAAATATTTAATGGTAGTAGATGCTAATGGGCATAAAGGAGAAGCAACCTATAAGATTCACAGAAAGAAAAATGGAAAATTAGTCTTACATTTCTATTCATTTACACCAGCTTTTGAAATAATGCCGCCCCCTCAGAATGTTCAAGTTGTAACGTATAATACCAACCCGATGCCCAATATCATTTATTCAGAAACTACGACGACTACAACCTCTACAACAGGAGGTGGCAACATCCATAATTCCAATCAATCAGAAGTAGTATATGTTGACGATTATACTTGTTATCCTATGGAGCCGGAAAGGTTTTATTATGCAATTCAAAGTATTAAAAATAAGAATTTTTCAGATACACAATTAACTTTAGCCAAACAAATTACAAATTCTAACTGCTTAACAGTATTGCAACTAAAGGAAATAGCCAATATCTTTAGTTTTGAAGAGACAAAATTGGAATTTGCAAAATATGCTTACCACTATTGCTATGACCCTGAAAACTATTGGCAGATGAATGATATATTTTCATTTGAGAGCACAACAGACGAGTTAAACAAATACATCAACGGTAGATAATAATTTCCTAAAATCTAAGATTTAACAAAATTAGGAAATAGCGTTACAGCCAAACTTTTGACCGGTTTATAAAGTACCGATTCTGCTTTAACCTCCTCATTTACTAAGGGAATAGTATTGTTGAATTTATCAAAAATCATCAGGATCACACTCAATATCAATGCGAGTTTCAGTACACCAAAAACACCACCTAATAATTTATTGATCAACCCTAAATAAGCAAAATCAGCCAGTTTTGTAAAGAGTTTTCCCAATAAAGAAATGGCCAATACAATGACTGCAAAGGTCACTGCAAAAGCAACGATGGTAATATAACGTTCTTCCCAACTGACTTTTTGTTTTAAAAAATCGCCCACAAAATAAGAAAAATGAATAGCACCATACACTCCGGCTACCAAAGAAACCAAGGAGGCAACCTCTACAAACAAGCCTTTCATTAAGCCACGAACAAAACCAAAAACTAAAATAACAGCTATAATAATATCAAAAATACCCATACATACGAATTTTTAATTAATAACGGAGTAAAAATAGTAAATTTGCCGTATAAAAACTACTCGTATGTCCAGAGATCCAAAAATGCAAGAGCAATGGGATGCTATTGTCCAAAAATTATCCAATACTTTTTCAGATGGTGATCCATTGAATCTGGATGCAATCATCTATTTAATCGGAATTCAGGAACTGGGAAAAGGCGCTTTGGATTTTTCTAAAGACGATAAAATAAACCTGATGCATCTAGCTGTTTGCCGGCTGTTAGAACCTTATGGTTACTACGAATTTGACTACACCGATCCGGATGGGTGGCCACATTATAAATTGATAAAAGAATTACCTCATTTAAAACCCGGAGAACAGACCGTTTTGATGAAAGAAGCAATTATCGGATATTTTCACTATCAAAATTTGTTTCAATAGAACTTATTGAAACTTGCTAAATAGCTTCAAAATATTTTCCCGGCAAAGGTCTAATCAAGCCTTGTAATTCCAATTGCACCAATATTCCGGACAACTTATAAATGGGTATTTTTATTTCTAATGAAAGACTGTCTAACATCTTTTTGCCATTCGTTACTAAATACTCATACACTACTTTTTGTTCCCCTTCTAAATCTACAAATAGCTGGGGTTGAATCACTCGGTGGTTTTTTTTGTTTTGGTCCCAATTGAGCAAGTACACCAAATCAGCTGCTGAATTCAATAAAGCAGCTTTATTGGTTCTAATCAGATTATTACAACCTTGGCTATAGGTGTCCGTGATTCGACCCGGTACGGCAAATACCTCACGGTTATAAGAGTTGGCAATACTCGCTGTGACTAAAGAGCCCCCTTTGGCTGCAGATTCAATGATAATAGTTGCTTCGGAAAGACCGGCTACAATACGATTTCGTTGTAAAAAATGCTCCCGTAATGATTCTTCATCGTGCCAATGTTCTGTATAAAAACCCCCATTTTCCAATACTTGATTCATATATTTTTTATGTGACTTAGGATATATTTTATCTATTCCATGTGCCAATACGGCTATGGTTTGTAACTTATTCTTAATAGCCGCTTTATGAGCTGCTATATCCACTCCATAGGCAAAACCACTGACAATTATAGGATTGTATTGAGTAATATCGGCGACTAATGTATCAATAAAATTTTGTCCATAGCTTGTCATTTTTCTCGTACCGACGATACTAATAACCGGTTGTTTCTCAAAATGAATAGTTCCTTCTTGAAAAAGCAGTAAAGGGCCATCTATACAGTGTTTCAGTTTTTCCGGATAGTTTTTCTCAAAAAATCCGGTATAAGAGATATTATATTTTTGAATATAAGCCAATTCTTTTTCGGCTTTCTTTAAAAGAGCTGTATCATCTCTAAATTGCGTCGTATAGGTTCCTACTCCATCCACGCGTTCCAACACGGCTTTTTTTTCCAAAAAAACAGCTTCGGCACTTCCAAAATGTTTAATCAATCTTTTAGCGTTTATGGATCCTATTCCTTTGGCTTTCTGTAAGGCTAATACGTAAAATAATTCTTTTTCTTTCATTCGATTTTATATGCATAGAATTCAAAGGTACTTAAAGCAATTGAGTCTGTATCAAATACTCGGCTATTTGTATCGCATTGGTAGCGGCACCTTTACGTAAATTATCAGCTACTATCCACATATTTAGAGCATTAGGTTGTGAAAAATCACGACGTATCCGTCCTACAAAAACTTGGTCTTTTCCGTGTGCTTCCAACGGGGTTGGATACAGATTATTTATGGGATCATCCCACACGCTTACTCCGGAAGTGGCATTTAGCAAGGTTTTTATTTCTGATATATTAAAATCGGTTTGCAATTCGATATTGACACTTTCACTATGTCCTCCGACAACCGGAATTCGCACAGCTGTAGCCGTTATGGAAATAGATGCATCGTTTAATATTTTATGGGTTTCATTTACCAATTTCATTTCTTCTTTAGTATATCCATTATCCAAAAAAGTATCACAATGCGGTAAAGCATTACGATGAATAGGGTGAGGATAGGCTCTTTCTCCTTTTATTCCCTTATATTCATTTTCCAATTGTTGTACCGCTTTTACGCCGGTTCCTGTAATAGATTGATAGGTAGAAATAACCAAGCGTTTTATACCGTACTTTTTATGTAAAGGCGCTA
>Ga0256833_1003055_pt1 | contig 11559 bp, 7 predicted proteins | sample 356284metaG_FD_190535 | JGI IMG/M metagenome (GOLD analysis project Ga0256833, IMG submission 190535) | Hydrothermal vent microbial communities from Mid Atlantic Ridge, Atlantic Ocean - 356-284 | ecosystem: Environmental > Aquatic > Marine > Hydrothermal vents | place: Atlantic Ocean: Mid...
TCATCAACTCCTCAAGGATGGGTGGTGCCTAAACATAGCGATAATCGAGTCGAGCTGGAGGGACGTGCAGGCCCTCCTAAAATCCTTGAGGAAGATAAAGGGGGTTGACGACCTGAAGTTCATACCGTTGAAGGTTGATGGGGGTGTTACCTGAGTAGGCTTGCGTTAATAGCTACTATCACCGTGCTTAACGACATTAGCAGGGCCCCTACCGCCGGCGGCATTAGGAACCCGGCCCAGTAGAAGACCCCCGCCGCTGCGGGTATGGCGAACGCGTTATACCCTACAGCCCACGCTAGGTTCTGCTTTATCTTACGGTACGTTCTCCTGGAGAGCTCTATTACCTTAACGACGTCTCTGGGGTCATTCTTAACGAGTATTATGTCCGCTGACTCTATGGCTACGTCGGTACCGGCCCCTATAGCTATCCCAACGTCCGCTTCGATGATTGCTGGGGCGTCGTTGATCCCGTCACCAACCATGGCGGTGATTAACCCTCTATCCTTAACCCTCCTGACGATTGATGCCTTCTCATGCGGGAGTACCTCGGCGTAGTACTCGTTGATGCCTAACTCCTTAGCTACTCGCTCAGCTACGTACCTATTATCGCCGGTAAGCAGAATGGGCTTTACCCCCATTTCCTTTAGCTTATCGATTGCCTCGCGGGACTCCTCACGAATCACATCACCCAGTACTATGGCGCCGATTAACTCGTCATCTACGACTACGTATACGGCGGTCTTCCCTGCCTTAACCGCGTTAGAAACCTCCTCGGGTTCGCTCATGCCTGATTCCCTTAAGTACGTCGGCCCAACAACCCTGGTCTCGTGCCCGTCAACTACGCCCTCCACACCCACTCCTGGAATAGTCCTCACGTTCTCCGGCCTTGCGTACCTCACCCCTACTTCCTCGGCGTAACTCACTATTGCCTCAGCTATCGGATGGTTACTCCCATGCTCCAGTGATGCCGCAACCCTGATTACCTCCTCAGCACTCACGCCACCCTTCAGCGTGATCACGCCCTCCACGCCTAGGCGCCCCTCCGTTAGGGTGCCGGTCTTATCGAATATTACTGCCTGAACGTTCCTTGCTGCCTCAAACGACATTCTCTTCCTAACGAGTATGCCGTTGCTTGCCGATATGGCTGTTGATCGAGCGATTACTAAGGGTATCGCCAGCCCCAGTGCGTGGGGGCAGGTAATAATCATTATAGTGACGGCCCTCTCTAGAGCGTAGAGCGTGCCGAACCCGGCAACTAGCCAGGCTGTGAAGGTAATTGCTCCTGAGGTTAGCGCTATTAGCGTTAGCCACTTAGCCGCCCTATCAGCTATGTCCTGAACCTTGGACTTACTCATCTGTATTTTCTTGACGAGTTCAATTACCTGCGAGAGGTACGTGCCCTTTCCGACGCCTACCGCCTTAACCACTATGGTTCCGTCGAGGTTAATCGTTCCCGCGATTACATTATCCCCAACCCCCCTGTACACTGGCTTGGACTCACCCGTGATTAGGGCTTCATCCAAGCTTGTCCTCCCCTCAACTATGACGCCGTCGACGGGAACCTTCTCTCCGGGCTTCACCAGTAGCATGTCCCCCGGCTTAACGCTGGAGACGTCAACGTCCACGTACTCACCCTTACCCACCAGTAAGTGCGCCTTGGAGGGCATGGCCTTAGCAAGCTTTTCCAGGGCGTTTGATGCCCCAAGCAAGCTCTTCATCTCGATCCAGTGGCCGAGGAGCATTACGTCGATTAACGTGGCTAGCTCCCAGAAGAACGTCCTGCCCGGTATCAGGAGGGTCGCCGCCATGCTGTAGAAGTAAGCCACCGATATAGCGACCCCGACTAATGTCATCATGCCCGGCAACTCCCCCCTAACCTCACGGTAGAGCCCGACGAGGAAGGGCTTACCGCCGTAAACGTAGATTATCGTCGCGAGCGCCATTAACGTGAAGATCCTTCCAGGGAACTCCAGCGTGAACTTCAACGCCCCCTGAACCTCAGGGGATATAAGGAGTAGCGGGGCCGTGAGGATCGCCGTCACTATTAAGCGACGTTTATAGTCTTGAAGCATCATCCTATGGTGCTCCAGCTGCGCAATGATGTCCCCTTTACCGTGGTCATGGTGTCCTTCGTGAACCCTACGGTGAGTATGTTCTCTCCCCGCCTCAACGTTACCGTGCTTCATGTCATGCATGTCGTCAACAACCACAACTAAAATTTTGGGACCAGTACTAAAAAATTTTAGGGAGAATGTAGCAGTAATTCATGTTAGGTGATTACCCGTGAACTTCGAGAAAACACCGCTCATGGTTAAGGTTGATGAGGCGAAGGCACTCTCCGATGAGGTTAGGGCATTAATACTTGACCTACTAACAAAGCAACCCATGAGCGTGCATGAAATCGCTGGAGAGCTTAAGAGGAGAGGACTTTACAAGAGCATAAACACCATTAGGTACCATCTACAGGTGCTGAAGGACGCTGGCCTAATAGACCTCGTAGCGACTAAGGAAGTTAAGGGAGGTGTTCTCAAGTACTACGCGGCAAGGAGGAAGGTCTACTTATTTAAGGTGCCGAAGGACATCGCCACAGTACTCAACCCCCTAGTAAGCAAGTACTACCCGGTAGTGAGGGACTTAATGCTGAGGATGCTGGATGAGGATCGGGACGTGATACTTGAGGCGGCTAGGAAGCTTAAGCCCTGCCCCTACTGCATAACCAAGCACTTCGCAGAATACGTGGTGCTTGAGTCCCTTCACCTCATATTAGGTAAGGCAATACATGATGAGGCCGTCGCGAAGAAACTGTCGGAGTTCCACGTGAGTGGTGAGGAGGGTGAAGGCTGAGGCTTCATGGGATTCGAAACGTATTTTAATTAAAGGGTATTGTAGCTGGCGACGCTAATCCTTCACTATTGGCTTAACGTCCACCCCGAGGGACTTAGCTAGCTCCTTAGCGCCGGGGTCTATGAAGCCGCCAACAATAGCTAGCTTGGGCTTCACGCCCTCCACCTCCTCGTAGAGCCTTCCCTTCCTGTACAGTTCCGCTACATCACCCTTACTGACCCTGGACTTAACCTCTAAGAGTATGTGGTGCCCGTCCTTAACTAGGACATCAACCTCAACTATGGACGGCCAGCCATACACCTTCCCGTCCTTATCAGCGTACACCCACCTACTAACTGACGCGGTTCCGAAGACCTCCTCCACCACGTACTTCATTGCTTGTCTGAATGCTTCCTCGGTTATTATTCCGTACCTGTGGGCTATCACCATGACTAGCCTGCGCGTGTCCCTGAACTCCTCCTCAAGCCTAGCGAAGCGCTCCTCTAGCTGGGCAAACCTTTCCTCTAGTTTCTGTTGTCTCTCCTCTAGCCTAGCGAACCTTTCTTCTAGCTCGGCGAACCTCTCCTCAAGCCTGGCCAGCCTCTCCTCCAGCTCCTGTTGCCTCTCCTCCAGCCTAGTGAAGCGCTCGAGCAACTCCCTAAAGCCGAGCAGGCCCATTACTGAGTATCTGAACTCCCTATCCTTCTCTAGGGCTTCAAGGAACCTTAGCTTCTCCTCGGCGCTCAGCCCTGGCAGGGCCCTCCACCTCCAACTGATTAGTGACCCGTAAATAATGTTCCTTAATGGCTTAATTACGGTTGCTTAGGTTTTTGTCGTCACTACCATTGGTTAGTGCTGTGATGCCTCAGCGCTTAGGTACCCAGTGATTAGTGAGTAGGTTATTAGGCCGGCGAACATCCCCCAAGTCGGCATGAGTGGGGGTGCGTGGGCCTGTAGCGCAGTGTTTAGGTACTTGGGTACGTTCGCGCCGTACCCCCTGTAGTAGGGTATCGCGGCGGGCACCCCACCCAGCTTTATGAGGGCCAGCGACACCCCGAGGTTTACTAGGGGCTCTAGGAAGTCATGCGTTAGGATCGAAGCGATTATGGGGGTGAGCAGGGCCGTGACGTCCTCGCGGATCAGTGACTTAACCCAGCCCCACCCCCTAAGACCGGCCACTACGGCTAACGGCACGGCGGCCGGGATTATAAAGAATTCGAGGGCGTAGCTAAGCACCTGCGCGTGAGTGAACATTATCACGGAGTACAGGGCGTTGAGGCCCTCGGTAAGCCGCGTCCCGGAGGACGTTAGGGCTAGGGAAACGATCGCCACGGGTAGCGCCAGCAACGCCGCCAGCAACGGCAGCGCGGCCTTCAGGAAGTCCTTCAAGCCAGCCCTGAAGGGAGCCCCAACCCTCCCGGCGGCCAGTGCGTAGGGTAGGGTGAAGAGTGACGCGCTGTATAGGAAGCACCACGCTAGGTCCGAGGCTAGGATGGCCCTCGCCGACGCTGGGTCAGTTATTAGTGCGGTGGGGAGGTATGCTGGCTCCTTGAAGAAGGGGTACCAGTTAAATATTAACAGGTATAGGGAGGTGGTTATGGCGAGCGCCTTACCGAAGGGCCCCACCCTCACGCCGCGCAAGGAGTGCTCACCCACCTAACCGCGCTAACTTAATGGTGGTGTTCAGCGAGTCCTCCAGGGGGAAGTAGGGGGCGCGCTCCTCAGCCCCATATACGGTTACCTTAACCCTCAACGCGTTAGTGGTTGAGGGGATGAAGGGGCTTAAGTCGACTCCCTGGAACATCAGTAGGTCCCTTGGCGAGCCCAGGGCCCCGCACATCCACACGTACTCATACCCGTTGCTGAGCGGCGTGACGCCTGCCTTACTCTCCATGAACCCGCACAGCGTGTTCCATAGCCAGGCAATCACCCCATAGATGGTGGCGGCGATGTCCACGTAAGGAATCCCCGCGAAGCCCAGCAGCGCCGCGCCAGCGGAGAGTGGTGGGGGCACCTCCTTCAGCCTTGGGTGGTGGGGGCCTCCAATGAACTGCCTCACGAGCGGGTCCCCGCTAGCTACGTACTTGCCCGTCACGTCAATCACAACCTTCACCACGCCGTACGGCACCTCATTGATTTCCCTAGCGCCGAAGAAGGCCACCATCGCCTCGACGACTGGCTCGCACCCCAGTTGGGAGTTCTCTACGCTGGTGCTTGCCCATACGTAGAGGTTGGCGGTTCCCCGTAGCGAGCCCCTGACGCCTAGGTATGAGGCTATGAACCCTCCCCTAAACTCCTGGAACCCGCTGCTCCATGCCGGCACGTACGAGTCCTTGTAGAGGGACGTCACTAGGTAGGGCTCCCCTCCCTGAGGGTACCTCGGCACTACGGGGCGGGCCAGCAGCCTTAGCGGGGCCTCAGGCCTCAACGCTATGAGGGACACCCCCTCACCAGACTTCCTAATACTCACCAGCACGGGTAGGAACTCCTGGTACCAGTAGTAGGACTCTATGTCCGAGGTCCACACACCCTTAATCGTTACGAGCCCCTCACCCCCAGCCCTGACTAAGGCGCTTCCGGAGCATGCCCCAGCAACGCACACCGTTACGTACGCGTCAGCGTTCCCGGAATTCATTACCCTGAACCTCAACGCGGTGCTTGGCCGCCACCCCACGAACTCACCATTAATCAGGGCCACCTGCATCGGTATGGTGAGGGGTGCCGAGCCCACAGCTTCATTAACGCCCCTAGGCAACGCGACGTAGGACTTGAACCCGTCGCTAACGCCTCCTAGGGGGTAGAGGTCCAGCTCCTTCGTGAGTTTAGAGGTCTTGAGGGCTAAGGCATTAACTAACTGCACCGTCGTTGCGCCGATGATCGACATTGACCAGACCCCCTCACCCTCCGCGCTCACCTCGAGCTTAACGGTGTTCGATGGTGGCCAGTAGTACGTTGGCCTGAGGTCCGCGTAGGCCTCGTAGATTGTGTAGTGCTTGATGATGACCTGCTTCCCGCAGACGTACTTAACGGTTACGTGGGCCTCACCCTCGGGGGAGTGACGGCGGATCACGAGCCTGAAGGTGACGGACTGCGTGACCGGTGACCCGAGCGCGTGGCTCGCGGGCCTCAGCTGAAGTACTGCGGTGAAGGACAGCTCACCCCTCCCCAAATCGCCGCGTGCTCCCCACGTCCTGTAGGGAGGTATTAGCTCGAGCACGTACTCGCTACCGGTGCCGGGCTGGGCCGCGGTCGCCGCGCCACCCACCACGAGCTTGACGGGCCTAATCACTGCTGACGCGTTAATCGGTGATGTCGAGTAGTACTCTATCAGCGCGGCGCTTATGTTCTCAGGCACGACCCCCTCCTCAACCCCCCGCTTAACCACGCTGAGGAATCCGTTGATGCCCCACGCCTTAAACCCGTCCTCAACGCCCTCACGCATGTGTGAGTCCTTAATCACCCACGGGTTCGGCACGGAACCAACCACCACGAGGTAATGGATGAGTGCGCAGTCACCGCCAACGCACGCCCTCACCACCATGTCGTAGGCCGCCTTAAGCCCCCCAACACGCTTAAGGATCCTTGAAGGTATGGGGGCATGTTTAGCTGTGGATGGCTTACCCGTGATCGGGGTGGGCGGGGCCTTAACTATTAGGCGGGTGCCCGGATCAACGACCTTCGGAACGACGTAGTATGTCTCGGCACCCACCCTGAACACCTTATTAAAGACCACTACCGGCACGCTCACCCACTCCCCAGGAGGCACCCACGCGAATACGTAGATGCTGCGTGCTCTGACCCCAAGCAAGGGCCTCAGCTGCGACGACTTAATGAGTAGGGGCCTACCGGCTAGGAAGGCGTTAAGGAACCCCGCCCTACTTAGGTGGCGGTAGTGCCTTACTAACCTGCCTAACACGGCCTTCAGCACCTTAACGGACACGTTAACCGGTGCGTGAGCGTTGACCACGTCCCCCGCACCCGGCGTGTGGGGGAGCGGCACGCCGGGTATGGAGGTGGCTAGGATAGCTGAGGCCAGGAGAATGGCTACCAGACCGAGTAATGGTGAGGTACGCACGTGACCCTCCCTTACTGAGGTAGAGAAGTTTCTCTAATAAGTTTTTTAACGGGCCCATGCTAAGCTAGGCACTCACCGCCCGTGGCCGGCCAGCCCCCAGCGTGTTTGGGTTCGACCCCGCCGCTCAGTCCTCACGCACGATCTTCACGTTGATTTCCGCCTTCACCGCCCGCAACCCCCTCCTTAGGGTCTTGGAGAGCGCTTTGAGTTGGGCTATGGCGTAGTAGGAGTACGCCACCCTCCTGCTCGCTCCCCTCTCACTGAACTTAACCTCGGTTATGGGTGCTGGCTCCGCGAGTACTGACGCTGGTATCCGTCCCTCCTCCTTCAGGAGGTTCTCGTAGGCTGCCCTGTCGGCCGTGACGGGCACTAGGTCTGTTCGGGTGGACGCCGCCAACGCTACCCCGACCTCGCATGGCTTCACGTGCGCCTCCCTAACCATTACTGGGGTCAGGTGCTTGGCTTCCTCAGCAACAAGCTTAGCCACGCCCGCCCTGAAGACGCCGTACCCGCGGTCGTGGTTTAGGCATACGTGCTCGACCTGCGTCACGTGCTCGTACAGCTCTATTATTGCGCAGGCCGGCACCGCCACCCTGGGCGGGTTCCCCACCCCGTAGTCGAGTGCTTGGGCGTGGATGCCCTTGTAGAGGGTGTTAGTGTCTAGGACGCCTGAGAACCCCTCGGGCAGGGTGTGGAGGGCCTCGATCAGTGCGTGTCCCTTCATGGATGCTAACCCGCAGTTGAGGCGGTCGGTTGCCTCAGCGACGCGCAGCTGCCTCACCCCGGCCAAGTCAAGTATCGTTGACAGCGCCGAGTCCTCCACCCTACTCAGGCGCCCCTCCTCCCTGAGCCCCACGTACTGCTTAGCCAGGTCGGCGACCCCCTCAACCACGTCGTCCCACGAGCAGTAATCGCTTATTAAGGTTCTGAGCACGGCCCTGCCACCCACCCTAACCTCAATGCTCAGCGGCCCGCACCCACCCGGGCATCCGCGCCCGCCGCGGTCGGTGGTGAGGACGCAGGGGTTTCTGGCGATGGGTGACTCAGCGTTAATCAGTGCTTGGGCCTCGAGCGCGGCCCGCCTCAGGGACGTTAAGCCCTTAGGTAAGGGGCTCGCCTTCCTGGCCGCGTCAACTACCCTCACCCCAAGCCCGGCCGCACCGCTCAGGTCCCCACATACGGTGTCGCGGCAGTGAATACCTGCCAAGGGCTCTAAGGGCTTAGGGGTGTATGGGTAGTGAGCACCCCTCCAAGGCCCCCAGAGGAAGGCGACGTAAGCAACGTTGCTTGACCCGCGCTCCAAGCAGGTACTAGCCACACCGACCTCGAGCCTGGAGCCGGCGGAGATCATTAAGCATAGGGTCCTCCAGCGTCCCCCCTTAACGCGGACGTACCTCCTAAGGAACTCCTCCCTAAACCACCTAGCCACGCCGGGGATGCCCTCAGGGGCCGAGTCAACGTCGGGGATGTAGGGTAGGGCAGTGACGCGCACGCCTAAACCGCCAAGCACGTCGTTAAGCCCATCAGCAAGCCCCCTAACCTCACCCTCCCTACGCCTACTGGAAAGCACGAAAACCTCACGGCAGGCACACGCCTCCAAACCCCTGTAGAGGGCCGTCAGGGAAGCCTCCGCAGGGAAGCTGAGGAACACGACCAACACGCAGTCACGTAAATTAATCCCCACACCCACGAAACACCACCAGAAACAATATCGCTGAACCATATAATATCGAGCCTAATTAAGGGGGATTAAAGCGGTAGCGAGGCGCTGTCAACCCATGACCCGCTCCCCCAGTCAAAAACCGAGTCACGCTCCAAGCAGTACTTAATGAACTCCCTAAGAAGTCCGGCATCGGGGGCGCCCCTTATAGCGTTAACGTTCCCCACAGCGATTAACTTAAGCTTAGCCCTAGTCAAGGCTACGTTAAGCCTGTTCGTGTTAGCCGGGAAACGCATGTCCGTCGTGCTCACCACGTCATATATTATGACGTCCTTCTCCCTACCCTGAAACGCGTCCACCGTACCCACCTCAACACCGCAGCACGCGGAGTCCTTGATGAGGCTCTCTATTAAAGCCCTCTGACCCCTGTAGGGGGTTATGACCCCCACCGCATCGCTTGGTAAGCCACACCGCATTAACTCACTAACTAATTCCTTAACGACAGCAGCCTCGATCGGGTTGCGCTTCGTGCACCTGTCCCGGCCCTCGAAGACCCGTTCCTCCTTAGAGGGGGTGTGGATGAAGACTACGGGTTTCTCGGGGGTCAGCGCCTCTATCTTAGGTCTTCCTCTGAGCCTCAGCTTCTTTAACGCGCAGCTCTCATGGGGCCTTATCCTGCCTTCGTAGATGTGCTTGGCCGAGAACTCTATTATTGCTTTGTTACTCCTGTAGTGTATGGTGAGCCAGAGGTGCCTATGCGGGTACATATCCTTAAGCCTGTTGAAGGCGCTTAGTTCCTCCCCATACCTGCTTGCCTCGCCACTGAAGATCGGCGGTAATTGCTTATGATCCCCTACGAGGATCCACTTCCTAGCCTTAACCATGGCTAGCAACGCTAACGCTATTGAGGCTTGACTGGCTTCATCGATTATGACGGTGTCGAACGTGACTTCCTTGAGGGGGTAGAGCTGGGACTTTATTAGTGTGGAGCCTATCACGCTTACCTTACCTATTATGTTCCTAGCGGTTCTCTGAATGAGGTCTGACTTCTCCTGTATCAGTTCCCTCAACCTCCTCTTCCACCCACTAATGATTTCCTCCACCATCCACCTACCGGTGCGGTACTTCCTCCTGTCCCTGTACATGCTCCTTAGCTCCTTGATGTACCAGCCTATTTCCCTCTCCAGCTTCTCCAGCCTCTCCCCAAGCTCGGTTCTGTACTTGTAGCTGAGTAGGTAGGGTTCCGTGCTCCTAAGGACTTTCTCAGGCCTGCCAACCCTTAACGTGTTGTCTAGGGGGAGTAGTTCTATGGCGTTATCCACAGCCCTATTAGTATGTGACGCTATAAGTACCTTCTCACCCCTCCCGGCAAGTTCGTGCGCTATCTTAGCAATGACCCGCGTCTTGCCCGTTCCGGGAGGCCCGACTATTAGCAGTAACTCATGGTTTCCCAACCCTAACGCGGCGCTAACCGCCCTTACCTGCGACTCGTCGAGCATGAACCCCTCCTTCACGTCCCGTGCTGAGCGCGGTTGAGAACACCTTAGCTCGCCGAGCTCCGCCTCACCGGTGAACAGCTTTAGGGGGTACTCGTCGTCTACCTTAACGTCGACTTGCGTGAAGTTGCTACTTACGTGCGTGCGGGTCGACTCGCTACTTAGGAGCTTACTCAGTAGGCTTAACTGTAAATCGTAGCTTAGGAGGGGCTCATAACTCACTAAGGTTAGTTCCGGTGAGTCAGCTAATGAGGAAGCCTCACCCGGGCTGATGAGGACGGAGACCACGCACCTGTATGCATCCAGGACAGTTCCTAAGTACCTAATGTTGCCCCTCCAAACGTAGCCGAGCACGTCACCTGGCTCCGGCGAGAGCGCGCTGAACGCACCCTCACTTAACTCCAGGGTCAGTATTTGTCCCAAAGCATCAACTACCCTCGCGCGAACGCCTGAACCCGTGTTCCGCCTCAGTTCACTCAGCGCTTCCCTCCTCTCCGTTTCAAGCACCCTAATCATGCGCTCAATAACGCCCACGTCCCCGCGGCCCGTGCCTGAGCCGCAGTACCCGCACCGAGGGCACCTAAGAACCCCCAAGACGCCGCTCGGCATCAGTAACGTGCCGCACCTAGGGCAGAAACTAAGTCCTCCGGTGCCCGAGACCCGTATGCGTGCACGCCTCACCATACCCCACACTATCTCAATATATAGGAAACCACACTAATATGCCTTAATAAAGAGAAACCCTGGAAGCACAGCCAAAGACACACCTACTAACTCAGTTTCGGGGAACCCTCAGGGTTAACGGGTACGGTGCCCCAGCCGTCAATTGCCCGCGACCCTACGTTAGGAATGTGCTCACTACGTCCTCTACGTTGAGGTGCAGGGGTTAGGTACGCTATTAGAGTGAACGAGAAGTACCTCAACTAGCTTAGGGACTAGGGCCTGAATGCTTCAGCAGTACTACTTCCCTACTCCATAATGACACAAGAAATAAACCCAACAATTAAACAACACTCTTCCAGAAACTCCAACAAACACGAATAACCCCGCAATCAACAAAAGCCTCCCCAGACGCTGACATTACTTATCACCAAATCAAGAAGCGTAGAGAACGTAACTTTCAATTCATTCTGCATTGATACATATGACTTAACGATTAATGCATGGGCGTTCCTGAAGCTTTCAATTCATTCTGCATTGATACTTGAGGAGTGCTGTGAGTGATTGGGGCGGTGTGTTTGTTCTTTCAATTCATTCTGCATTGATACCTAATGCCTCTCAGGAAGATGTACTGAGGCTTGGGTGGTCTTTCAATTCATTCTGCATTGATACATGCCTTAAGCAAAATTAATGATGTTCTGAACAACATCTTTCAATTCATTCTGCATTGATACAGGCTGTTGCGGCTCAGGAAAAGATGAAGACTAAGCCTTTCAATTCATTCTGCATTGATACTCATAATCAGGCAACTCCTAGGGATCACTGAGATCGCTGGCTTTCAATTC
>Ga0256833_1003056_pt1 | contig 11554 bp, 9 predicted proteins | sample 356284metaG_FD_190535 | JGI IMG/M metagenome (GOLD analysis project Ga0256833, IMG submission 190535) | Hydrothermal vent microbial communities from Mid Atlantic Ridge, Atlantic Ocean - 356-284 | ecosystem: Environmental > Aquatic > Marine > Hydrothermal vents | place: Atlantic Ocean: Mid...
AGTCTTTTTCCAACCTCAAAAGGCTTTTTAAAAATCAACTTTTCCAAGAGGAGGTATAGAATTAAAGTTCCCCAGTAGATGGCCAGAAATGGTATCCCTTTCGTTAACAGGGCTAGAGATAGGAAAAGTCCCGATACAAGTAATGTTAAAAAGGCTCTTCTTTGCAGGTATATATGCAAGAAAATCAGAGCTCCCGAAAGGAAAAAAGTTAAAGGTATTTCCGGAGCATCATAGCGGGCTAAGGCGAAAACTTGTAAAGTAAAGAGAAAAACTATGGAAGCGGTTATTCCAAAAGACCAAGCTTTTAGGAATCTCCCGTAAAGGATTAACAGAAAAGCGGTAAGTATGGCGGTTCCAAAGGGAACCAAACGGGTAGCTAATTCATTTATTCCAAAAAATTTGTAGGAGAGGGCTGTTAACCAATAAGTTAAAGGAGGTTTTTCCAAACGGGGTTCGTAGTTGTAGGTGAGATTTAGGTAATTACTACTTTCTAGAATTTCCCTGGAGGTTTCCGCATAAAAGGCCTCGTTGGGTTGCCAAATATCGTTCAACCCCAAGTTGGCAAAATAAAGGAAGGCAACCAACAATAGGAGGGTAATTCTTAAAACCATAAAAGGTAAGGTTATTGAAAATCGCTCCGAAAGTTTTAGATATATCTTCTTCCATAGCTTTGTATGCAGTTTTGTTTAACAGTTAAAAGGTGTTAAAGTCCAAATATTAAGCTTTATATATACACCACCTGGATTAAATTCTGAAAATAACAACCTGTGGAGCAACTTTTGGATATAAAAACCTAAAAAGGAAAGGAGCTTTTTTAAGACTCCAAAAGTTCCCTTAAAAGTTTATTAACCAATTGAGGGTTCGCTTTACCTTTAGTTTTCCTCATTACTTGGCCTACCAAGAAACCTATAACCTTAGTTTGGCCGCTTTTATATTTTTCGACCGCATCGGGGTTTTCTTTTAAAACCTCTTCCACAACCTGTTTTATAGCCCCTTCATCCGTTATCTGTTTGAGGCCTTTTTCCTCCACAAGTTGGGAGGCGGTTTTACCGGTTTGTATCATCTCCTTAAGGAGGTTTTTGGCAATTTTTACCGAAATGGTTCCATCTTTAATCAGTTTTAAAAGCTCGGCCAACTTTTGGGGGGTTATAGGGTTTTCCTTCCAAGGGATTTCAAAGTCCCTTAGGTTCCCAAGGAGGTCGTTTAAGAGCCAATTTGCAACCGTTTTAGGGTCGTTGTAGAGTTTTAGAACCTCTTCAAAGTAGTCTCCCCACTCTTTGTGTTCCACTAAAGGTTTGGCTACCTTTTTCTCCAGACCGAGTTTTAAATACCTTTCGAACCTTTGGTGGGGAAGTTCGGGCATAGTTTCCCTTACGCGGTTAATCCACTCATCGGATACCTTTAGCGGTAGCAGGTCGGGGTCGGGGAAGTAGCGGTAATCCTCCGCCTCCTCCTTGGTTCTCATTGTGTAGGTTTTTCCGGTAGAAGGGTCAAAGGTTCTGGTCTCTTGAACTATCTCTCCACCCTTTTCCTTAACTTTAATCTGCCGTTGAATCTCGTATTCGAGCGCCTTTTGAACGAACCTAAAGGAGTTTACGTTCTTAATCTCGACCCTCGTTCCGAACTCTTTAGAGCCTTTTGGCCTTATCGAGACGTTAATATCGCAACGGAGCTGTCCCTTTTCCATATCGGCGTCGGAAACACCGATGTAGCGCATAACGTTCCTTAGGGTTTCTAAAAATACCCTTGCCTCTTCGGGGGTAGAGAGGTCCGGTTCCGTAACTATTTCCATTAATGGAGTTCCCGCCCTGTTTAGGTCCACGTAGGTTTTTTTCCCTTCGTGGATATTTTTACCGGCGTCCTCCTCGAGGTGGAGCCTTCTAATTCTTACCCTTTTGGTGGTTCCATCTTCCAACTCTATGTCGAGGTAGCCGTCGGTTACTAAAGGGAGCTCGTATTGGGAAATTTGGTAGCCCTTCGGGAGGTCGGGGTAAAAGTAGTGTTTCCTCGCAAAGACCGAATAATTGTGAACCTTACCGTTTAGGGCAATTCCCGCCCTTATACCGTATTCTACCGCCTGTTTGTTTATAACCGGCAAAGCTCCCGGCATACCGAGACATACGGGACAGACATTGCTGTTAGGTTCGGAGCCAAACTCTACGGGGCAAGAGCAAAACATTTTGGTTTTTGTTTTCATCTGGACGTGTATTTCAAGACCGATAACAGCTTCCCAATTTCCAAAATCGTAGGACATAGAAAATGTAGTTTAGCCGAGAGCGGGCGACGGGACTCGAACCCGCGACCTGCGGCATGGGAAGCCGCCGCTCTACCAACTGAGCTACGCCCGCTCTAAAGAGCCGGCGGTGGGATTCGAACCCACGACCTCAGGCTTACGAAGCCCGCGCTCTGCCGCTGAGCTACGCCGGCTTCCAAATAATTTAAATTTAGCCAATTTCTTTGTCGAAAGGAAATTCTAAAAGTATCCAACTACAATGGTAATATAGTCAAAAAATGCAATTTTCGGTAGATGGTAGAGATTATGCCCTTTTGAAGGTCCATTTGCAAGAAGAAACTCTTTATGCAGAAAGCGGGGCTATAGTTTTAATCGACAAAAGTTTAAAAGTTAAAACAACTTCCTACGGAGGAGTTTTGAAAAGTCTATTAAGAAAACTCTTTGCGGGGGAAAGTATCTTTTTACTCCAAATAGAGGGCACGGGTGAAGTTTGGCTGGCTCCACCTTTGCCGGGAGAGATTGAAGCTGTTCAACTGAACAACGAGTGCTATATCGTTCAGGACTACGCCTATTTAGCCCATACGGGGGACCTTAAATTTTCCTTTGTCCACAACGGGTTAAAAAGTTTCTTAGGAACTAAACTTATTTGGTTGAAAATTTGTGGAACGGGAACTTTGTGGGTCTCCGGATATGGAAGCCTTGAATGGGTCGAAGTTAACCCAAACCAAATGTTGGACCCTCTACATTTTGTAACCTTTAGGGAAACAGAATTCCAACTAAAAAGCGTCACGAAGGGTTTTAAAAATTCACTTTTTGACGGTGAGGTGGACTTTTTGAATTTTAAAGAACCCACAAAGGTTTTACTCCAAAGTCGAGTAATCCCGCCTTTGGCGGAAGTGGTGACTAGATATACTCCACAAAAGGCGGTAAAGAATTTACTCCTAAAAAGGAGACCTTTTTAAAAACCACCTAAAAAAGGTTATTCAAATAAAGGAAAACTGTAAAAGAACCATTCTAGATTTCTACAAAGAAGGCAAGCTTCAAATCCACTAAGTGGGTATAAAACACATAAACACCTTCTTTAACTTTTTTAAGCCTATACTGATGTTTCAATTCCACTAAGTGGGTATAAAACTTCAACTTTTACAGGTTTAGAAAATCTTTCCGCCAAAGTTTCAATTCCACTAAGTGGGTATAAAACCCTATCACTGTCCCCCTTTCAACCTTCCCTAAACCTTGTTTCAATTCCACTAAGTAGGTATAAAACCCTATCAAGGTTTTAGCGGAAAGATTCCCTTCCTTAAATTTCAATTCCACTAAGTAGGTATAAAACTCAACGCTCAGCTCTTCTATTTCTGAAGGAGGAAAGATTTCAATTCCACTAAGTCGGTATAAAACCTAATTGTTAAAGTTCCCATTCCTCCAAACAGATAGCATTTCAATTCCACTAAGTGAGTATAAAACCCTGCAACATGCAAACCATTTTCAGTTGCCAAGGAGCCTACCTCTCTTAGGTTAATTTTAAATTTTAAAACCTTTTGCAGGAAATTTCAAGTGGTTAATTTTCACTAACTTTTTAGTTGTGTTCCATACCTAATTTATTCGCTATGTTTGAGCCTTGAATATCAATGGTTTCCAGAAACGGAGTATAGATGCATAGAAATCTATAAATCCACACATCGTGATGCTAAAATGCTTTAATCTAACCCTTGCAGGACAAGGGTTAACTAAGCGATAAACCCAAAAAGGGAAGGTTGTTTATTTTTTCCATTTACCGGCAAACTTAAAATGAAACCTAAAAATGAGATTTTCAATTAAACTCTCCCTCCCTGAACCCGAATTACCAATCTATTACCGCACCGCCTTTGTCTCCTACATTAAAAAACTCCTTGAAGGAACACCCTATTTTGACCTCTACTACAATAGGAAATTCCCTAAACCTTTCACCTTTGCGGTTTATCTACCTATAAAAACCATTATAGGAAATAAAATCCTTTTAAAAACCGACCAAAGTGGCGAAACTTTTATAACTTGGAACGTTAGTTTTGCAGACCCTAAACTCGCTATAACCTTTGCAAGTGAAATTTTGAAAAAGCAACACCACAATTGGAGAAACGAAATAGAACTCCAACTAAAGGAAATAAAACCCGTAGAGGATAAGATTCCCGAAGGTACTACAAAGGTAGTTTTTAAAACTCTCTCACCTATCCTAATAAGGGACAAAAACAAAAGGGTAGTTGAACCTACCGACCCAAAATTTGAGGAGGAATTTAATAAAGTCCAAGAGAGGATTTTTAAAACTTTGGGATTCTCCTATAGTTGGGTAAAGATTCGTCCCAAGAGGTGCGAAAAGAAGAGCACCTTTTACTGTGTAAAAAAGGTGGTAGTCAAACTTAAGTTGGCGAAATATGAAAAGGAAACCCAAAAGGAGCTTTTAAAACTCCCTGCCTACGAAGGGATTTTTGAATTGAAAGGCCAACCGGAGGTTTTAAAAAAGCTCTACCAAAAAGGGTTAGGGCAAAGGACGGCGGAAGGTTTTGGAATGGTTGAGGTTATTTAACCAGAGCAAGGTCGAAAACTTTTTCGATATTATCCACAAAGTGGAAATGCATTTTATCCCTTACAAACTCCGGTAGGTCCTCTTTAACCTCTTTCTCATTTTCTTTAGGAAGGATAACTTCGTAAATTCCCGCCCTTTTGGCGGCAAGGACCTTTTCCTTTATACCTCCTACGGGTAGAACCTCCCCGGTAAGGGTAATCTCTCCGGTCATAGCGATATCGTTTCTAACCGGCGTTTCGGTAAATACCGAGAGCAAAGCGGTGGCTAAAGCTATACCTGCGGAAGGGCCATCTTTAGGAATTGCAGCCTCCGGGACGTGGATATGAACATCGTGCTTTTCAAAAGCTTCGGCATCTATACCGTAGCGCTCCGCGTTTGCCCTTATATAGGAGAGGGCGGTATGGGCGCTCTCTTTCATAACCTCTCCCAGCTTTCCGGTAAGTATCAATTTGCCCTTACCGGGCATTTTTATAGCTTCGATAAACATAATTTCACCGCCGAGCTCGGTCCAAGCGAGGCCGGTAACCACCCCCACTTTTGGTTCCTCTTTCTTGGTAGGTATAAATCTCGGCGTTCCGAGGAATTTTCTTACCATTTCGGCTGTTACTACAAAGGGAGGTTTTTCACCCTCCAACTTTTTAACCGCAAGCTTTCTTAAAACTGCAGAAATCTGCCTTTGAAGGTTTCTAACCCCCGCCTCGTGGGTGTAGCGTCTAATTATTTCGAGAATAGCCTCTTCCGTAAATTGGACCTCATTAAGTTTAAACCCGTGCTCGGGAACCAATTTAGGTATAAGGTGCCTTTTGGCGATTTCCAATTTTTCCTCTTCCGAATACCCCGAAAGGCGCAATACTTCCATACGGTCCAAAAGCGGGAGTGGTATCGTATCCAACCTATTGGCGGTGCAAATAAAGATAACCTCCGATAGGTCGAAAGGTAAGTTTATGTAGTGATCGACAAAGTTTTTGTTTTGCTCCGGGTCGAGGACTTCAAGCAGCGCTGCCGCCGGATCGCCTTGGAAGGAGACTGCCATTTTATCTATCTCATCGAGCATTAAAACCGGGTTTTTCACCCCTACCCTCTTTATCGCCTGCATAATCTTGCCCGGCATAGCGCCGACATAGGTTCTTCTGTGGCCCCTAATTTCCGCCTCGTCCCTTACACCTCCGAGGGAGATTCTTGCAAATTTCCTTCCGAGGGATTTGGCTATAGATTTACCCAACGAGGTTTTACCAACTCCGGGAGGTCCCACAAATAGGAGTATAGGTCCCTTTGTTTTTCCCTTTGTAAGTTTCCTTACGGCCAAATATTCCACTATCCGTTCTTTTATCTTTTCAAGGTCGTAGTGGTCGCGGTCGAGTATCTTTTTGGTTCTTTCGAGGTTGTAGCGGTCCCGGGTTCTTTTGTTCCAAGGGAGGCTTAAAACCCAATCGAGCCAAGTTCTTAAAACGCCCGCTTCTGCACTGTCGGGATGGAGCTTTTCCAGTCTCTCTATCTCCTTCTCTATCTGCTCTTTTACCTCCTTGGGAAGCTTTAAAGCTTTCAGTTTTTTGCGGTATTCTTCCACCTCCGGATTTTTACCGACTCCGAGTTCCTCCTGTATCGCTTTGAGTTGGTGGCGTAAGAAATACTCCCGCTGTTCTTTCTCCATAGTTTTGCGGGCCTGCTCCCTAATCTTTTGTTGAACCTCAAGCAGACCCACTTCGCGGTTTAGATATTGGTATACCAAACGGAGGCGTTCTTTTACATCGACCGTTTCGAGGAGTTTTAAAGCCTCTTCCGTTTTTAGGTCCAAAATAGAGGCTACAAGGTCGGTGAATTTAATAGGCTCCTCAAGCTGTTTTATCAAATAAAGCAGGTCGGGAACGACCTTTTTACCCAAAGCTACAGCCTTGTCGAGAAGCTCCTTAATTTCCTGAATAAGAGCCCTATCCTCAACCGAAAGCTCTCCTACGGTTTCTTTATGAACTTTTACCTTTGCGGTAATAGCATCGTCAAAAAAGTATTTTTCCGCCTCTCCACGCGCGAGACCTTGAACCAAAATTTTTAGTCGATTGTCTTCGATTGTAGCTACCCTCAAAAGGCGGGCAACCGTTCCAAATTTGGAAATATCCTCCTCTTTTACCTCCTCTTTCTCCTTATCGTATTGAACGGGCAAAAATAGAAGCTTATTTCCTTCCCAAGCCCTTCTAACAGCTTCTATCGAAAAGGGTCTACCTATAAAAAGAGGAGTTACAACATTTGGAAAAACTACCAAATCCCTCAAAGGGACCGTATTCAATACCAGTTCCTCTGGAAGTTCCATATTCTGTTGAGGTTGGAATACCATCAAAGGGTTAAATATAGAGGGTTAAAACTTTTTAAGGTCAATTTACACCTTCCCTTATACGGGGGTCATTTAAAGCCAGCAAAAGGTCCGCTATTAAATTCCCTACCAACAAAAGGAGGGTTCCTATATACAAAGAGCCCATTACAAGGAAAATATCTTTAGACAACACCGCTTGGAGCATCAAAGTTCCCAAACCGGGCCAACCGGTGATAATCTCAACCAAAGCCGCGCCCGAAATGAGAGAGGCTATTTCAAAACCCAAAAGGGTAATAAACGGATTCAACATATTGCGGATTAGATGTTTTAATTTCACCCTAAAAGGTGCACCTTTGGCTTCCAAATAAACCATTAAGGGAGAATTTAAAACCTCCAAAGCCGAGCTTCTAACAAGCCTAATAAGACCGGCCAGTCCGCCCAAAGTTAAAACCGTCGCCGGTAAAATCAGATGTTTTATATAATCCAAAGCCTGCTCCGCGGGAGGCTGAGTCTCATAGTTGGGCGAATGGGTTCCGCCTACCGGCAAAATGCCCGTTTTCACCGCCAAAAACATCAGCAAAAAAGCCAAAAAGAAATTTGGAATCGACATAAAGGTGTAGGAAAAGCTCAAAATTAGTCGGTCAAAAAGGCTTCCCTTTTTCAAAGCCGCCAAAATTCCGAGCGGAAAGGCTAGAACCCAAGCAAAAAATGCGGAAGTTAAAGTTAACGCCAACGTATTTGGAAGTCTCTCCTCAATAAGCTCCAAAACTGGAGCGTGATATTGCAAAGACAACCCAAAGTTGAAGTGCAAAGCGTTCCAAAACCATTTAAAGAACTGGGTAATAGGGTCCTCGTTAAGGCCGTAAGCCTTTGAAAGTTCCTCCAAGGTTTGGGGAGATATTGAAGGATTTAATTTAAGCTGGTCCAAAATACTTCCGGGAGAAAGTTTCACTATTAGGAAGCTTAAGAACGATACCCCAAAAAGGACAAAAAATCCTTGGATAAACCTTTTGAGGAGAAAACGGAGCATTTAATTTTTAAAGGGTATAGAAATCCAAAGTTCCTCAAAGGTTGTGTTATTTTCCCTTTTTATTTCCACCTCTATATGGTCCACATCGAACTGTTTATATTTGGAAAAAACCTGAACAAGGTCCTGTTTTAAAAGTTCCGGAAAGTTTGGTGGAAGCTTTTTTCTCTCATATTCGAGAACCATCATAAGGCGCTCTTTGGCCTTCTTAGCACTATTTTCCTCTTTACTTCCAAAGAGCCAACTAAGTATTCCCATCGTTTAAACCTCCATTAACCGAAAAGAAATCCGAATAAACCTTTCTTTTCACCATAAAACTTCAAAGGAACATCTTCTCCCAAAATTCTTCTGGCAATATCCATAAAAGCTTTGGAGGAGTTGTATTTCTCTTCCAAAACTATAGGAATTCCTCGGTTGGTAAAGTCTACCAATTTATCCTCGAAAGGAACCACCCCAATAATAGGGGTTTTCAAGATTTCCTCAATATCTTGAACCGACATCATTTCACCCTTTTTAACCTTCTTCCAATCGATACGGTTAATAACGAGGTGAACGTCTTCTTTACCCATACTTTCAAGTAGACCTATTACTCTATCGGCGTCCCTTACGGAGGCGACCTCGGGATTTACTACCACCAAGGCGGCATCCGCCGGGGTGGCGGCATTCTTGAAACCCTGTTCAATTCCCGCAGGGGAATCTATGAAAATAAAATCAAAATCGAAATTGTTCTTAATATTGTTTACCAGTTCAACCATTTGCTCTTCACTTATTGCATCTTTGTTTTTTGTTTGGTTAGCGGCTAAAAGGTATAGGGGAAGCCCCCTTTTATCCCTAATGAAAGCTTTTTCCGGAGCGGCCCTTCCTTCCACCACATCGAGTATGTCGTAAACAATTCGGTTTTCCAGACCAAGGAGCATATCGAGGTTCCTCAAACCTATATCGGCATCTATTACCAAAACTTTCTTACCCAATTTTGCAAGGGCGGTAGAAACGTTGGAGGTTACGGTAGATTTACCAACCCCCCCTTTACCGGAAGTTACAACGTAAACCTTTGCAGGCATTCAATATCCTCCAAGTTAAACTTTAGTTGTATTTTATACACCAATTTTTAAAAACCTTATTAAAAGTAAGAAGTTTTTACCATTTCCATTTAATGCCTCTAAAAAAAAATTACGTTCCCGCAGCGGAATTTTTAAAAAACTTTAAAGGTTCAATATTACTCGCTTCCCACGAAAATCCCGATGGAGATACGGTAGGTAGCGCTCTAGCCCTTTACTTAGCTTTAAAAAAGCTTGGAAAAGATATAACGGTAGGTTGCAAAGATAAAGTTCCCTACTTTTTAGAATTTCTCCCTGCTTCGCGGGATTATATAAAACTCCCTACCGAAAGGGAGTTTGACCTTTGCATTATTGTCGATGCTTCCTCCCATACTCGATTAGGCGTTCCGGTAAAGGCAAAAAAATTTATGAGAATAGACCACCACAAAGGGGGAGATTTTTATGGAGAACACGATTTGATAGATGTTGAAGCTCCCGCAACCGCATTGGTAGCTTACTATTTGCTTAAGAACCTTAATGAGGAACTTATAGATAGGGATATCGCCACCTGTATATATACCGGTTTGGCTACCGACACAGGATTTTTTATAAACTCCAATACCGACGCCGATACTTTAAAACTAGCCGCCTATTTGGTGAAAAGGTATAAGGTGGACCCCCACGAGGTTGCGGTAAATGTAAAGGAACGTAATCCGGTAAGAAGATTAAAACTCCTCTCGAAGGTTTTAGATACCTTAGAACTCCACAAAGGTGGAAAGGTAGCCTCCATTTATGTCCTAAAGGAGTGGATGGATAAGCTCGGAGCAACCTACGAGGATACGGAAGGGTTTGTTAACTACGCAAGGAGTATAGACGGCGTTGAGGTTGCAATCTTTATTATCGAAAAACCGGAAGAGGGAGTTTGGAAAATCTCCTTAAGAAGTAAAGGAAACTTTGATGTTTCAAAAGTTTGCGAAAAGTTTGGAGGAGGCGGACACGAATATGCGGCCGGTTGCAAAATAGACCGTAAATACAGCCTCGAGGAGGTAAAGAAACTTTTATTGGAAGCTATAAACCTTTAAAAGCTCCAAAATTTTGTTCGCCGTATCTTCGGGAGATTTTTGACTTTTTACCCTTATATGGGCTTTCGAATAAACTTCCTTCCTTTTTTCGAAAAGGTCTTTTAATTCCTCCAAAGGTTTCTTTAAAAGTGGTCGGTTGGGATCCCTCTGGGTCCTTCTCAAAAAGGTATCAAAATCCACATCGAGCCATACCACAATACCATTTTTTTTCATATATTCCATAGCTTGCGGGTTCGCCCCCAGCCCCCCACCGGTAGCCATTACAAATTTCGGAAGATTTTCAACCACATCTTCTAAAACTTCCATTTCAAGGTTTCGAAAGTATTTTTCTCCCTTAAGGGAGAAAATTTGAGAAATAGTTAACCCTTCACGGAACTCTATCTCGTTGTCTAAATCCACGAAAGGATATTTCAATTTTCTGGAAAGAATTCTACCAACGGTGGTTTTCCCACTGCCCATAAAACCTACTAAAAAAAGCTTTTTAAAAGAACAAGGTATTTTTTTCATTTTAGAAATTTATTAAAAGCCCGCGCGAAGCGCGGGAAGTTTAACTTATTCCACAGTTACAGTTTTTGCCAAATTCCTCGGCTGGTCGACATCGAGTCCCAGCTGATCAGCAATATGGTAGGCCAAAAGTTGCAAGGGAACCACCGTGAGAAGGGGTGTAAATTCCTCCTCCACTTGAGGGATACCTATAAACACTTCCGATTTCTCCTTTAGGAGTTTGTCGTTTTCAAAACCCACCGATAGGACCCTTCCCTTTCTCGAAAGAACCTCTTCGAGATTGGAAAGCATCTTTTCGTAAACCCTATCTTGGGGAGCCAAGATAACCACCGGCATATTTTCGTCAATAAGGGCTATGGGTCCGTGTTTCATCTCTCCCGCCGGATAACCTTCCGCGTGGATATAAGAAATCTCTTTAAGTTTTAACGCCCCCTCGAGGGCGATAGGGTAATTGAGCCACCTACCGAGGTAGAGGAAGTTTTTAAACTTCCTGTATTTGGTGGCTATTTCCGAAAGGGACTCGTTCAGTTCGAGTGCTTTTTCCATCTTTTTGGGAACTTTTGAAAACTCTTCTATCCGTTTATAGAAATCCTCTTTGGTTAAAAACCCCTTACGGCGTGCAAAAAGCAGAGATGCCAAATAGAGGATTGCCAATTGGGAGGTAAAAGTTTTGGTGGCGGCCACCCCTATTTCCGGGCCGGCGTGGGTGTAAAGGGTAAAATCGGCCTCCCTATCGAGTGAGCTACCGACAACGTTGACTATACCTATAACGGAAGCCCCTTTTTCTTTAGCGCTGAGGGCCGCAA
>Ga0256833_1003057_pt1 | contig 11554 bp, 9 predicted proteins | sample 356284metaG_FD_190535 | JGI IMG/M metagenome (GOLD analysis project Ga0256833, IMG submission 190535) | Hydrothermal vent microbial communities from Mid Atlantic Ridge, Atlantic Ocean - 356-284 | ecosystem: Environmental > Aquatic > Marine > Hydrothermal vents | place: Atlantic Ocean: Mid...
TGGGATTTTCTTGCAAAAACCTTGGTAAATCATTAGCAAACTCATCGCCTCTGATAACGCCAATCGTTTTCAATCCGTATTCGTTTCCGGCAGCTGCCGTAGCGGCAATATGATTGGAAAAAGCGCCGCCAAAAGTCAGCAATGTATCGTATCCTTTTTGCTTGGCTTCGATGATATTGTAAAAAAGTTTACGAAATTTATTTCCCGAAATATGCTCGTGCAACAAATCCTCACGTTTGATGGCGAGTGTAATTTCTTTTTTTGTTAACAAGCAATCGTGAAGGTATTGATTATAAGGTTGTTGTTGTATTTTGAGCATTTTTGTTAAATAAAATTATTTTTTGTTAAACCTTTTAAAATAATCGTCAATTTCAGGTCTTAATTCTATCCCGATTTTTTCAAAACTATTGAGTAAATCAATATATGCTCCTTGTCCTCCCAAAAAATCCCAAAATTCTTGCGCAACTTTTAATTCTTGTTCCAAATCAAGCATTCCTGCCATCGTCCATCTGCTATATGGTTTGGGTTCATACGGGTTATATGGAATAGCAATTAAGGTCTTAATGTTTGCCTCGGGATTTTCATATAAAACAACCGCTACCCATTCCAATAAAGTTCTTTTAAATTCCTTAAAACTTCCTTTATTAGGTTTAGCTGTTTTAATATCAATCATATAAATACTTTTGTCATCTTCCAGATAAACATCAACAACAGTAGGTTTTACCGAAATCATTTCTCCTTTTTGACAAACTTTGCGTATCCTTTCAATTTCTTTTATTTTATTAGGTCTTTTATTTGCGGCCGATAATTCATTCATTATATCTTGAATTTCTTTTTGGGCATATTCACTCATTTTATTACCGGGTTTTACCTGATGTTTAGCTATTTTAAACTTATTCATAGCTAATGAAACAGCAACCGGTTCGAAAATAGTGGTTCCGAAATTGGTATTTAACGAATGAATAAATGAATACAAAGCCAACCTGTCTTTTCCGAGAAGTCTAGTATGAAAAGGCATTACCGCCGGTTCGGGATTATATGTTCTGAACTTATTTCTAATACTATTTTTAATAGTATCTTCTATTAGTTTTTTTTGTTTTCCAGTAAGAGACATTACTTTTCTTTTAAATGAAATATTATTTCTGCATAAGCGGATTTGTTTTTTTCCGTTCTATTTAAAACCGGTCGTTTATATTGATTGACTATTTTCATTCCGGCTTTTTCCGCTATTGTCGGATACATATTATATTTATCATTGGCTACAAGGAATATGTCATAATCTTTTTGCAAAAATTTTTTAGAATTATTAAGAACTTGTGAAATCCCTTCTATGTAAGAATTTCTAGCTTCACGACCTTGTCCTTTGTATAATGGTCCTATTTCCAATTCGTCTTTGCGTTCAAAACCGAATAAATCATAAGCATAAGCGTGTTGTTCGTGATAATTTATTAATCCTACATAAGGCGGACTTGAAAAAATCCCTTTTATTTTTTGTTTTTTAATCAATTTGGCAAAATCGGGTTGTTTTTTTTCAACTACTGAAAAAATATCAATGCTTCTAGCATCACCTTGTAAACCTATTTGATAAGTATTTGTTCTGATTTTGTCAAAAGCTTGTAATCTTTTAATCGTATCTTTACTATATCTTTTCCACCAAGAGAACATTGAAAAAAGCGGTTTGCAAATTTTTCCGTGTTTTCTACAATAATAAGTAGTGGTAACCGGATCTTTTAGTGTGGCCAAATCGGCATGTGTTGTGGCTCTGCAAGAACGAATAGTTCTACTCAATATAATTGTGATAATTTTTTTAGTAGTCGGATTTTTTACTTTTTTTAATTGTTCAAAAGTAAAATCTATTTCCTCTTTTACCGGTTTAAGATACCATTTCTCAATAAAAGTATCTTGGTTTTCTTGCTTTATTTGCAGATTATATTTCTGTTGCAAACGTTTAAAAATTTGTAGAAATTCTTGTTCTTTTTGTCGTGTATATTCTTTCTCGACAATTTCATTATTACGAACTTTTATCTTATACTCCGGGGAAGGAAAGTATTTTTTATTAAAAATATTTAATTCTTCCAATAATTCATTTTCAAATGTTATGTTATTGCGATGGCTTATAAATTTTTGCAGTGCATCAGTAATTCTATTTAATTCTATATTCAAATCGTCAAAATCTACTTTTGCTATTTTTACATTAGCAATAAGGGTGTTAAAAGCAGAAATATCCACACCAATTGCATGCATACCCAATTCATTGGCTTGAACCAATGTGGTTCCACTTCCCGAAAACGGATCCAAAATGATATCACCCTTTTTAAAATAGACTTCTTTTTTAAAATTATCTATGTGGTCGTCTAAAAAATATTCCACCAATTGCGGAATAAATTTACCTTTATACGGGTGTAAACGATGAACATGTTTTGTGGTATCTTTTTCTTTTAAATTGTCAAAGGATAATGCCCAATTCAAATCATCGCCTAATTTTTCCTTCCAATTTATTTCTCTTTTACCGTTAAAGCTTTCATAATATTTTTTTAATTCGTATTTATTAATAACAGTTGTTCCGTTATTACCGTATTTTTTAATTTTACCATATTGAATAAGATAAGAAATGTTTGAGGCGGTAACGTTCTTTTTTAAATATTTGCTCGCCCATTTGCTTGCTTCTTTTATGGATAACAACTCTGTCATTTATTATATTTTAAGCTAAAATTAGTGAAAAATTATTACAACCAATTCCGCAAATCAAATTTATCGGCGATATGCTTACGCAATTCGTCAATCGGGATACGAATTTGTTCCATTGTATCTCTATCACGCAAGGTTACCGTATTGTCGTCTTTGGTTTGATGATCCACCGTAATACAGTAGGGCGTTCCTACGGCATCTTGACGGCGATATCGTCGTCCGATGGCATCTTTTTCGTCATAACTGACTTTGAAATCCCATTTTAAATCGTCAAAAATCTTATGGGCTATTTCGGGCAATCCGTCTTTTTTCAGCAAAGGTAAAACCGCTACTTTGGTCGGTGCCAAAATCGCCGGAATTTTCATAACCACTCTTGTAGAACCGTCGGGTAATTCTTCGTCTTGTAATGAAGCGGAAAATACCGCTAAAAACATTCGGTCCAAACCAATGGAAGTTTCAATCACATAAGGTGTATAGCGTTCGTTGATTTCCGGATCGAAATATTGTAATTTTTTACCCGAATATTTCTCGTGCTGACTTAAATCAAAATCGGTGCGAGAGTGAATACCTTCCAATTCTTTGAAACCGAAGGGAAATTTGAATTCTATATCGGTAGCGGCATCGGCGTAATGGGCTAATTTTTCGTGGTCGTGAAAACGATAAAAATCGTCACCAAATCCTAATGATTTATGCCATTTCAAACGTTCGGCTTTCCACGTATCAAACCATTCTTTTTGTGTTCCGGGACGAACAAAAAATTGCATTTCCATTTGTTCAAATTCACGCATACGAAATATAAATTGGCGGGCAACAATTTCATTTCTGAAAGCTTTTCCCGTTTGTGCAATTCCAAACGGAATTTTCATCCGCATGGTCTTTTGCACGTTTAAGAAATTCACAAAAATACCTTGTGCTGTTTCGGGACGAAGGAACAAATCGGTTGCATTTTCAGCGGAAGCTCCCAGTTTTGTGCCGAACATCAGATTAAATTGTTTGACATCCGTCCAATTTTTACTACCGGAAACAGGGTCGGCAATTCCTAATTCTTCGATAAGTGCTTTTACATCGGCTAAATCTCCGTTTTCCAAAGATTTTGCCATTCGTTGCATAATTTCTTTTTGCTGTTCACGATATTTTACAACTCGCGGATGAGTGGCAACGAATTGGGCTTCGTCAAAATCATCGCCAAAGCGTTTTTTGGCTTTTTTGATTTCTTTTCTAACCTTTCCTTCTATTTTTTCTACATAATCTTCAATCAAAACATCGGCGCGATAACGTTTTTTGGAATCTTTATTATCAATTAAAGGGTCATTAAAAGCATCAACATGCCCAGAAGCTTTCCATGTGGTAGGGTGCATAAAAATTGCAGCATCCAAACCTACAATATTTTCATGCAATTGTGTCATGGATTTCCACCAATAGTTTCTGATATTGTTTTTTAGTTCCACTCCGTTGGGACCATAATCGTAAACTGCACTTAATCCGTCGTAAATTTCACTTGATGGAAATACAAAACCATATTCTTTGGCATGCGAAAGCACTTTTTTAAACTGTTCATCACTCATTTGATATAATTTTTTGTAAAGAGAAAAGCTATCTTTGAATGCACAAAGATAGCTTTTCACAATTAATTATACAATTTTTGAACTTTATTTTAAAGTCATATGAGTTGTCCCCACTTTAACTCCGTTGTAATAAATTTCGATAAGATAATCTCCTTTGACAATATCTTTTTTGACATCGTTGGGTTTTACGAAACTACATACTTGTAAGGCTTTATTTTCATAAATGATTTCTTCTGCATTACTTATTTGAACTTGGTTTCCATCTACTTCAATTTGATCCAATGTTCCCAGTACTTGTCCTTCAGGATTTACCACTCTTACATAAAACACTTGCTTTCCGGCATCTAATATATCATTTTTAGGAATAGTAAAGCAGACCCTGATTTGTTGTGTTCTCCATTTTCTGGAAGTTTCTATAACTTTTCCGCTTTTTCTGATTCGCACACCTGTTGCTTTAATATTGGTAGGATACAAAATTTTTGCTCTGTTAAGTGTTTGGGATAATTCTTCATTTTTGTTCAACAAAGTATCATTGAATTGCTTTTGTTTATCCAAATCCACTGCCAAACTATCTTTTTCCAAAGTAAGTTGCTGATTTGCCATACGCAAAGAATCGGCAATTTTATACAATTTATCACGCTCAACTTTCAAGCGAGCAATTTCTCTTTTGTATTTTCTGAGAACACTTGCAGTAATTTTCTTTTGTTTTTGTATTTCTTCTTTCAAAGTTTCTATGCGTTTTTTTGCTTCTTCAACCTTGCCTGAAAGTTCGGAATTTTCTTTGATTTTTTGGTCATAGTCAATTTTCAACTCATCCAATTCATTGATAATCTGCTCTTTTTGTTCAACCAATAAATCATTTTGTGCTGACAATTCTTTATAAGTGCTATAGGTGTAATAACCTAAGCCTAATAATATCACGCCCAAAGCAATTACTGCTATTTTTAAAACAGTTGCTCCTCTACCCTGGTTACTTGTGTTTGTTGTGTTGTAGTCCATAGTTTTATTTTTTTGCAAAAATATATTTATTTATTTTTCTATTTAAATTTTTAATGTTAAAAAAAATATTTCTCTCTTTTACAGATTAACGTTATGTTTTAATATTTATTGTCTTTCCATTTAAAATTACCATTTATAATTCCAAGCAAAACTGAAAATAAATAAAAGGGATAAATTAATTCACTATATAATATATGTAAAAGTTTTAGCTTATTTTGATAAAATTTGTTCGTTTGTATGATTAAATAAAAATCTATTAGAAATTTTATCAATAAAAACAAAACACTTGAAATCGAAAAAACAAATAAAAAAACCAAGAAATATATTTGATAAAGATTGATAGTCAAGATTAAAAGCCCTATCCATAAACCCAAAGAATTTTTTTTAGTCTTCATTTTAGAAGCCCAACGTATTTTTTGGTGAATTAATTTTTGTTTATTTTCTACCGGAAATGTTCTTACCACATTATTGCGATCTTTTAAAAAATATATTTTTTTTGGAAACTTTTTACGGATTTTTTCCAATAAAAACACATCATCTCCTGAAACCAAATGCTTGTTTCCTTGATATCCTCCTACCTCTTCAAAAGATTTTTTTGTAAAACATAAATTGGCTCCATTGGCAATAAAAGCTTTTTTAACGGCAAAACCTGCTTGTGTAAATGCTTGTAATGTAAGAAATTCCAAGCTTTGAAATTTATAAAAAAAACCTTTTTTATCCGTATAAGTTACAGGACCGGCTATTAATTCGGGAGATTTTTGAACTATAAAATGATTATAAGAAAGCAACCAATTTTCCGGTATTTCACAATCGGCATCCGTTGTGATAATATATTCAAATTTTGCTTGTTGAATACCTGTCTCCAAAGCATCTTTTTTAGGAGATTTACTATTCTCGATATTTTTTAAAATTTTTATTGGTAAAATATTGCTATATTTTTCTATAATCTGTTCTCCGCTGTCCGACGAATGATCATTCACAAAAAAAATTTCAAAAAAATCTTTTGGGTAATTAATTTTTTGCAAAGAACACAGTAGCAAGGGTAAATTATCCTCTTCATTTTTAAAAGGAATAATTATTGAAAATTTTATTTTCGGCAAACTGTATTTTTCATTGATTTCGGGAAGTTTATTTACAATAAACCCAAGATAAAACATAAGGAATACATAAAGGAATAAAAAAATAAATCCTGCCTGTATCATTTGGAAACAATTTTGAGAAACCATAATAAAACTATTCCGGCAAAAAACGGAATTAAAAAATTGAAAATCCACATAAACCCGACTATTTCCAACACAATTGATGACATTAACCCCAATTTTGTAAAAACCCATAAAGATATACTTCCTTTTATCGCCCAATCGGTAAAAATAAATACCGGCAACAAAGATGATAAAAAATATGATAAGTAAATTGCCATTAGCACAAGCAACAAATTTGTATGTGAATACCAAAAAATGTATAATAAGAAAAATTGTGTGCTAAAAATTAAATACCTTGCTACAGAAAAAACTAAACTTTTATAAAAAACGGTTTTATCCAAAATATCAGGATAATTAAATTTTTTAAAAATAAATAAGAAAAAAATCAAAGAAAAAAATAAAACAAAAAATAAATAAAAATATTGATTATCCGTTAATACTGCAACTCGAAAAAATTCAGCTTTTTTAAAAAAAAATAAAAATAAAATTGACAATAATCCAAAAAAAAGCGTTGATAATAATTGAGTTGTATTTCCAATAAAATTTAGAGACAAAATTTTTTTTCTTTCCTGTTTAGGATAAAACACCGCTTTGGCTCCATATTCTCCAATACGGTTGGGCGTTATCGATGCCAAAGAAAAACCGATTAGGCTTTGTTTTAAAGCTGTTTTAAAATCAATATTTTGAACATTTCGAGCTAAAAATTGCCATTTTTTTATTTCCAACCACCAATTTATCAAAGAAAAAACAATCAAAATCAAGAACAATAAAAGAGTATCTTTTTCAGGAATTATCAAATTAAAATCTTTTTGAGACACAAACCAAACCGCATAAACACTTATGAAAAGCTTAAAAAATAAAACAATTTTATTTTCATATTTATTCTTTAAAGCATAAATAAAAATCATTTGCACAAGCTTTTTTTGTAAATTTGTTTGGTTATAAAAACGCAAATTACTATAAAATTTTGAAAAAAGAACGTTTAATTTTAGGAATAGATCCGGGAACAACCGTAATGGGATTCGGTTTGATAAAAGTAGAAAACAATAATTTGAAACTTTTATTAATGGATGAATTGATTTTAAATAAATATGATAGTCATTATCTTCGATTAAAAACGATTTTTGAACGCACTACACAAATCATCGACGAATTTCATCCGGATGAATTGGCTATTGAAGCACCTTTTTTTGGAAAAAACGTTCAATCGATGTTAAAACTCGGGAGGGCACAAGGCGTTGCTATGGCAGCCGGATTGCAAAGGGAAATTCCTATAACAGAATATTTACCTAAAAAAGTAAAAATGGCAATTGTAGGCAATGGAAATGCTTCAAAAGAACAAGTAGCTGCTATGCTTCAACGATTGCTCAATATTAAAACGCTTCCGACAAAGTTAGATGCTACGGACGGACTTGCCGTTGCCGTATGCCACTATTTTAATTCCGGGAAAAAAAGCGGAGAAAAAAAATATGGCAGTTGGAAAAGTTTTATTTCCAATAACCCCGGAAAAATTTCAAAATAAACTTTTTCTACCATTTATCGGATAAACAGAGGTACTCATCCAATTAATTATACCTTTAAATAAATCATGGATTGAAAATTAAATTCAGGTTTTACTTTTGAGAGATTAAATAAAAAACCTGATTTTATGAAAAATTTATTATTATTTGTATTTTCACTTGTTTTATTTTCAATAAATGCACAAGTAGGGATAGGGACAAACACTCCCCAAGCTCAATTGGATGTTGTAGCAAGTAATCAAGCTTCCCCAATGAATACAGACGGAATTTTGATCCCTAGAATTAATGCTTTTCCTGCAACTAACCCTGGAGCAGCACAAAATGGAATGATTGTTTTTTTAACTACAGACAATAAATTTTATTATTGGCATAATCCGAGTTCGAGTTGGGTGCTGCTCAATGGTAATGGCGCCGAAAAAATTGACGATTTACTGGATGGAAAATCTGATAATGACGGTACACAAGACGGTTCTTCTATTTTTTTGGGAATTGATGCCGGATTTAATGATAACAGTAACGACAATAAAAATATAGGAATTGGTTTTCAATCAATGTATTCTAATTTTTCTTCCTATTTAAACACAGCTGTCGGTTATAAAACTTTATATAGCAATACTTCCGGGATTGCTAATGTAGCTATAGGCTCCAATTCATTATTGCAAAATACTTCCGGAAGATATAATACAGCCACAGGAGCATCAAGTTTGTATTCCAATACATCAGGTTCATATAATACTGCTATAGGAACAGGTACTCTATCGAATAATACAACAGGTTCTTTTAATGCTGCTTCCGGATATAATGCTATGTTGAAAAACACCACAGGAAATCACAATTCTGCTTTTGGGTTACAAAGTATGATGAATAATGATACAGGAAATTATAATACGGGAATTGGTTTACAAGCTTTATATAGTAATACCACCGGATCTAATAATATTTCCAGTGGAGTAAAATCATCTTTCAACAATACCATAGGACATCATAATACGGTTTATGGTAATTTAAGTTTATTCAATAATATCAGCGGTAATTTTAATCAGGCTATAGGTTTTCAAGCACTTTATAATAATAACGCAAATAACAACCAAGCTTCAGGATATGAAGCATTGTTTCAAAATACTACTGGCGAAAGAAATTTAGCGGTTGGATTTAGGGCATTACAAAACAATACTACAGGAAATAATAATGAGGCACATGGTTATTATTCCTTAAATCAGAACACGGAAGGGAGAAATAATTTAGCGGTGGGCTATCAAAGTTTATTCTCCAATACTTTAGGAAATAATAACTTGGCAATTGGTTTACATAGTTTACATAATAATGTAGACGGAGGAAATAATACGGCGGTTGGTTTACAAAGTTTATTTGAAAATACTTCCGGAAAAAATAATTTGGCAGTAGGATTCAGAGCATTACAAAAAAACACAACGGGAGACAATAATGAAGCACACGGTTATTACGCTTTAAATAAAAATACGGAAGGAAAAAACAATTTGGCTATAGGTTTTCAAAGTTTGATGCAAAATACTTTAGGTGTAAATAATACTGCTATGGGTTTTAGAGCTTTACAAAACAATACTACCGGCAATACCAATCAAGGCATTGGAATGTATGCTTTAGGAAATAATACTGTAGGAAATAACAACTTAGCCATCGGATATCAATCGATGTTTGGAAACATAAACGGTAACAGTAATTTGTCTATTGGTTTAAAAGCATTATATAATTTACATTATGGAAGATACAATTTTGCAATTGGACAAGAAGCTCTATTTTCAATGACTTCCAATGATTTACCCAATCATGCAGAAGGTTTTCAAGCACTTTATACAAATACAACCGGTAGTTTTAATACCGCTATTGGTTTTCAAACCTTAAAAAGTAATCTAGATGCTCGCAATAATACGGCAGTAGGACACCAAAGTTTATTGAAAAATATTTATGGAAACAACAACACTGCAGTGGGGTTTCACAGTTTATTGAATAATGACAAAGGTTCTGGAAACTCAGCTGTTGGAACTAATGCATTACTTAAAAATACAACTGGAGAAAATAATACGGCAATGGGTTTTGGCGCACTTCCGGTTAATGACCAAGGATTTTGTAATTCGGCATTCGGTTACAATACAATGGCGGAAGTTACAACTGGAAGAAAAAACACTGCATTAGGTTGCAATGCTTATGCTGTGGGGGATTTTACAAATTCAACTGCATTAGGTGCAGAAACGATAATTACTGCTCCAAATCAAATCAGACTTGGAGACTCTAATGTTCAAAGTATTGGAGGATTTCAAGCTTGGACTAATGTGTCTGATCAAAGATTTAAACAAAACATTCAAGAAAATGTGAAAGGTTTGGAGTTTATTATGTCACTTCGTCCCGTTACTTATCAGATGAATCCAAAAAATATTCAATCTATACTAAATATTAAAGATTCTTCAATGGAAAAAATTGCTTCAAAAACACATACGGGCTTTATTGCACAAGAGGTAGAACAAGCAGCTAAAGCTTCAGGTTTTGATTTTGATGGAGTGGATAAACCCAAAAATTCTAATGATTATTATGGATTGCGTTATGGTTTATTTGTTGTTCCATTAGTTAAAGCAGTTCAAGAGCAACAGAAGGAAATAGATCTTCTAAAAAAAGAAATTCAGGAGTTAAAAAAACTTATAAAAGAGAAAAAATAATAAAAATTGTCACTAAAGAAAATCCGGGAGAAATTCCGGATTTTCTTTTATCCAATCAATTGACTATTTAAAGCAAAAAGCATATCATTTTATGGAATGTTTCATACACTCAAACCCTTAAAATTCTATGTTTGTTAAGAATTTATAAAAATATAAAAAATGAAAACTTTATCAAATTTATTATTAATCATTGTAATCGTTGGAGGCAGCATTCTTGGCTGTAAAAAAGATGCCGCAGACCCTACGGTAGATTGTTCTACCAGCCAAAACAGAGATATGGAAGGGTTTTTTAATACACTAAACTCAAACTCTACCTATTTTATTTATGAAAATATGGATCTTGCCACACACGAATATAACTTTACCACTTCCGTTGATTTACAGATTTGTGGCTTCGGATATATTTCGCAAGACCCCAACCTTAATTATGAAATTAAAATAACGGATTCCAATAACAATACCGTTTACAGCGGAACTTTTAGTTTCGACAATAGTGCTTATGATTATGTTGGAATTCCACCTTTGACTCTTTCGGCAGGAACCTATACATTATCGAGAACCGTAATCAATCCTTCAAGTCCAAATGATGCGTTGGGACCCATTACCAGACGAAGTGATTTTATGGATATGGATTTCCCTAAAACATTGGGGAACATTACCTTTAATTCATCAAAGTTTTATGGTGGTGGCGGTCCTGTATTGGATTATGGGATCCCCAATATTTATTTTGAATATATAGAATTATAAGATATTTTGCATCCGAAACTTTATTTGTTTGGGTTTCAAAAATCGTTTATACTCCAAAATAATAGGATACCTTCATAACATTAAACTCATATACTTTTGATTCCCAAACCCAAACAGGAACCATTAATGTTGATTATGAATTT
>Ga0256833_1003058_pt1 | contig 11553 bp, 10 predicted proteins | sample 356284metaG_FD_190535 | JGI IMG/M metagenome (GOLD analysis project Ga0256833, IMG submission 190535) | Hydrothermal vent microbial communities from Mid Atlantic Ridge, Atlantic Ocean - 356-284 | ecosystem: Environmental > Aquatic > Marine > Hydrothermal vents | place: Atlantic Ocean: Mid...
ATACCGGTGCAATGATGGCCGCTTCAACGTTGATTATGGGAAGAATTCCCGGTGTTGGAAGACCTACAATCGGTGCAACTTTGCCAACGGCAAAAGGAAATTTCTGCACCGTTTACGATGTTGGTGCCAGTGTCGATTCCAAACCCCAACACCTCTTTGAATACGCAATTATGGGAAGTATTTATGCTAAGGAAATTTTCGGAATTGAAAATCCCTCTATCGGACTTCTCAACGTGGGTGAAGAAGAATCGAAAGGTAATAAATTGGCACAAGCTACACTTGAACTTTTTAAAAAGAGCGACTTGAATTTTGCCGGTAATGTTGAAGGCAGAGACATCCTTGCCGGTACAGTAGATATTGTTGTTTGCGACGGATTTGTCGGGAATATAATTTTAAAGTTTGCAGAAAGTATTATAGGTTTGCTGAAAGCCAAATTCAAAAATTATGCGGAGAGTTCATTTATCAATAAATTAAAAGTCGGTATGGCAAAAGGTACACTAAAAGCCGTTTTGCAAGATATGGATTATCAAAAATACGGTGGGGTACCGCTGTTGGGAGTAAATGGTATCAGCATAATCGGGCACGGTTCCAGCTCTACATTGGCAATTAAAAATATGGTTTTACGCGCAAAAGAAATGTTCGATAAAAATTTAATTCAAAAAATTGAGGATTCAATAAAAAACTATGAAAACAAAGTATAAGCGACAGTATAATGCCGTAATTACAGGGACGGGAATGTATGTCCCCGAAAAAATTTTGGATAACAAATATTTCGAATCGATTGTTGATACAACCGATGAATGGATTAAAACCAGAACAGGTATAGAAGAAAGACGGATACTGGAAAACGGCGCAACTAGCGATATGGCTACCAAAGCAGTTGAAGATTTGCTGCAAAACACCGGTACAAATCCAGAAGACATTGATGCCATAATTGTAGCAACTGTTACACCGGACATGTTTTTTCCCGCAACCGCCTGCCTCGTGCAAGATAATATCGGAGCGAAAAAAGCCTGGGGTTTCGATCTCTCCGCTGCATGTTCGGGTTTTCTTTATGCTCTGCAAACGGGTGCCGGATTAATCGAAGGTGGACAATTTAAAAAAGTTGTTGTTGTGGGAGCCGATAAAATGAGTTCCATCGTCGATTATACCGACAGAAAAACTTGTATCATCTTTGGAGACGGTGCCGCGGCGGTTTTACTCGAACCTTCGGAAGATTTGAGTTACGGTATACACGATTCGATTTTGGTATGCGACGGTTCCGGAAGAGACAAACTTTTTATGGAAGGCGGCGGCAGCTTAAATCCACCTTCACACGAAACGGTAGACAAAAGAATGCACTATCTGTTCCAAGACGGAAAAGCCGTTTTCAAAGTGGCTGTTCAACAAATGGCTGATGTTTCGGCTGAAATTCTTGAGAAGAACGGTCTTACCGGAGACGATATTGCTTATCTCGTTCCGCATCAAGCAAATCTTAGAATTATTGACGCAACCGCCAGAAGGATGGGCATCTCCTCCGATAAAGTAATGATTAACATCCAAAAATATGGCAATACCACTGCCGCAACTATTCCGTTATGCTTGGCCGAATATCATAAAGACGGAAAGCTTAAAAAAGGTGATAAACTTGTTCTCGCAGCTTTCGGCGGTGGCTATACTTTCGGTTCCATGCTCTTAACCTGGGGAATCGATTAATGGGTAAACTTGCAGTTTTATTCCCTGGGCAAGGTTCTCAATATGTTGGAATGGCAAAAGACATTGCCGGAAATTCAACCCGTGCAAAAGAGCTTTTGAAACTTTCGGAAAAAATATTGGGTTATGATATTTCCGGAATTATGTTCGAAGGTCCGGAGGAAAAACTTCAACAAACACAGATAACGCAACCTGCCATTTTTATTCACAGCAGTATCATTTGGAATTTTGTACAAGAAAACCTTGATGCGGAAGGTTTTGCCGGTCACTCGCTCGGTGAATACACAGCCGTTATGGCCGGTGGAGCTTTATCTTTTGAGGAAGCTCTGACCTTAGTGAAAGAACGTGGTGAAGCCATGGCCGAAGCCGGAAAAATTCAACCCGGAACAATGGCGGCTGTTATTGGACTTGAAGAAAATAAAGTCGAAGAAATTTGTGAAATCGCTTCTGCGACGGGAACCGTTACACCGGCAAATTTTAACTCACCCGGTCAAATTGTTATTTCAGGCAGTGTGGAAGGAGTTAACAAAGCAGTGGAGTTGAGCAAAGAAGCCGGTGCCAAACTGGCAAAATTGCTACCCGTTAGCGGTGCTTTCCATTCGCCTTTAATGAAAAGCGCTCAGCAAAAATTAACCGAAGCACTCGATGCGGTAAACATGCAAGATACTGCCGTTCCCGTATATGCAAATGTTACAGCATGCCCGGTTAACTCCGGTATCGAAATAAAGGAATTACTCAAAAAACAATTGTTTTCGCCTGTAAGGTGGGAAGAAACAATCCGCAATATGATTTCCGACGGATTTACTGAATTTATTGAAATCGGTCCGGGAAAGGTTTTACAAGGGTTGGTAAAAAGGATTGACAGGTCCGTCAACATTTCGGGTATGGATAAATTTGAAGATATTGAAAAATTTAAGAATGTAATTTCATAAAAATCAAAATTTACTGTTAAGTGGATTTATAACACATTTAATAGTATATTTTTCGTCAAAATTGAAAACTAGTTTAATATAGGTAATAAATTGACTGAAAATACCAAGATAGCGCTTGTTACCGGCGGCACAAGGGGAATTGGACGTGCCATTGTTAAGGAATTGGCTACGAACAAAACTTTTACCGGTGATTGTGTGGTTGCATTCACTTACAGAAGTTGTGATGAATGTGCGGAAAGTTTGATAAAGGAAATTGAAGAGACCGGCAATAAAGCGGTTTCATATAAAACCGATGCGTCATCGTTCGAACAAGCGAAAGAAGTAATTGAAAACATTGTAAAGGAATTCGGCAGATTGGATTTCTTGGTAAACAATGCCGGTATAACCAAGGATAATTTGTTGCTTAGGATGTCCGAACAAGATTTTGATGATGTCATCAATACCAATTTGAAAAGTGTATTCAATTACACGAAAAACTCCGCCCGTCAATTTATTAAGCAGCGATACGGAAGAATAATAAACATAACATCTGTAGTGGGAATTACAGGAAATGCGGGGCAAGCAAATTATGCCGCATCGAAAGCTGGAATAATCGGCTTTACCAAATCGGTGGCAAAAGAATTGGCTTCAAGGAATATTAACGTAAATGCGATTGCACCCGGGTTTATTCAAACCGAAATGACGCAGCAATTAAACGAAGATCAAACTAAAGTTTTATTAGAAAATATCCCACTGAAAAGAATGGGTACTCCTGCAGACATTGCAGGCGTTGTTTCATTTCTTTGCAGCCCTTACGCCGATTATATTACCGGTCAGGTTTTGGCTGTAGACGGTGGAATGGTAATGTAAATTAAGTAAATCGTTTTTCCATAAACAAAATACGGAGACATAAAATGGACGTTGAAGCTAAAGTTAAAGAAATAATCATGGATAAGTTGGGAGTTGAAGAATCGCAAATTACTCCCGAAGCTTCTTTTACAAACGACTTGGGTGCGGATTCTCTCGATATAGTTGAACTTGTAATGGGTTTCGAATCCGAATTTGATATCTCAATTCCGGATGAGGACGCCGAAAAAATTTCAACTGTTGGTGATGCAATTAAATATTTGCAAGAGAAAACCGCCAATTCATAATTTACACTTCAATTAAGAGGGTTCCCTTTTTTATAAAGTGAACAATTTTAATCGAGGTAACCCTCTTTAATGAAATCTAATAACAAATATTTCTCGGAGTAATAATGAGAAGACGAGTTGTTGTAACCGGAATGGGCGCAGTTACGCCTATTGGAAATACACTCGAAGAATTTTGGGAAGGATTGAAAACCGGAAAGAACGGGGCAAATTTAATTACCCGTTTCGATACAAGTGAATTTAAAACCAAATTTGCCTGTGAAGTAAAAAACTTCGATGCTTCCAAATACATTGATAAAAAAGCGTTAAAGAGAATGGACCCGTTCACACATTTTGCACTTTCCACGGCAATTATGGCGATGGAAGATTCCGGTATTAATCTCGATGAAGTTGATAAAGAAAGATTCGGTGTGGTCTACGGAAGCGGAATTGGCGGAATGGATACATTCGAAACGCAAATGAAAAATCTTTACGAAGGTGGTCCGAGACGAATCAGTCCGTTCTTTATCCCGATGATGATTTCGGATATAGCAGCGGGACACATATCGATTCACTTCGGGTTAAAAGGACCGAACTATGCAACAACATCGGCATGTGCCACTTCCTCTCATGCAATCGGCGATGCATTTTTCTTGATTCAAAGAGGCTCTGCCGATTTGATGGTGTGCGGAGGTGCCGAAGCATCTATCACTCCAATGTCTATTGGCGGGTTTAATGCGGCGCGGGCAATTTCAACGTGGAACGACAGATTTAAAGAAGCATCCCGGCCTTTCGATAAAGACAGAAACGGATTTGTTATGGGTGAAGGTTCGGGTACGTTGATTTTGGAAGAATATGAACATGCAAAAGCAAGGGGAGCAAAAATTTATGCCGAAATGGTTGGCGTTGGATTTACGGGAGACGCTTATCATATTACCGCTCCGGCTCCCGAAGGAGAAGGTGCCGCCCGTTCGATGAAAGAAGCTTTGCGGGATGCTGGAGTGCAACCGGAAGAGGTCGGTTACATTAATGCTCACGGCACTTCAACGGAATTGAACGACAAAAACGAAACAACCGCAATTAAAACGGTTTTCGGGAAACACGCTTATGATATGGTTGTAAGTTCTACCAAATCGATGACGGGACACTTGCTTGGTGCTGCGGGTGCAATCGAATCAATTGCTACGGTGCTGGCTATTAAAAACGGAATTGTACCGCCTACGATAAATCTGGACGAACCGAGTCCCGAATGCGATTTGAATTATGTTCCCAAAAAAGCGATTGAACGCGAAATTAATTATGCAATCAGCAATACATTCGGTTTTGGTGGACACAATGCATCGTTACTATTTAAAAAATATGAAGGTTGATAATTGTCTTTTTCATTAATTGAAAGATTAAAAGATATTTTATCGTTAAAGAATAACTCAAAAACCAAACAAATCAATCACGACAAAATGATAAGGGGTATCCAACGGCTTTTGGGATACCCCGTAAAAAATAAAGAGCTTTTTCTTGAAGCACTTGCACACCGTTCATACGTAGAAACTTTTCATGACATCCCAAAATCAAACGAACGCTTGGAATTTCTTGGCGATTCGATTCTCGGTTTTATTGTAGGAAAATTTCTATTCGAAAACTTCCCCGGAGAAAATGAAGGCTTTTTAACGAAGTACCGTTCTTATTTTGTAAATAAAAATGCCCTAGCAAAAACAGCAAGGGAAATGGAACTCGAAAACTTGGTTTTGTATAACAAGCGTTTTATAAAACCCGATTCCGAAGGATTGAATACCGTTTTAGCCGATTGCCTTGAAGCTTTAACCGCAGCTGTTTATTTTGATGCCGGAATGGAAAAAACGGAAGAGTTTGTCAGAAGGTGGATAATTGATCCGCATTTCGATCAAACAAAAAATTTCGTCGATACCAATTACAAAGGACAATTGCTGGAATATTCACACGCTCATAAAATTGCGCCTCCCGTTTACAAAATACTGAAAGAAGAAGGACCTGCACACAAGAAAAAATATGTTGTGCAAGTTAAAGTGGGCGATAAAATTTTGGGAACTGGAGAAGGAAACAATAAAAAAAATGCAGAACAAAGTGCCGCAAAAGAAGCATTCCTAAAACTAAAAGCTCAAGAAAAACCGCAAAATAATTAATAGCTGCCTGTACAAGGAAAGTTTTTATTCAACTTTTGTGTAAATTTAAAAACGAGATATTCTTAATAATTGTGTTCACTTCGCAAGGATTCTTTTATGAAAAAATTTGAATTTACCGATAAGTTTATAAACCGGCACATCGGTCCGGATGATAACGAAATAGGCCAAATGCTAAAAGAAATCGGTGTTGCCGGTATGGATGAACTGGTTTCCAAAACAATTCCAGCAAATATCAGAACCGGTAATGAACCTGAATTGCCAGAGCCTCTTACCGAATATGAAATAATCAATGAATTACGTGCGCTTGCATCAAAAAATAAAATTTTCAAATCGTATATCGGAATGGGATATTATGATGCCGTAACACCGGCGGTAATCATAAGAAATATTCTCGAAAATCCGGGTTGGTACACACAATACACTCCGTACCAATCGGAAATATCGCAAGGACGCATGGAGGCACTACTAAATTTCCAAACGATGGTTTGCGATTTAACCGGTTTACCGTTGGCTAATGCTTCATTATTGGATGAAGCAACCGCTGCGGCAGAAGCGATGGCTATGTTCCATAACGCCAGACGCGGTGCAAAAAAAAATGCGAATGTTTTTCTCGCAAGTAAAAATATTTTTCCCCAAACCCTCGATGTATTAACCGGTAGAGCCGAACCGAAGGGAATTGAAGTAAGAATTGTGGATGAAAACGATTTTGAGTTAACCGATGATGTATTCGGTCTGTTGGTCCAATATCCCGATGGCAACGGTGAAATTCACGATTACAAGCAATTATTCGAAAGGGCTGCGGAAAAAGGGATTTTTAAAGCGGTTGCAACCGATTTGATGAGTTTAACGTTATTGACGCCACCTGGGGAATTCGGAGCGGATGCAGCGCTGGGTTCAACACAAAGATTCGGATTACCGTTGAGTTACGGAGGTCCGCACGCGGCATTCTTCGCTACTACGGAAAATTTCAAAAGGTTGATACCGGGTAGAATTATCGGGGTTTCTGTCGATTCGAGAAACCGCTTCGCTTACCGCATGGCTTTACAAACAAGGGAACAACACATTAAGCGCGAACGTGCAACAAGTAATATTTGCACAGCGCAAGTATTACTCGCTATTATGTCATCTATGTATGCGGTTTATCACGGTGCGGAGGGATTGACTAAAATTGCAAAAAGAATTAATCTGTTGGCAAATTATTTGGATAAAAGTTTAAAATCTTTAGAATTTAATCAATTAAATAAAAGTTATTTTGACACTTTGCGAATCCGATTTGAAAAAACGGAGGAGGTTGAACGGTTAAAAAACGAAGCGCTCAAAAGGGAAATCAATTTCAGATATTTCGATGATAAAACTGTTGGAGTATCGATTAATGAAACCACAACCGAGCCGGACGTTGATGAAATTATCGATTTGTTTGCTGGCATTAAGAGCAAATCCATCGACGTAAACAGTAGAAATAAATTAAAAGAAGAAGCCGGAGTATTTTTGCCAGACGGATTAAGAAGGCAAAGCAAATTTTTAACGCATCCGGTATTCAACAAATATCACACCGAAACAGAGATGATGCGGTATATTAAAAATCTTGAAAGAAAAGATCTTTCATTAACAACATCCATGATACCGCTCGGTTCTTGCACAATGAAATTAAATGCTGCAGTCGAATTGTTTGCTTTGTCGTGGAAAGAATTCGGTGCGATTCATCCGTTTGCACCACCTGAACAAGCACACGGATATCAAACGGTAATCGAACGGTTGGAAAAATATCTTGCTGAAATTACCGGTTTCGATGCGGTGACACTTCAACCGAATTCCGGTGCTCAAGGTGAGTTTACCGGATTAATGATCATCCGTAAATATCACGTTACAAACGGTCAACCGCAAAGGAATGTTATTCTCATTCCTTCCTCTGCGCACGGAACAAATCCTGCCAGTGCTGTTATGGCCGGAAATAAAGTTGTAATTGTCCGATGTGATGAAAACGGAAATATAGATTTGGAAGATTTACGAAATAAAGCGGAGGAGCACAAAGAGAATCTTGCGGGATTTATGGTGACATATCCTTCAACACACGGAATTTTTGAAGAAGACATAAAAGAGATGACGGACATTATCCATCGGTACGGCGGACTGGTTTATATGGATGGAGCAAACATGAATGCGCAATTGGGCTTAACCACACCGAAGGACATAGGAGCGGATGTTTGCCATTTGAACTTGCATAAAACTTTTGCTATCCCTCACGGCGGTGGTGGCCCGGGTGTAGGTCCCGTAGCGGTCACCCGGAAGCTTGCCGGATTCCTGCCGGGTCATCCGGTCATCAATATTAATAAAGGAAATTCAATTCATGCGGTCTCAGCCGCCCCTTGGGGAAGCGCGCATATCTTATTAATCTCTTATGCTTTTATCAGAATGATTGGAGCGGAAGGATTGAAGAAAGTGGCGCAAGTCTCAATTCTGAATGCAAATTATATCAAAGCAAGGTTAGAAAAATATTTCAAAGTTTTGTATAAAGGTAAGAACGGATTTGTCGGACACGAATTGATTTTCGATACAAGGGAATTCAAACAGAGCGCTGCGGTTGATGTAATTGATATAGCAAAAAGAATGATGGATTACGGATTCCATGCACCCACCGTTTCCTTTCCAGTGCCGGGTACGTTAATGGTTGAACCGACCGAAAGCGAATCGAAATACGAATTGGATAGATTCTGCGAAATGATGATTTCGATATGGAATGAAATTCAAGAAATTGCAAACGGAACAGTTGGCAAAGAAGATAACGTTCTGGTAAATTCACCGCATACGGCAATCGATATTGTTGATGAATGGCATCATCCCTATTCAAGGGAAAAAGCCGTTTTTCCGGCAGATTGGTGCAAGGACAACAAATTTTGGCCGCCGGTAAACAGAATTGACGATGCCTACGGTGACCGGCATTTGGTATGTTCATGTTTACCTGTTGAAGAATATGAAACCGAAAACGTATGATGGATTATTGCAAAATTCTGAAGGAAGCAAAAACAATTGCCGTAGTTGGAATTTCGCGAAACCCCTATAAAACAAGTCATTCCATAGCTCAATTTTTGAGAAGGGTTGGTTACAAAGTTTACGGCGTAAATCCCAATATGGATCGGCAAATTGAAGGCATCGAAGTGTATAAAAATTTAAAAGACATCAACGATAAAATTGATATAGTTAATGTATTCCGCCGCTCGGAGGATATACCGGAAATTATAAATGATGTATTGGAGATTGAGCCGAAAGTACTTTGGTTACAACTCGGTATTCAAAACGACGAAGCCGTGCAACCCGTGAAAGAAAAGGGGATTATCACAATTCAAAATACTTGTATAATGGTAACATATAACTCATGTTAAATAATTTAAAAGAGAAAAATAAAATATTAAATATAAGTGTTCTGGTTGCCGCTCTGTTGTGGTCATTTACGGCAATCGGAAAATCACAAACGGTTCCACGGGATTCCGCAAACACTTCAAGTAAAATTAGGATAGATACAATTCAAATTGTCGGAAATAAAACGACGGAAGATTTCATAATTTTAAGGGAATTGACATTTAAGACCGGTGATTCTGTAACACAAAAAGAGCTTGATTATAACAGGGAACGTGTTTACAGCCTGGGTTTGTTCAACAAAGTAAATTTCTACCTCTTCGAAAACAAATTAACAATTATGGTTGAAGAGAGTTGGTATATTTATCCCATACCGTTTTTCTTTTGGAGGGAAAATTCATTGGCAAAATCGACTTACGGAATTTCTCTTTTATATAAAAATTTCAGAGGGCGCAACGAAACAATCAACGCGCTTGCTGCATTCGGCTACGATCCTAATTATGCGTTATCGTATTATAATCCCGTTATATCGGAAAAATATAATTTGAGTTTTAGTTTCGGTTTGTTTTACAACAACTTTATAAATAAAAGCCGCCAAGCCGAAATATATTACGGAGAGCAATTCAGCTATAAAAGTTACGGCGGATTTATCGGTATGGGCAAAAGGTTAAACCAGTTTAACGATGTTTTTATTTTCGTTGGTTTCTCATATGTTGAGGCTCCCGGATTAATTAAAGGTTTTAATGCAACTGAAGGCAGAATAGACCGTTCACCACATTTAACTCTCCAATATTTATTCGATAACCGGGATTTAAAACAGTTTTCGAAAGAGGGATTATATACCAAAATTGAATTCACTCATAAGGGTTTTTACGTCGATAATATTGATTACAACATAGTAAGTGTGGATTTCAGGGAATACCGGAATTTATTGAATACATTTACCGTACGGTGGCGTTTGGCATCCCGTTTAACTTTCGGTAAAAAAATTCCGCTGTACGATTATTCGTTTTTAGGTACGGGTGAATTTATCCGCGGTTATATTACGAAAGACCGGGAAGGTAATAACATGTTGCTTGGCTCTTTGGAAATTGCTTATCCATTGTTGGACGAATGGCATTTAAAATTTAACTTACCGCTTATACCCGAGAGATTAACTTCTACAAGAATTGGGATTAATTTAAATCTGTTCGTTGACAGCGGAACAACTATTAATAACAGGGAAAGATTAAGTTTTAATAAATTCGATACCGGTTTCGGAATCGGAATAACCATTTTGTTCTTGCCGTTCAATGCTGTTCGACTTGAATATGCGCTGAACGATTTGTTAAGCGGCGAATTTATTTTGGGTACCGGTTTTGCTTTCTAATGTCGATTTATATTACGCACCGCCTTCCTGTATTGACGGAAACCGCATAAGAGTAAGTGGCGATGAATTCCGCCATGCTGTTAAAGTAATGCGTTACGCTAACGGCGATATTGTGTTTGTTACAGACGGAAAAGGAAATATTTACAAATCCGGAATCACTAATATTTTAAACAATGAAATTGAACTCGAAACAATAGAAAAAACATACTATCCCGATACATTGAAAAATTTTACGGTTTGCGTTCCACGATTAAAAAATCCCAGTAGATTGGAATTTGCACTTGAAAAATCGGTTGAATTCGGGTTTACAAAATTCATTGTGTTCGAAAGTGAACGTACGGTTGCAAAAGGTGAAAAATTAAAACGTTGGCGGAAAATTCTCCTTTCGGCAATGAAACAATCACTCCGGAGCCATTTGCCAGAAATTAAATATGAATCAAGTTTAAATAATTTAGAAATAAATATAACTAAAATCGTTTTCGATCAAAGTGCCGGCTTGCCTTTTCTAAAATTTTTGGAGAAGGTTGACAGGGGAAAAAAATTTTATTTGCTTTTCGGACCCGAGGGGGGCTTCTCGGAAAGGGAAGTGGAAAACATGGAAAACAAAGTGCAGGTTAAACTTAACCTGAACCGGTTGCGTTCGGAAACCGCAATAATTTCCGCCGCTGCGCTTTTGAGTAATTTTTGGGAAAGTTAAAGAAGGGAGAATGTATTCTTAACCAATTTTTCGAATCTGTCTTTCGCTTCATTTGCCGTGTCGATAACTTCTTGATGAGAAAGTTTGGTAGGTGATAAACCCGCTGCATAATTTGTGATTAATGAAATACCGCCTACTTCCATTCCCAAATATTTTGCGTACACGGCTTCATGTGCAGTTGACATTCCAACGGCATCGATGCCCAATTTAAGCATCATCTGAATTTCAGCTTTAGTTTCGT